>Ga0181612_129783_pt1 | contig 12082 bp, 6 predicted proteins | sample HoacroProtozoa21_FD_119630 | JGI IMG/M metagenome (GOLD analysis project Ga0181612, IMG submission 119630) | Hoatzin crop microbial communities from Cojedes, Venezuel. Combined Assembly of Gp0051906, Gp0051904, Gp0051908
CCCCCCCCCCCTTCCCACGACTGCATGTTGGAAAAAGTGACCCCCGTGCATTTTTTTGGGTGCTTGACAGCCGAGGTCCTGGGTGCGGCAGGGGAGCAGGGTGCTGCATGGGCCACAGCCAGCAGAGAGGCTGGCGGCTCCCTCCACCACCCCGCGTCTCTGTGCCAGCACCCTCGCAAACCCCTCAGCGACCGCAAGCTGTAGCTTCTCAATCAAGTTTTGAGGAAGATGCCTTGAAAGATCTAGGCCCTTTGCAGATATGTAAGGCCTCTTCCCCTACCTGCCTGCGCTGGTAGTCGCCGGTCCCAGAGTTTCTCCTCAAGCACCCAAAATGTTTTCCAGTCTAGGCCCCAGGAGTAACTGCCCTCAGCTCATTTTCCACTAAGTCTTCTCTGTACAAACGTTCGTACAAGCACCTCTGCAAACAGCTCTGTCTTCGTCAGAGTTGTCTTCTGTGAAGATAACATAGAGCAGCCGTTTAATCCTTAAGGAACACTTTTCTCCCCTCCCTGCAAATGCCTGCCAGGCCAAGGAGGTGAAGCCAGAAAAGCAACAGAGTTCAGCAGAAAAAAAAGTGTTCGGACATTTTCCACCTGTTTCACTAGATTTTGAGATTATCTCATTGAACTGCCTTCCATGCACAGCACAGGGGAGACGCTGCCCGAAAAACAGGGGCATGGGGGTCCCCGGACATGCAGCCCTGCCTGGCGCCGGGACACATCCCCGGGCAGGGGGAGCCAGCACGGCCACGCCAGTCCTTCCACCTTCCCTCAAACCAGGGTGAGAGCAGAAAGGAAAAATGCCTCTACAGCTCCTTTGCTCTTCCCCCCACATGCCGTGTGGCAGACACCGAGCCAGTCACCTCAGTCTTCCCCCAACTGCAAGAAAAACCACGAAGCTGAACAAGGTAGAACAGGAACAGAGGACACACACAAAAATATAAAGCAACTGCTGGGAAGAATGGGAGTATGATTTTCAAACAGAAATGTTTGGGGCTTTTTAATTTATTTTTGGGTAATTATTTTCAAGTGCATATCATGTTCAAAAATATTATCCTCATACTTGGAATTGAGCGGGATACCTATTTTTATATTATTCAGTCACAAACAAGACAAATTATAATAAATTAGTGCCACTAACAACTACAAAGTCGCCTTTGGCTGTAAATTAGCCAGGTTGGCCGTTATATATTGTCATAACATTTTTCATCTCCTAAGACTCAAGATTTTTATTCCAGTTACTCCAACGCATTTTTGCATTTTCTTTCAACCCCAAATTCTGACAGCCCAACCAGGTATCAACAGCAAGGCATGTCTATGCATTCAGGCAGAGAGCAGGCTGTCGTATTTTATGCTTATAACTGAGAAGTATAAATATCCCAATCTCACTGCTGATAGCAGACCAGCATCAGTGCTAACAGGAGATGACAGAAGCAAATTCCTGGCTTATCCAAGTACATGCTCTTCCAGTTTGGTCCTCCTGTTCTGTGGGCTGCTTGTTTTATACTGCATGACACATGAAAATGGCACTTGTTACCACCAAGACAGTCCCACCTGATGCCTCAGGCCAGACCACGGGACCTCACCTTCCCCACTACACCCCAGGTGTTAACTTCACTGTTTCCCTGCGAGTAAACATAACTCCAAGACTAGCAATCACGGGTGATCATCCACCAAAAGCAACCCATTTCATGAGGCCAGCTACTGTTCTTTCCTCCCATTGCACCTCCTCAATTAAGGGAAGCAAAAATACTTATGTGAACCCAACTTCCTTTCTTTACAGATATGATACCCTACAACATACAAAGAAAGAGCTCCATCACGCCACAACCGTGTCATGTGCCTTGCTCAAAATTAAATGATCTGTTAAACCAGAGAGAACATGGGGATTTTCAATTACAAAGATCTTTTGTTTGGCTGGTTGGGGTTTTTTTTGTTTTTAAAAATCAAAAAAAGGTGAGTTCTGCTCTCCGTTGTCTTCACAGAGGTGAACACACCCAATATGGTTAGTCACTATGTAAGCAAAGTAACTACTATCCTTAAACAATGATGAAATATTTAATAGTATCTGCTGAGAAGAGGAGGTTGTTACCATACAGTGACAGAAAGCCTGCTCCAGCAGATTACAGGTAGAGAAGACGGCCTCAAAGAAGTCAGGGAATTCTTAGCTTGAAAAGATTTGGAAAGACAAATACCCTTCATGACTTAATATTGAAATATTTCTGCTCTTAAAAGAAACATGAACAACAAAATACAGTTTACATGGATTTCATTAACTTCAAGTTTCCTAAGTTTTAGGAACCACTTACTTCATTACAAGCTAAAATGAAAACCTTTCTAAACAGCTGCTTTAGATCAAAAAAATCTGAAATGTTGTTCTTCTCCGGTCCTCCCTTCTCATGCCTCACTTCTCCAGAGGAGGGTCTACATAAAGACCCTGAGAAGTCAGTCCTGTGACCTAACAGCAGAATCTCCTGCTCCCTGCTGCCACACATATGTGGATGTGGAAGAGAGATGTAGACCTTGCGTTAATCCTCTTGGTAAAAAAAAAAAGGCATTTTGCCAAACTCTGAAGAAGTGTCATTCAAAGAGAGATTCTGCTGATGGATTGAGAAGTAACAGACACCTCTGCAGCCGATGCAGCAGTTACTGCTCCCCTGCATCTCAACAGCTCTGCAAGTCTCAACTGATCTGGTTTTCTTTGGATCGGAAAGGACCAACAAAAAGCTGCAAATAGATGCCATGATTTTCCCAAAACCCATAAATCGAAGAAAAAGCTTTTTCTAGTAGAGGTATGATGCACCTGGGCATTTGAAACTTCTTACTAGAGCTGGAGTATGTTAGAACTGCCCCTCTACTCAATGTTTTTCACGTGTTGCTCTTCACTGGAGGAAGTGGAACAGGGAAAGAGGGATCTGGCAAGGCAGCAGCACAGAACACCAGGTGAGGACCCTGGCATCTACAGGCTCTGTAAAGCACCTCACTAGAATTACAGCTAGCAAGGAGGGCTTTTAGCCTCCTTTCCTTTAATACTGTTTTTCCTGTAATCAAGAAGGAACTTTCTGTTAACATCCAGAGGGCAAACAACGAACTTGAATTATGTTTCAATAACCTTCAAAAAAAGAAAAAAAACCATCACACACATGCAAAGTAGTGTGACATTTGTGACAACGGGCACAACCCCATTTGAACTTTTCCTTCCTCTTTCCTCGGTTCAATTTTAGTTGTGCAGCTCAGTACGAAACTCACTTCCACATTAATACAACAGTCAACACTTGACTTTTCCTATTAAGACCACAGCATAATCTTCCAGAAGGTATGGCATGTTTCCTGGCTTTAATACATTCTCAAATGCCCAGTGAAACAAGAACAGTGGTTTGCGGGTGGGGATTTTTGGCTGTTATTTTTTTTTTAAAGTATCCTTTTTACCCTGATTTATCTCAGTATTCAAGCAATAATGCTCAAGCTGAGAGGAGAAGGAAAAAAAAAAAAAAAAAAAGAGGAAAGAAACAAAAATTAAAGCAGAAGAGCACCCCGGAGGCACAGCCTCTCCTGAGGCACCCAGACAGCAGTCGGAGGCAGAAGCACAGAGTCCCAAGGATGCAAAAGAGATCCTGGTCCACAGCCTGCCAGGACCCTGCAGCAGCCTGGAGTGTTTGCTACCTTCCTCAGTGTACCATGGAGAAACAGAATCCTCACCTGCAATTACCCGGGCACTGCACGGGTCTGACACTCCTCCAGACAGACTATTCCTCTGCTCAGATCATAAGGTGCGTAAAAGTATTTTTTGAATAGAAAGACCAGAGTGAATACTTCACATCTGTACTGTGACCTTTAATAACTCTCAGATTAAACTTAATAAACTCTATTCCAAATGAACAGTGTGTCAAATTAGCTAAAAAATTGTTTAATTTTTTTTTATAAAAGCTCAGTAAATCAACCCAGCAGGTTCTAAGTTGGGCCCCACAGCCAGGTCCAAGAGAAAAATTCCTGAGCACAGAGGAAAAGCATTCATCGCAGAAAGATTACGTACCACCATCCCAGGGAGCACGAAACTCTATTCAGAAGGACACTACTAGACTTTGAACTTCCACAAAGTCTTTTCTCAAGAAAGAGGCACAACATTAACACAATGTGTTCCCATGAATTTCTGTAAGAAGCCTCATCCAAGAACAAGATGTACATGTAGAAACCAGAAAAACAGAGCAATGAACTCTCTCTGGAAATTGTTTATGCTGACCATAGCTGTTGTTCATTATTAAATTAGAACAGAAGTAAAAGCCTAGAAAGAGGGAATAAGGTGGTCTTGGTCTGATGGGATTTGAATACTACTTTATTTATTGTCTCCTTTTAATACAATCATATTTTATAGTATAACTATTAAAATAACATAGAAACCAAAAGGCTTTGCCCTATTCTCAGCATGCTCCCATAAAGTGTTCAAATAAACCTCTTCCATTTGTTATTCATGCACAGACTACTCTGCTTTGCTCATCGAGGACAGCATGGTAAATTAATAGCAACAAAAAAGCTACCAAAACGTTTCATTACTCATACATCACACCACTTTTCTCTGATCAATAATTTGTAACGTAACATTTTAGGAGCATATTCCACCTTTGGTCCTCTGCCATGGTCTAAATTAGGAGGGGAGCAAAAACTATATTTGATGCTAGGCAATAAAAGTAGAGCACAAAGGAACTAACTGAAATTATTTGTGGAACGAATTAAACAGACCCATCAAAGCATGTAGTTTCACGGCTTAAGTGCATGTTTCTCCACAACTAAACGCATAAGCCAGTGACTGTCCTTTTGTGTTTGCCTGATTCCTTTACAAAATCTCTCAGAGTTTTTGGATGGTGGCTCCTCTCAGTTTTCCACAAGGTGAGGGGAAAAGGTGTTGAAGTCCAGAAAGGACCTTCATTACCAAACATTTATGGCTAAAAAGTACTGCTGCACATTCCCTATATTGTTCAGCAAAATAACCTTAAGAATACATATCTGATCTGTCACATACCCATATCCTTTCCTACCAGCATGTATTCAGTGTTTTTGAGATATAAGTTGGTCTTTTACTGAAACACAGTCACCCTATCTCCCACCAGCTCTTCATCACTTCTTCCACTCCCAGTGTGAGACACCCACACCTGAAAAGGGGCTGGACTGCTAGAGAATGCTTCCCCGGCACAGGAGCTGCCTCATCACACGACAAACTACTGGTGAAGCCAGACAATTCTCATGTTATTCCTCTCCAGCATCTCAATATGTTTAATGCACGTCCCATGCACTCAGATTAATGAATATCTAAAAATGCAAATTATTAAAGAGTGAGCACATTTTTGAGCATAAGAAACCTTTGCAAGAAGGTCACTGCCACAGTGGTAGGTGGGTCCCCGTTGGCGACCAGCCTCCCCTGCATCGCTGCGGCTCACATCCAGAGCTGGTCAACCAGTCGGAGGGAAGACGCAGCCCATAAAACACCCAGGCAGACTCAACCCAGCCCTTGGCAAAGGGAACTGCAACTGCCTGCACCCTCCCCGTTACGTTACGGCTGACCATCTTCTGGCAGCCTCCCCACTGACAACCAGCACCCAGCCCGGCCCCAGCCTCCGCAGGCACCGTCCACAGCCACGTCAAAGTCTCCCAGCTGCTCGGACACGCACCTGGAGTCACAGCCAGCCACTCTGTACCAGCCCCGGCCTGCTGGGCCCACTGGCAAGCAGCTACAAAAGACAAACGCAAGTGTTTCTGTTTCAGTTCAGGTCTTTTTTTTTGGGTCCGCCCAGGGCTGAGCCCAGCTTGAGTCCAATAATCAAACGTTTTTCTTTTTACTCTCTCCAAAGGCAGCATCAGGTGGTTTGGATATCCTTTCAAAGAAGCCCAAAGACATCATATCCTAATAAACAAATAAATGGCAGTTTCTGACTCCTCCTTCTTGACAGCAGATGTTTCGCTGACTTTGTGGCTGTGTATATTTACAAGTCCGTAGTTTCTCACCTCATTCCCAAAACCACGGCTTGCAACAGAGCCGTATCATTGTCTTCTGACAAACCCACAGATGCCAGAGGGCTATTCTGTTTCCTTAGCCTATTACTGTTGTTGCTACCTTTAAAAGTCCCAGCTTTCTTCTAAGAACATACTGTCACTTTCTGAAATTATGGCTCAGCTTGCTTCCCCGTTTCATTCCAGAAACACACTGGGGGAGGGGAGGGAGACATAAAACAGACTTCTGACAAAGTATGGAGCACTAAAACTTATTCTTTCATCAACACAATAATAAGTCAGACAATGCAACTCCTCCCTCCTACCTCACGATGTTTAAACCCTGTTATTCATTCTTCAGGCTGTTATTAAGGCATCCAAATAAATGCCCTTCTCCCCAACTTCACGCTAGGAGCATGTCAGCCCCGGGGATGGGTGGGAACAGCTGCACTCTTCTAATTGTGCATTTTCCTTCAAAGGAGGGATACAGTACAACACATGAAAAGCAGATCGTGCAGGCTCTGAGCACACCAGTCCATGCTGCTACCTGGCAGCAGAGCAGCTATACAGTCCTGAAAACGACAGGAGTTCAGCTCGAGCCCACTTGCTCCTCCCCTCGCCCTTCCACACCTACACTGAGTTATCTATTCCAGTCCATCTCCCCACTTGCTCGCACTCAAAAGATGTTAACAGCTATGCTGCCCTACTCGTCCCTGCTCACAAGAGTCAACGCCAACACAAACACCACGAATGAGCGGTTCTGCTAGGAGGAATAGCCAAGGTGAGGAGGAAAATTAGGAGCAGTTACTGAGAAGAGTTAAGATCGCACAGCTAACTCTTTGCTGAGCTGCCCAATGATGTGAACTTTGATAATTTCTTTGCACGTGAAAATATTGTCATGATACTGTGCGAGAGTCTTCCTTCTTCCCCCAGACCTGAGGCAAGAAGGGGACAGAGCCTCAAAAAACACTGGGGGAGGCAGAGCTGGGAACTTCACATTGCTCCTGGTCTGCCCCTCACCTAGACATCCCTTCTCCACAGGATCTTCATCGGTGGGGGAGTCCCACACCACCAGCAGCCACCTCTCCCTGCCCTGACTTTTAGACCTCTTTAGAGACACGTAACTCACTACTCATGGTGCCTCATATAGCAGCTCTTGCCCAGGGTTATGTCTTCATTTCCTGGCAGAGCACGTGCAAGTCAATGGTCTGCTTTTATGGTTTAGGGTATTTTTTCCTCCCTGAGGAGCCTCAATTTCTATTCCAAGGCAAAGTCGTGCTTCAAACACACGGAGCACCATATGTTATTTCTTCACCAACCAATCAAGACACTAGAAGAAACCAGCCTGGTACTTATGTATCTGCCATTCCATAAGTGCTAGGCAATACCCTGGAACTGTCTTTGTTGCAGCATCCAATCTGTCCCCAACAGACAGCCCAAGAAATGTCAGCGATACAAATGACAGAAAGGAGCCAGGCAACAGCAACCTAGATGTTAGTTTCAAAACCACTTATTTTATTATCTAGAAACAAGGAGCAGCAAACTTGTCACTTGTCTTTAACGCTTTGTCCGCACACACTCTGCACAAACGTCCCTGAAGACTTCACACAGTGCAAAGTCAGCTACGTCAGCTGACGAATCCTACGGGTCTGCCTGCATCTGTAATGACTCCCGGCCATTTCACACCGACGGAGCCAAAACGGCAAACGAGAAGCAGCGCGTTTGGCCCGAGGCGGTCTGGCAGCGAGAGGCACGACGAAAGGGACGGGTTCCAAAGGCAACACGTGGCGCTGCGGGGCAGGGAGATCCCGGAGCAAGGGAGCTGCCAGCCAAGTAAGCGTTTCTTCGTGGGGACAGACAGACAACAGCAGCAGTTCTCAGAATGAGCCTTGCCTAAGAACTCCATAAATAAGTTACAGTTTCTCAAAGCAGCCTTTCAGTCAAATATATTAAATGTAATTAAAAATGAAAAGTAGATGAGGAAAATTAAGTTCCCCTCAATTTAGACAGGAACTCCTATCTTAAAATGCACCAGAGGCATAGAGTAATCTTCCAGAAATGTTTCTCCTGTCATGTCTTACTATTTAATTATATATTACCATTCCAAGCTACCATGACAGATTTTAAGTGAGTTTGTCTTTTTTCCATAATTAATCATAGCAAAGGCTCATCTGTTCTTCAAGCCCAGTGATGACAGAGCTGTTTTCACCACTGTAAGGCAATCATCCCACAGCATTCCTTCCTGAAAGCTACTGCAAAGAGAAGAGCTCACCTATCTCCACAGGATGCCTTTCAAAGACATAAATCAGCTCCATATACATTCATACTATAGGCAAGTAAAAAAGGGAAAAATGCTTTTCCATAGCCAGCAATCACACAGACTCACAGGCGTAGCACAGGCTGATAATGCTAAAGAAATGTCGATTATAAATATATAAACCCAACATAACAACCCAGGGACAAGTACCATTACCCTTAAAAATCAGTCACTCGGAGCTATCATCGTCTGCCTTCTGTTTGCAGAAGAACCAAGAGTCTTTTTGCCTCCCTTCCTGCTGCACCAGTGACAGACTCCCTTACAATTACCACAGCCAACATGGTTATTTTAAAGGCAGCTTTGTTCACCATCATACTCTATTCTAAGTACAGAAGATGTGTCTTCGAAAATAACTTGCCTGATCTACACATAGCTCAGCACTAACAAACTATCTAATCAAAGAGCAGCCACATCTAAACCAAAAAATAATAAAATGTTAACTGAACAAGAGAAAGAAGTCTCACTTTCTTATTTTAGTATCTTAAGTCACAAAAGTGAGATTACTGGAAAAGCCAACTCTTTTGCTTTGGATAATCAAGCATTTGTCACTTACAACAGCTACAGCACACAGCGTGTTCATAGAAAGTTTTCTTGCTGAGCGCTGAAGGAAAAAGTATTTTCAACATAACCAGTAACATACAGGGATCTCCATTCAAAGTGTTTTATCCTTCATCCTCTCAGTTTGAACTCCCCATAGGACAAATCACATACTTGCAAAATTACTTTTCCCATCTGTGAAAACCTGTGACACGCACTTTTTTTTTTCCTCACAAGCAACAAACGAAAACCCAATTTGCCATTAACTCGTTTTGATTGCTGTCCTATATCCTTCACACAGCGTGCTGGTAGCTTCCCAATTACAAGTCATTAAGAAAAAAATTACATCGCTAGCTCTACTTGTAAAAAAAGGCATAGGTGGGCACCACACAGCCTTGAGCAGCAATAAAACTTGATGTGCCTTATTACAGTTTCATGAGAGTAAATTTAGATTAAAGCTCAAGTTTTCAACAACCAGTCACTGCACTAACAGTGCCACCTTAACGGCTGTCTAGCTGCTTCCCACTTTTCCAAAGCAAGAGAAGGAAAGCAGCAATGACTACAAAAAGACCATATATTCAGTTTCACAGGCTGCAGCTTACATTGTATCCAAATATTTAGAAACGTTTTTACCAGCACCACTCTTTGTTAAGGGCTGACCTCCTACAGATTCTTGCATTCCAAATGATCAGTTTTTTCCAAGTTATAACAAAGTATCAGATTTAGCCACACATCTTAACCACCGCTTTTAGAAGATGAATGTTTTTAAATAACTACCATATCCTGACAGCTTGGCGATCTGTTCCAAAAATACGAAGAAAAACGTGTTGAAAAATACAGAGACACAATTGTCCAGGAGAGCACAGCCAAAGCGATCTTCACACCAGACTTCGTACACCTCCCTCTCTTCTTTTATTTACAAGAATAAACTACTTTCAGTGTTCTTATTTCAAAAATGCACAGGAATAGTGTGCACTTAAACATACTATGACATATTAAATCACTTAAAGATTTTCACTTACTAGAAGTGGGATTTGTATTTTATTTACTAAGGGTCAAAATATTATGTGCATAGTTGCATGCTCTCTCTAAACAAAGCGTTAGAGATTTCCCACATCACAGGTGATGAACTTACAGAGCGGCAAGAAACAGAATAACAGCACATTCTCTATGGCAAAAGAAAGGAAAGCAGAGATCCTAAACCTTTGGCTGGTTCTGCTCTCTGTAGCCTCAAAACCCAAACAGATCCATAGCTACCCAAAATCAGTAAGTTATATGGTAAACCGTCTACTGTACTCCAGTTACTTTTACTGTGAAGAACATCCCATGCTGGAGAAATCTTCCCAGAAAAACACAACCCAGTTTTCCTTTCTAAGTATCAAAATTAGCATTCTGTCTTTCAGATATCTAGGGGAAAAAAAAATTGAAGCATAGCTTATAATATTTTTTGCCCAGTCCTGACAACTAGCCTTTAATTTGCTGCCATCTGTACTTCAGGAAACTTCAGCCCTTTCATTAGGAAATTCCTCCCACAGGTTTACTTGTAGGGAATGGTTCAGATCTATGTGGTACAGTAATTAACTTCAAGAAATCGCACATCCAGATCCAAACTGGTGTATCATTTAAGATCAATCTTCACTTGCTATTTTTAAATTAACACACAAGTCTTTCAGCCTTGTGAGTGTTAGAATATACATCATTTTCTCATTAGCAGAGAAGAATAAAGTCAAAGCAGTTGTAACAGGAGATTTGCAACTGTCTGTCCTAACCAACACAGCAGAACTTACTGTACAACTTGTTCATCCAAGGAAAACCTCAAATACAGCCTCAGACATCCCATAAAACCATAGTACTTGGGTACACATACGCACCCAAACTGTCTGCAAGCCATCCCCAGACTGGAAGCCCTTAGAGGTGCTGACTGCACGCTCATAATCAAACAAGGTTATGTCCAGAGTTTTCAAAATCACAGCAGAAAATGTAAACCAGAGCTACAGCATTTGCGATGGAAAACCACAAGCATTTCTGTTTCATGAACCACGCTTCCAGCAGTTGAGAGCAAGACTGTTTCCACCAAAGGTGTCGCTCCTCAGACAGAGGGGGGCTGAGAAACAAACTGTTCCAACGTCAATGGGATTCAGATTCAAACCCGCATCCTCCGTAACCCGAGATGTCAAACCACCAGCAACCAAAGAGCTGCAGCCCTTAACGTATGGAACATTTAAAAAGCACACTGTTAGGTTTCAGATGTCGAAGGAAAAAATCTTTTGATGAGAGGAGTATTTTGCATTGAAGAGAGGAAAGAGAGCGTTTGAGGCCCAAGGTGTGAGCACCCAGTCTCTGGACGCAGCACAAATTTCTCCCGAGGTTTAAACTCGCTTCAGCCCCTCCAAACCCTCCGCTCTTCCCCTACCCAGCACCAGCCTCACCCGACCAGGATCCGCCAGAGCCTCAGCAGGCTCAAACATACAACCACCAAAAAAAAAAAAAAAAAGCCCCCAGGTTTTTCCAATAACCTTCAGATCCGTTAGAAGAACGTTTCGCTGGAGGAAATGCCTGAGCGAGTACCCCGGGACAACAGTTTTACATTAAGGAGGAAGCACACGAGTTCAGTGCGTGGGTACCACCGCAACGCGCTTCTCGGAGGTGCGGTGCTGGGGCCGCAGTCGCCCGAGAGCAAACACCCAAGCTGGCAGCCCTTGGGTTGCGCAAGAGCGCTTTAAGCACATGGTTATTTACAAAAGCAGAGGTAATTACAACGCAGGAGGAGGATCCCAAACAGACAGACTTGACTAACGCTGTCAAAAAAAAGAAAAATAAACCGAACCCAACAGACACCAAACCCAGCGACCTACGATTGCTGTTGCCGGGCTGAGGCCGGCAGCTGCGCGCCGAGGGGCAGAGGGGACAGCTTACCCGACCGGGACTTGATGATGTCGCTGAACTCGCCGGGTCCTTCCTCCCGCTCGGGGACGCGGGCCATGCTGGCGGGACGCGGGGGCTCCCACGGAGGGCCGCGGCGCGGCACCGGCACCTGCGGGGGTTAACAAGCAAGATGGCACGGAGTGGGGGGGGGGGGGGGAGCTGCGGCCCGGCTCCGGCCATCCCCACGCCCACCCGTGCTCCCCGGAGAGGCAGTGGGACGCAGCCCCCGCAGCCACACGGCCACCCAGCCGGCGCCGGACGGGGCCTCCCCGCTTGGGGGGGCTGGCGAGGCCAGGGAGCCCCGCTCCCGCCGGGCGGGGGG
>Ga0181612_130491_pt1 | contig 12082 bp, 7 predicted proteins | sample HoacroProtozoa21_FD_119630 | JGI IMG/M metagenome (GOLD analysis project Ga0181612, IMG submission 119630) | Hoatzin crop microbial communities from Cojedes, Venezuel. Combined Assembly of Gp0051906, Gp0051904, Gp0051908
AGCTGGAGCTTCCTCTGCTTCAGTTTGTGCCCGTTGCCCCTTGTCCTGTCGCTGGGCACCACTGGAAAGAGTCTGGCCCCGTCCTCCTGACACCCACCCTGCAGATATTTAGAGGCATTGATAAGGTCCCATCTCAGGGACCTTCTACGTCTGCCCTCTGTCCAACAGCACAAAGCCAAAACCTCTGCGCTTTGCTGGTAAGGTCGGGAAGTGACCTTTGATGAGGGATGAAATCGGAGTGCGGGACTGTGGCTACAGAAAAAAAACCAAAAAGGATGTGGAATTTCCTGGCCCCTGCCTGTCCCTCACAGGGTCTGCCGAGGGGTGGAAATACTCTCATCCGAGGTTTTGGTACAGGGTACAACCAGAACTAGCAATCACGTATTTCACGAAAGAAACCCCCTCGCTCCTTCCAGCCCCATCCTTGCCAACGACAGAGCGCAGGAGATCAGCAGTTGCCTCTGAAAGTGGCACACAGCAGTGAATATAGGTTTTATTACTTTTATGTTCTATTTACAACAACTCCACTGTCTCAAGAGCTAGAGAGGAGTCCTCAGTATCAGCTCCATGAAGTAAACAAGATGCTAAGAGCTTTCCTGGCTTTTTAGTGCTAATGACAATTAATAATAAATGGATACTGCAATAATCTATCCAGTGAAAGGCTTCATGGGCGTGCAATGCACCTCCTGCACCCTGTGCTCATGGACCATTGACTGAGTGAAAACTGAGGCGCGTTAAAAGTGAAGGGACTAAAATAACAATGACCCAGAGCAAAATAACTGATCTGGATAACCAAGGTGCCCAAGTACACCTGACATTTAGGCTGAGGTTTCAAGCCAAATAAGCTAACCTTTCCATTGCTGGCTGGTGCAAGGTCGGCCTTCTGCCTCTGCAAAGTGGCAGTTGTCAACGCCCCGTCCCCAGAGCCTTACACACCTTTCCGAGCAGTACTCCGAGACGGTAAGAAGGTACACAGGGAGCAGGCAGACCTCCTGAAATCCCTGGATCCTGCAGCTTGCATGCTTAGATGTCAGAGCTTGTTAACAAAGTAAAAAAGGACAGGATCACATGCACAAAAACAAAACTCAAATAGATCTGCAGAATTCCCCACTCTCCAGAAGGGTCTTCACCTTTGCTGTTCTGCATTGCTGAATTCATAGATGTCAAATTCTTTATCCCTAGGAAGCTAATTATTATGAAAGGTCAAAATAAATAGCCACACTTGTACATAAAGCTGTTGTTAATATAAAGAAGCAGACAACTCCAATTTACAAGCTATTTTGTTGTTATAATTACACAGCTCCTTTCGCCAGAGAGTCTGCAACCATTTGGTTTAATTACGAACTAAGGAGAAGAGGAGGGGGAGGAAGGACAGCCGTGTCCCTGCAGAATGGCGCCTTCCCAGGTATCACGGCAGAGTACGCCGAGGATCAGAGGAAGTCGGCTCCCGAGGGCTGCCTGCAACACTCGCCCAAAAGAAAAAGGAAGAGGCTGTGGAGCCGGGCAGGCAGCTCCCAAAGGGTTAAGCAGGCAGCCCATTAGCAATGTCCTTCAGTTCTGTGTCTGTTTTTCCTTACAGAACATTAAGCTCAGTGGGGCAGTCAGAAACCCCTGTGGTGCCCCCATTAAAAAAGATCAAGTCGCACATGTCGATATCACAGCTTCACCCATACTGTAATTTGTCTGACAGCGGCTAATGCCGCTGGTCGTGGCCAGGGAAGACCAGGCTGCCTTTTAAAGAGAGAGACCCAAATCCCTTTAAAAAAAAAAAAAAAAAAAAATCATTTTGTGGTCAGACAAACTGCTTAACGATATAAAGATGCAATAAGCATTTCTGCCGCTCCTCCCCTCCCACTGGAAGCAGGATAAAGCCCAGCACATTGCAAAATAATCCCAGCAAAGGCACTGCCGGAGCACTAACAAAATGCTCTGGTGCAGTCAAAGCATCGTCCTCTCTCCCCCCTTCTTTCTTTTTTTCCTTAATGCCAAAGGCATTAAAAGAGATGAAAACCACTCCATTGAGCTAGGTGAAACGTTAATCCATTGGCCTTACTTTGCTGGGAAACCAGGGTTTGAATGAGGCCCAAGGCATAAATGAAATGAGTTTAGTGATCTCAGTTTAATTCTTAATAGGCCACAACAGGCATTGCAGACACAGAAGATACAATATTAGGAAATCAAACCCTTTCAGAATTGTTTTTTCCTTTCAGCTAACGAGGGTCAGGAGAGAATTAATGTTGAAACTAAAACCTTAAGCCAACCTAAATAGCTCTCTATCCAGTTCGAGTGCATGAAGAACTGGGGAGATGCTGCTTGCAAACCCCCCGGTCGAGGAGCCGTTCTGCAGCGCAGCAGATGCTGGAAGAGCTGATCTGCAGAAATTTAAGGCCCCACCAAAGGCACAGGAGGATTTCCAGTGACACCTCAGCAGATTCTGAATCCAGCCTACATGACTGCGCATAACGGCAGTTTGAATAGTCCCGCCAAAGCCCAAACTTTAGTGATGTTGGTGGGGTCAGTCCTTTTGTTGATGGCATCTTGAAAGCCACAGATCCCTCCACATAAGCTGGAATGGGAGGAAACAAACCCTGTCAACCTCCCATCCCTTAACTAGGATGATCTTTGCAAAAAAAAGCATGAAGGATGCCAGGTAAATGGATGCTTCAATTATGCTTACATGGGAATTTTAGTTCCTTTCAGAGTTTTCTTAGCTCCAGTTGTTGGAGCGGATAGATTTACTGGTGGTCTCAGGCAGGAAGTCAAACCTTTTAAATGGAGATATTTTGCAAACACCAACTGCCAGTACTGAGAAAGATCAATTTTTCTTTGCGGGAGGATAAGGTGTCACTTCTTCATTCTCAGAAAAAAGGGAAGAAATAATGCATAAAGACTGGATAACAGAGCCTAGAAGAAAACTGGCAGCAAAACAGCTATTCAGACAGATTCGATAAAAGAAAAATATTTTAAAGTGCAATGATGAAGCCCAGCTTTAAGACTCTTACATATCAAACCCCATGGAATGCTACAGTGCCTAGATTCTAGCTCTGCTGGGTGCATTGAGCCAGCATCTTCCAAAATCTTCACGGTTTCTCTGATCTCTCCCTGTCATTTGGCCACGGTCTCACTGCCCTGCACCTCCCCATATTCTGCACATCAGGAGCCGATCACCTGACGGCTCTGCAGACTTATACAGCCGGGGGACTGGAGCAGTCATCTCTTTCACATCAAAGGCAGCTTTGTCGTGCGCCAGGAGAACCCCAGTCGACTCCTCCTGCTTCCGAAGCAGCAAGGAAAGACCCAGCACCGCGCGGAAGCTGCTCTGTACCAGCCCCCTTCATCCGAGCTCTGCCTCCAGCCCCGGGTCCCTCTCCCTCAGCTCGAGCTGTGGGGTGCCCATGTGATGGAGGAGCCCAGGACACCGCAGGCAGGAGGAAGAGGCAGAATACAGGTAGGAGGAAGGATGAGCAGTCCAGCTACTGCAGGACCAGGTTACCATCCCAAGGAAGCCCACGGCAGCCAATTTCTCTTCTCCTTCTCCCTAGTATGCTACAAGCAGTGCTGCGCACGCACTCTTGCTTGCTCCCAAGTTCTGCATCACAGTCCTCCTTCCCACCACTGAACCATACACCAAGCTTCCAGCTTACCTTTGTGGGCCAGTTGATTCAAAAAAAAAAAAAAACTGATTTCAGGGATACCAGGTGCAAAAGCCAGAAAACAACAAAAAGAAAAGCCCCCCACAAGCCCTCAAACACCTTCAGCACAGTTCACTGGGATACAAAAAAGCAAATACATAGCCTACGGAGCTACACAGACATAAATCCTTCAGAAAGCTGTCTTATCTCACCACACAGAAATTTGATCACCCAACTCACTACATATCAGGGTGGTGAAATACATCTTAGTCTTGATGCCTGCAGAAAACACATTCTTCTCTTAAAAGGTGGTAGCAGTGACATATTGGAGAGATATATATAACACCATCACTTCTAGGGACCTGTGTGATAATAGCATTTCCAACCTGGTGGCCTAATGAATACATAAAGCAGCGTCCACAGTTAGATACAAAAGCATTAAAGTTGGTTGTGGCTGGCTCCATTACCATTCAACCCATGACTGCACCAATGGTATAAGAATAATTTAAAAGTTTACCTAACAAATTACAGGCACGCTTGGCAATGCATTTCTACAACAAAATGCCTTGAGCTAATATTGAGAAGTCATTTACGCATGCAGCATGCTAGAGGTTTGACTCCTGCCATTTTTGGTGACAGTAAGAGCTGGAAATGCACTGCTGAGAGTGAATTTGCTCAGCGCCGATGTGCCAGCCGGCCTCCCCACTTCCCTGAAGGTGGAGATGTTAGAATAGATTACGGGTTCAGCTCAGTCACACTGCCACGGTCTCTGAAGGAGAAACCTTGCAATGCAACCTCAATTTGAAGGGGCAGTTACATATCATAACCTCAACAGATGACTAAAAATGGAGACACAGGAGATGAGTATTCTAGGAAAGACTGAGAGACTATCGTTGGGGAATCTAAGGATGGAACAAGGAATTATGACAGATAAAACAGAGTCCAATCCAAAACCAGTAACAGATTTTGGCTTGTACCTGTTCAGACTCTCAGCCGTTTCAACCTGCAAGCAGCCTCTTTTGCTCTCGGCTTTGCTCAGGCTGGTATCCCGCTCGGCTTCAGGGAGACACAAAACGTGTTTGACTGAAGAACAGGCTTTACAGCTAACAAAGGTGCAGTCTACACTGATAATGTATTCCTGCGCGTAATGGCCTGAAAGTACTATATTCATGTATGAGCTTTCTCAAAATTATTTATTAATGGAAGAGATCATAGAAGATACTGCTCCTTAATATGCCTGAAAGACTCCCATAAATGCACAGAACCTTACTCTCTGTGCTTTGCATAGGTGTATTGGACCTAAGCTGAGTGCAGCCACGTTACACCAATGCAAAACTACCGTAAGAAAGGAGAAAATCAGGAATGTCTCCCGCAGGAAACCAGCTCCCTCAGCTCCAGCCCGAGAGCACGTGAACCTACAGTCATCGCGGCTGTCACATCACACCGGGTTGCTATGGAGATAATTGCAATGTCATAACTAAAGGCTAATGTCAGCACCAGGTTCTGCAAGGAAACGATTGGATTGTATTTTTAATACAGTGCCAAATTATTGCAACTTCTCCATCAGGAAGAAAATGTGAATTATATATTTATTTTTTTGACAGCAACAGAGCATAACTTTATGGTGTACGACCCAGAAGTTTTTACATTGCTGTGTTTCTTTGAAGGTGTTAGCTGTGTGTTTTTGTTTTCACACAACTATATTGAGACAGGAAGACAGAGAATACGCAAGCTACACATACATAAGCAATAATAATATACTTCTATTTTATGATGCATGTGCACTTCTATACATTGTTCTCCTAACCTGAGCCTCATTTAGCAGCTCTAACTATTTTATTAACAGTATTAATCAACAGTTTCAAAATGCTCTCTTGACCTGAGAGGAGTTAAATTGCTCTCTGGTAAAAAAACATAAAACAAAATGAAATTTTAAATTATCTTCACACTTGCTCAACCATGCTCTCTGCCCTTTGTGCCTGAACTGGTGTCTTCCAAGCTCCCGAGCTAAATCCAGGTCAGCATGGGGCCAGACTGCTGTTTTCTTTGGGACTAACTTCAAAGCCAAGAAGCTGTCGCACAGCTCCAGTCCTCTGCCTGCTGGCAGCGAGCTGCGGCGGTGGGGCTGACAGCAATCCCGACAAGAGCAGTAAATTGTAAGCTTTGAAGGGTGAAGACCAACCACGTTGTAAAGTGTCATGTATACGTATGGTGTTCTACAGCATCTCAAATAATCAATAGCATCATCATCGCAGAAGTACTTTTACTGAAAGCTCTGCTGCACAGCCCACTCTAAATGCAAGTCAGAAATGTCACCCAAAGTCAAAAGCGAAGAGATTAAGCAACCAGTATCCCCCAAAACATGTGTAAGAGAGGGTAGCGGCAGTGTTCGTCTTCACCTGTTCTCATTAATATCACTCCATAGTTATACTGAAAAAGTCATTTAGTTTAAGCTTATCATCGCAAAAAAGACCAGGGACACCTGCAGCGAGGCACCTCAGCCCACGGAGCGTGTCACTGCTGGGGACACCCGGCGGAAGCAGCTCTCCTGCAGGTGACACCCGCTGCCCGGCCGCGCGTGTCGCAGCCGTCCCGCACTCGGGGCAAGCGTCGGCTACGCCACCAACCACGCTGGTGGCCTCCCTCGAGAAAGGCTGGGTCCCACCTCCAGAGCAGAGCTGTAGCTGCACCGAGATGACCGACAGCAACACGAAAGAGAAAGGAGGAGGAAAGAAAGATGAATGCAGAGAGCCTGTAAATTGGAATGAAGGAAAACAGAAACAAAGAACGGAAATTCTGTTGTAACTGTTTCTATTTTCTAATCGTTGGCAACATGGGGTTTGATGGATATGGAAGAGAAGACAGTCTAAAACTACAGTAACGTTTAATTCTGCTGACACAATTACCTTTCTCCTCCCTCATATTAAATGTCTTTGCTGCCCAAAGTGAATTCTAAGAGATAAGCAGCAGAGCATTTTCCAAAATCAAAATACTTGTCTTTAAGCCTTAATTGTTGCTCAGATCAATTGCAGCTACAACCTGAATGAAGTGACTCACGAAATGCTGACTTCTGGCATTTTAATATCAAGGAATTTATTGCCATTATCTGTACACTAAGGATTATTTGAGTATTAGGAGGATATACATTAAAATATAACGTTTCTAATGTATAAAACGTAATGACTGCTATGAGAGTAGGATCACACTCGAGTAGACAAGCAGAAGTAGGCTCTGTTGGAATCAGTTTGGCCCAGTTTGGAAAAGCTAGCTGTTAAAGTCGCAGGCAAATCCCAAACTGGCTGTTACCAGCTACCTCCAGCAAGCTCTGCTTCTTGCCTCCACTGCCTGCTCCCCGCAGAGCGGCCTTGCTACGCTCAGCCCAGCGAGTGCCCCCTTCTCCTTCCCCGGGCACTGCGGGCTGAGCACCAAAGATCTTCGATCCTCCGCACCCCTGGCTCCGACACCCTGCAGCCTGCCCCAGCCGGGCAATCGCCGAGCAGAACGGTTCTCCTGAATAACACCACCAGCTGTAAGGAAGCCACCACCCCCTCAGAGCCACAACGTCATCTCTTCTGTCTCACGCGGGATCACTAAAAGAAAAATAAGCATGTTCGGAAAGGTACCAATTAGATAGCGTTAAGCACATGACCAAAAAAGAAGGCACAATAGTGTGAAAGTCAGCGAGTACCAAGTAAGCTGCACTTCCATAATTTCATAGGAAAATCCTTGGGGCACAGCCAGATTCTGCAATAAGAAGGCTGTATTTATAGCAATCAGTTTGGTTTGACATATTTCCCCTAATATGCTAAATTACTCCTTCACTATCATCATAACTTCTCCTCAGTCATTCCTCAGCATCTTCTATTAGGCTGGCCTCAAAGCACTTATCGAGCTTCTCCGGCTGTGACCTCTTTAAAAATGTGTTAATTCTGACAGCAGCCGGCGTGCGGGGAAGAGGACGTGTACAGCACGCAATTAACCTGCCCGTGGGCTGCCACCGCCTCTCCCGACGAGCCAGAGGCTAGCTGGCTTCTAGCGAGGCTTTGCTATTTCTAATCCGTGTCCTTTTGTCCCCTCCTCGCGCACTCCTCCACCTCTCTACCCAGAGACCTCACCAGCTCGAATCATTCAATCCCCAGCGAGGGTGGAAGGACAGAGCGCTCCCGTCAGCCCCGCGTCTCGCCAAGCAGCGCAGGAATTGCCCTCGAGGAACGGCAACTCGCCCGCGACCTCGGAGCACGGAGGCGTGGACCAAAGACCCCCAGGATTCCCCAAATAATCACTGGATCCTCATCTTTACGACTACTCCGTGGACAATTTTATGGATGACTTGTACGTCCGTGCTTATACAAAAATACAACTGCAGGACACGTATTTAACAACAGTTTGCCTCGATTTCTCATTTGTGGTGCGATGACGTCCTGAAGTCCCACTAAGGATCATGCCTGTGTTGTGTGACACTCTGTACGTATCTACAGGGAAACAAAGTCCTTGCCCTGAAGAACTTCAAGTCTGAAGAGGCCAATCGGTTATGATATAGCGTGTCAAATCTAATCACCGTCCGGCATCTCTCCCTGTGCCTCTTCTCGTCCTTCTCCTCCAGCCCCAAAGAGAATGGTCATTACGGCCCCGCACAATTTTCGTTTGGCAACCCCTGGCTTGTGTGAATAACCCTGTTCAGCATTTCATCAGGTTATTTCATAACAAATACACCCAGTGATACCTTTATAACGTTCTTTTTAACATCGTGCTGTGCTCTCCTCAAAATATTAAGTGACAATAATGTAGTTCGGATTTTAGTTTTTAAGCCACCTGCATTCTCACCCACTTCAAACAGAGACTTTTCCTGTAGAGCCAGAACTGGAAAAAGGATAATGCCTTTTTTTTAAGGAAAGGGGGGGGGGGGGGGGGGAGGGAATCATGCTTCTTCAACCTTTTTTCCTCCCTCTACTCGGGTGCTTGTCTTTAATGAGCAGCTCCAAATGACAGCTTTAATCACTGCCTCTGGCCACTGAAAGAGGCCGCTAATGATAGGAAAGAACAGAGGACCATTTGCATCAATCAGATCTAGTCTAAATCACTTTTTATGATAATGCACCGAAGCGAAGAAGAACGTCTCTGATGTCTCCTGCATGATGATGTACCACAGTGCTGCCTCCTCATCTCAGACCTCCACATAAATCTCTTAAAGATGCACACACACACCCCCCACCCTGTGCCGCCAGCGCGGGCCCTCGTTTTCTACGCCATTAATGATCTACCACCAGGGTAGAGTCAGGAGAGGTTAAGCAATCAGTTCATTCAGTTTTCACTTTCTGCGGGGAATGCCCACTGCTCCAGGAGAACAGGAGGGGAACACACAGACAATGCCTGATCTGTCAAACACACAATTTCGGATCCGCACAATTCCTGGTTTGCCACTCATTAACACCAGGAGCTGACAGGGAAAAAAATACTGGGCAAAACCTGGAAGGTGCTGTCTGCTACAGCATCGCACCTCTGCTACATACAAAACTGAAATGCTGCTAAAGCTTTACTCTTGCAAGTACACTTCATTTACACAGGAGTGCTTTCAAAGAGACTAATCCCATCAATACAGATTACCCCTCCCACGGAAGGGTTTATAGGATCAAGCTGCAGTTCTGTAATACTAAAACAAAAGACCCGATCCTGCACAAGACAGTGCCCTGATTACACACCAGACTGAGGCACAAGATCTGGGCTCAATTTCTGACCCAGTCACAGACCGAGGTCCCAAGCCTGAACCAGCAAGCAGATCGACAGAAACTCCTCCTCTTCCCAAGCTTCAGCTCTGGGTGCAGGAAGAGCTTCAGCTGCATTGGACATGGGAACTAGATGTATACATACATATTACTAAATATGCAGTCCATATGAGACATACCATATATAGTCACAGTGTCCTGCACAGAGTAGATTGTAGCCGACTCTGCTGGGTGCTTCCATGACAAAGCCCCAACGCAAACAAGACTGAGGTCCCAAGAGGCCCAGCAGCAATGCTTGGTACTCTATAAAGGGTCAGATTTCCAGAAGCTCCTGCAGCAGGACCTACGCAGGAAACCTCAACGGAGGCCCGGGCTGAGCTGGGTGCCTCATGGCCTTTGGCTCCCTTGCAGATGCCAGCAGAATGCCCGGTAACACCGGGTAACTCGAGCGACCCACGGGCTATCCGCAGACTGCTCGTCTGCACTGGGACTGCTGAGGTCTGCTGTCCAGACCAGCCTTCATGGGATGCACAACGCCCTCCTGCTGGGTCATCTGTCCCAACAACCTCTTTCTGTCAAAGCAAACCAATAGATGCAACATCAGATCTACTAGATTCATGTGGGAAGCATATAAATACACAGGGCTTGTTTTATTATTCCCCTTAAATAAGGGGGAAAAAAAGAGAAGATAATTCACTTTTGGAGTTGCTCTGTTCTCCTAACTGGCAGAATGCTGGATGGAGGAAATCGCATCAGTCTCACCAGCAAGCGCTTACCACGTTCAGTCTGACCCTCGAAAACTGCCTCGAGAGGCCAGCGTGAGCAACGCTGAGGGCTGTGTGCTCTTGTAGTTTTGACTGACACTTGCCAGGACACGCTCATCACCTTTCACAGAAAAAGAGAAGGAAAAGGTCTCCAAATAGGCAATTTTATTTAATCTACTGATGTCAACAAAAAAATTCTTTTTTGCTTATGGAAACAGGATAATCTCTTCAGGGCTTAATCTTCCACAGCGAAGAGGGCGTACAATGCCAGCTGAAGTCACTGGACACTTTTAATCTCCTGATTAAAACCAGGATTGCTATGAGTGTATTTACCAGGACTAAAGGATGGAGGAGAAGGATTTGTTTAGTGTGAGCAAAATGCTGACTGACTGAAAATTATGATACTACAATTCTCTAGATGGATGGAGAATCCTTCCCAGAAAATTGCCTCTTTAGCAACGCATCAAGTTCTGGTGGATCCTTCAGGCCACACGCGAGAAGCAGCCCCAGGGAAGTCAGGTCGGGTCCCAGGGATGCACGTGGCTCTCGGCAGAAGGTGGCCAGCCCGGTCCCCGCAGCCCAATACCAGGGTCCAACAGAGCTAACACAAAGACCCGCAATGACTTCAGTAGGCTTTGGATCAGAGCCTTAGTAAACGCAAATTAAAAAAAAAAGAAAAAAACAAAAAAGAGAACAGTATACAACAGCTGTAGCCCTCCTAAGCCTTTCTTTTTTGTAAATGCTTCCCTTGGCGGCTTTATTTCATTTTATTACAATAAACTTCAAAAGGTGTATTTGATCTGCCGGCATGTTTTTCACTGTCCACCAGGAGTTCATTTCAGCTGTGCAATGTAGCAAATACTGTACATTAGGTTAATTTTCATTTCAGCTGTACAACATACATTATTGTTTCACTGCCTGGCTTAAGTGACCTCCTGGTGGATCGAGTCAAAAACATGCCAGCAGATCAAATGTACTCTTTGAAGTTTACTGTAATGAAACATCTTTAAAAAAAAAAAAAAAAAAGAAAAAAGCTTTTAAAAAGTTTTAAAATATCCTGAATTGTTTGGAGCACTTTAATGTTTTGGCCTGTCCCTCCTAAAGCAAGTAACGAGAGATTTCATCCTCTCCAGCTTTTAGTCCTAGCAGAAGTCACATTATGGATGAAGTGGAAATTAATCTCTTTGCTGCACTGCTCAACTTAAATGAACTTGGGGTGGATCGCAAACCAACCTAGCAGATGCTGCATACGATGGCTTTAATGTTTATGCAAGCAAAATGCAAATGCAAGCAAAATGAAAAATCCCAACGGAAATCAGTGTGATTCGAAGGCAGGACTGGACTCTGCGGCGTATGAACCATCTTCAACTTAACTCCAGGAACGTGCTAAATTTAGTTATAAATCTCAGTGATTAGAACATGCCCTTTGAAAATGTCACCGAGAAGTACCATCCATGTCACAAGGTCTCCTACAGTCACCCAAGGATCCCACCCCTTCCCTCGTGGACTTCCATCACTTCAGTCAAATCACCCTTCTGTTTTCTTCACCCCCCGGCTTATGCTGGCTCATTTTACTGGGCCAGTACAGAGTCTAACCCACAGAAAGGTCACTAAACTACACACGGGAAAGCAGGAACCTTTTACACCAACTTTACCAGTGGAAGATTGTAACATGGAACTGCATCCAGACCCATACAGCCTTCCCTGCTTTTGGAGGAGCCAACCTGACCCCAAATTCAAGCAAACTTCACTGTCCGCAATTGTTCTGAATAGGGAGCACGTAAAGCTTGTGATGAAATAAGATTTACCACACAGGATCGGGTCTCTGTAACGAGGCGGCTTCATTAAGAAGTTAAAAAACCGCAACCCTACGAAAGAGCTCAAGGTCACATTAAGGCTGCTGAATTATAATCCACGTACACTTGGAACAAACTACTGATCTGTTCAGCTGGCGCCAAGCGAG
>Ga0181612_159227_pt1 | contig 12082 bp, 4 predicted proteins | sample HoacroProtozoa21_FD_119630 | JGI IMG/M metagenome (GOLD analysis project Ga0181612, IMG submission 119630) | Hoatzin crop microbial communities from Cojedes, Venezuel. Combined Assembly of Gp0051906, Gp0051904, Gp0051908
AGTAACACACAGACCAATGGTATTGTAAGTTTTAATTTAAAGGACATTGATTTAACATTCCTTAAGCAAAGTGCTTAGCCTTGACTATGTCTTGACTTTTAGTTAACTATCAGTTTGCATCCAGAGCAGAACTCGTCACTGATACCAGCTAGTTTCATGTGTTAAAAAAGCACAAATTATATTTTCATTCAGGGTTTAAGCACTACCAAACTCAACAGAAGCAGGAAATAGGAAAGACATCTGTTGAACAGTATAATAAAGTACAAATATACTGAGTGATATATGTCTACTCCACATGTATTTAATGGTAATCAAAATCCTTGTACAAAACTAAACCTTGTGTCTAACCGGTTTGCAATTCTGCAACTGTCTAGATTTTTTAATTTTTTTTTTTAAGACAGGAGCTTCTTACTAATTCATGAGCCATATCAAAGTGATTTTTTCCACTAGTTACTCAGAGGTAGCCTCTATCTTCGCAGAGCATCCTCTCTGTATTTCGATCTAGTTTTGTCTCACTTGATAGCTTACATTATCAGATGTTCTTGGCAGGAAGTGTAAGTCATCACAACTATGGTACTACAAAAGCAAAAAAATGCACAATCAAGTGGCACTTTTAAAGAATATTTGTCCACAATACCTTTCCATTGCTGCTGAAGAAGAAAGCAAGGAAAAAGAATGATGAGAGTGAAAGGAACTTCTTTCTTCTGAAGTATCTCTTAAACTACACTGTCACACTCCAGCCTGAAACTCCTTATCTTAGGGCAACTAACAGTCCTGCAACTGTTGGCTCACAAAAGAAACCTCTCGTACTTCATGGTGAAGTTCCTTTATCTCTATCCTGTTAGTCTGTCTACGCCATGGAAATACCATGTGGGTATGATTCATGAATACTCAGAGAGAGCTCTAATACATTCTACCATCTCTTTTGGAATGATGGTGTATCAAGATTATTGTTTCATAACATCATAGAGGCAACAGTGGTAAAAGGTGGGAGAGGGAATCATAATAAAATGCATTCACATAAGGGAAAATTAAACTTTCTTTGGAACCAGACCAGGCCATAAATTATTGTGTAAAAAGGAAAGATGATCAGCTGATTTGTGATGCAGAAAGGGGTTCCTCCTCCCTATCATCTTAAACAACTACAGCAAAGATCTATTAAATTCTGCAGTGCAGAAAGCACTTAGCCTTTGGTTTCATGATTAAGAGGGCAAGTGTTCATAAATATCTTACAAGTGAACACCACGCACTGTGTTATTTCTTACATAATTACAAGGCTCATACGAGTTGTGCAACCAGCCAGGAAGTGGAACTAGTGTAAACAACATGCACCATTTGCCTATCACATGAAATAAATCTTTTGCTTCAGAACAAAACTGGACTGAAAACTAAAGATCTATTTTTTTCTTTTTTAAGGAACACTACATTTAAAGTTGAGAGAGAGGGAGAGAGAGGGAGACATCACAGACTAAAAAAAAAGGACTGAAATTTTTTTCTAGGGTCACATCAACATTTCAGCAAATTTATTTTCCCTTATATTAATTTTATAGCATTTCACAACTTTATTGAAGTTAAAAATTAGTAAGCCATATAAAAATAAAGCTGGAAACTTACATTACAATCACATTTTTAAGGTTCAATCTATATATTTTTAATTTAACGGCCTAAAACTGAGTAACACCTCTACCAGAATATCCTTCAGAAGTACAATTTGTGAGCATATCTATTTTTATACAACAGTTCCATGGTGAACCTTAGAGTTTCAACTCTATTCTGTTAATCTGTAAGATAAATTACGCTTGTTGTGACCCAGGAAACAGCAGGTGGTCCCAAACCAAGATTCCCTTCACTTGTACACCACCAGGAAACAGTGTGGAGGACGTTGCAAACACAAACAAAATATCCAGTGAGAAAAGTAGTTAATGGTATATATTCTGAGTACGGAAGGAAGAGTTCAGGGATGGAAAACAGAGGGAAGATTTATTGAAACAACATATTTTTCCTAGATAAGCTGGTAATAAGTGACACTACAATACTCTGCCTCATGCTAATCTTTGGAGCTGAACATTATTCAGAAATTTTAAGTTTGTTTCAAATAAGAGAATCAAAAGTCTATTGCTTTGCAAGTTTATATCATGGAATAGCATTGAGCAAATAATTTGATTTTTAATATCAAGGCAGACTGGAATGATTTCTTCCAATTTTTTTCTTCTATCACATTGTGCACCGAGGATAAGTTTACTACAGAAAAAGAACTAAGTGGGTTGTATTCCTCACCATCCCCTGTATCTGCATTATCTGACATAACTCACATGCTCCCAGTCAAATGGCACGATAAGAATTAAAAACACTGTATAGCCTACTATTCAGATTTCAAATAATCCACTTCTTTATCTGTACTACTGGATGACACAGCTTCCTAAACCCCTTCTTTTTGCAATAATTACAAGTTTTTATTCAAGTTATAATTTTGTACTATTAAGCACTAATGGCAAGGCAATACAAAGAGTGGACAGAAATAGATTGATCACACTCATAAAAGAGATTCAGACAACTTGAGAGACAGGCCACATTTTCTGACTCTTCACAGGGTCAAGAGAGGTTATCAGGGTTTTCTGTATATTGCAGAACCGACTGTACTCTACTCCAAATGTAATAAACATTCGGGACTGTTGCAGCTAAGCAAATGCTACAAATTACAATATGCATTTCAAAAACAGTGGTCTCAGTTAGCTTCTACAATAATGGAGTAAGGCCTTACTACTAAGAGATACCTTACTCAGACTTCTTACAAAACTACACTAATCCGAAGTTCATACCTATCCATTTCTTAACAGTTCAAACAGCCAGTCATTTTTTTATAGCTGTTGTAAAGAGATAATTTATAAAATGGTTAATCTGAAGAAAGCTTGCTTATAATTTTTTAAGAACTCTTAAATGTAAATGCAGCATCTCCGACATTTTCTTCAACCAACAGAGTCATATATATTCCTGATTAGTGCCAATAAGCACTTTCCTATAAACATCACAGGTCTCATCTAACCATCCAGTTAGAACTTCTCAAGCATTCATAGTCTATAGCAAGTCAATTTCAAAACATATCAATGTACAATTTACATAAATACATACCTTCAATATGTTCTCTCTGTAACTGAAATCTTCTTGATTTTTGTTTCAAGCGACTATGCATAACATTCAGTTAATAGTTCATCAGTGGTCCTATGTAAAAAGAAGGCAGTAAAATTACTAAAAGATAGTATTTGAGGAACTAACATTTTCACAGATAAACATCCTAATTGCTTAAGTATTATAAAAAATTGCTCATACACTAAGATGGTATGCTTCTTAATCCCAACTGGTAAATAATAGTTCAAGTTCAAAATGTTAAAAAAAGTTTTACCTTTAGAAGACTCAATTTCTGTTGATACTTATTATACAAACCATGGTGCTACATAACATGTCATTCAGTTGTTCCAAAGGTATAAAAGGAATGGAGAGAAGGTATGTACAGAATGGGAAATCAGGCAGCCATAGAATCTCCCAAAAAAGCATGCAGCAGCTACAAGAAATGCTTAGACAAGGTCCACATAGCTCAGTAGTTTCACTGAGAATAATCTACCTTTCCGGTCACCCACTCGTAGAACAAGCAACTTATAAAAGAGGTGGAAGTTTGAGATGAACATTCAATATATAAAGGGGACTTGTAAGATTGAGAAAGACCCTTCACCAAGGCCTGTGGTGACAGGACAATGAGCAAGTGTTTTAAACTGAAAGAGGTGAGATTCAGCTTGGACATGAAGAAATTCTTCCCTGTGAGCGTGGTGAGGCCCTGGCCCGGGCTGCCCAGAGAAGCTGTGGCTGCCCCCTCCCTGGCAGGGTTCAAGCCCAGGTTGGACGGGGCTGGGAGCACCCTGGGCTGGTGGAAGCGGTCCCTGCCCATGGCAGGGGTGTGGAACTGGATGGTCTGTAACGTCCCTTCCAACCCAGACCATCCTGTGATTCTAGGATTCGATGAAAAGAAGTGGAAATTCTTAACACTTTCCAGGGTTTTAGCTAAAGTACTGCAGAACTCAAAGTTCCTGTAACTCGGAAGTTCTGCAGCAGAATCAGCAAAGACAAGAGCAAAGGAAGTTTAGAAGAACTGCAGGTGAGTTTGACAACAGGATAGCCTGTTCTTTGACCAATACTTTTACATCTGTGTTTTAAATTAAGAACAAAGCCAATAAAGCCCGTATTTCTTGCACTGCTTTTATTACTTTTCTGAAAACAGAGGCTATGCAAAAAACTATATCAAAGACAGTAAGGTTCTAACTCCAGCCCACAAAAGCCAAGAAATTTAAAGTTAGTCTGACATTCAATCCTTAAATCATGCAATTGTGCTTCTTCTTTAAAAAGCAACAATGCAAGTTAATGACAAGTTGTCAGCCCTAACTTTGAATTGCCTGAAGTTTGTCATTTGGTGTTTGTGTCACAACCTTAATGTTATTTAAATGTAGTTTTTAGTATCTATTATTTAAAAAGGTCTACTTCACGACAGCAAAAAGCTTTGATGGAAGAAACCTCAAAGTACACTGTAGTGCTGGTATGCCACTTCATTAGAAGTAGTGCATAAAACATATGCTGTTGACAAATCTAATTCATTAACGGTGAGGTAGATGCACTTTAAAACAACTGGATGGCATCATTATCTACAGTTCCTTTTATAAATTATTCTTCTTTTCCCTTTTGACTGAACTTGTCACTGCTCCCTTTTCAGACTGTGAATGTTTTTGCCTTAAAATTCAATACCTTCAACATGTTTGGACAAGTTAAATAAGTAGCATATTTGCTAAAACTGAAACCGTTAGCAGAAAAATTCACACTGATTATTTCACCTATATTAACTAATGAGAAATAAAATAAAGCAACAATGTGGAAGAGTTTCAGCTTTATCAAACACAAAATTTAAAAATTAAGAGAAGAGGAAATTACAAAATGCAACAGAGTAACATTCTGGCAGCATTTTGCATTGCTGTTAAGATGACTTGGACTTGATATTGAACTGAAATCTGCAAGAGAGAAGAAGATCAGGCACATCACAGACCTGACAGCTAGCTGACATATTTAGTTACAAAAGGAAGAATTGTGAACTATATTACTTGGACTTTTAGGTGAAGACCAATATTGGCATAGGACTAAAGGCTATAGCAAGGTCAGTAAATAAAGTTAAGCTGGTATTTGAAGCATGGCCCATGAGAGTCGTGAATTCCTTGAGCAGCCTTCCAACAGATGAAACACACATAACTAGCCAAAGCTGATCAAACTCCATCTTAGAATATAGTTTCCTATGAGAATATGGAAATTTTTCTTCTCAGCCCAGAAAAAATGAAGTCCTTCTATCGCTGTGGTCTTTGAAACCTGAATCACAGTGCAGAAGCTTCACTGAATTGATTGAAAAATAAAGTGAAAAAGAGTGCTTTTGCGGACTAAATATAACACAAGTTATGGTTTAATTCCACTAACCACACATTCAGTAAAATTCTAAACTACACTGTATACAAGCAAACTGGAAAAAAAAAATTAAAGATTCTTAATCAAGGATACTTTCCGTAACTTAATTTTCCTTTTAACTCCTTACAAAGTGACCTAAATCTATCCATTAAAAAAATTATAGAAATTTTTGCATAGAATGCATAATCATACTTCAATACGTGAATATTTGTGATGAATTAGCTCGATTAGCAAAAAATTTAGGCTTCTTCAAGAAAAGCCCACATATAGCACATACCATCCTATATCTTTCTATACAGACACATGTACACATTCAGATTTTTAACTAGATGCAGTGTCTCAGATTAATTCTATATTGCCTCTTGCAGAGACAAGCTCATTACATATAACACTTATCCTGAAAATTTGAGAGGTGGACATTTTACTTCGAAAAAATTGGCACATGAGTAACTTAAATAGGGAAACACTTCCAAATATAATTCACCGAGGCCTATTTTATGCCTCCATGGCTTGCAGCAAATCAGTTTCTGAAAGCAACTCTAAATGTTTAAACTAAAAACTGACAGATTAATTCACCACATTTGAATCAGCATCTACCATTTACCTCAGAAGATTTATATCTTATATGTCCAATACGCTACACATGCAATTCTCCTAATTAGTCTCCCCATTAATCCTCATCCTGCTTTTTTTCCATTCTGTTCTCTCTCCTGCCATACTGTTTTAAAACCCCATGAGTGAAATCTTCGTGTTTGTTTAAGCCTTCCACCACCAAAACATGGGAAGAGTTAGCTGCGATGGGCAAGACTACAGTGGGATCTCCACTGAAGGAGACACATCTCGAAGGCCACCTTTCTCCAGAATCCCTTAGTGAACTGAATTCAGAATCATTCCACTTAAAAACATTCTTGTTACTGAAAAGATCCATATCCTTATTGACTGCTGGTAACAACAACTCTTCTTGTAAAGTTCGTAGATTCTACGAAGGGGGCTTCTGTTTACCTCTGACCAACAGGGAAGTAGGACTTTGGGTACCTAACTTCTACTCTTGTCTGCCTAATAAAACTCTGAGGATACTGCTGGGAGTGGGGAGGCAGGAAAAGGAGAGAAACAGGGCTGGCACCATTAAGAGGGTTTACTCGTATACACAAGAGCCCATAATGCCTTCCCAAAGAAAGCTTTCGTGCTCCCCAGCATTTCCTGAAAAGCTACTCAGTTCCCAGTCAGGGATTTCAGTCCTGCTCTTACTTCAGCCCTTGCTGATGATCTTTATAAGCAATAATGCTGCCAACCACACAGCCCTTCTGTCAATACCGGCACTCCAGATGGGAGAAACCACTGACAGCAAAAACCTTCTACACTAATAAATGTCATCGCTTCATTGAGAAGGTGGAAGAAAAGAGGGAGAGACCTCACCTCCGTCATTGCTTCAAAAGAGGTCTTTCACTCTTCTGCGCACAGGGGACTGTCGAAGCACCCTGTCTGCAAAAGGTCTAGCCACTTTTTCCGCAATCCTTAGGTTATTTTCAGGAAACTATTTGGAGGACCTCACTAATTCTCACAAAGCTCCTGGGACCACAGATCACAAAAGGACATTGCTGTCTCTTTCCTTGAGGGAACATTGCACTCATAGCACAGAGTGGTATCTCTGGATGGGACGACGACTTACATGTCTTACATCCAGGGATGCCAAAGCCAAGTAGAATCACACGGTAATCTTCACAGCAACAAAACCCCACTTCTCTTAACTCCCAAGTCCACAAGTGTGATGGGAAACAATCAGTCATTAAGCAAAATTTCTTGTTCATCCAAATAAATTATTCACAAGACTCCATGAGAAAAATAAAAACTATGGATGTTCAGCTTATTCTGCATTGAAACATACCTCAAAGCCTATTGGAAGAGAAACCCACTTTCTTACAGCAACAGGTTACTACACTAATATGATCTACTTATTGCTATTACTCTGACAGTTAATTTCAGATTTGTTCTTTAGTAAATATGGTCTGTTTTTTGAGTCTAATGGATAATGATTTCTGATAAAATAAAGTTAAAAAAAATCACCAATTAACACGTTATTTTAGTACTGAATGCTTCTACAACCTTCACGAGACACTGAAGAGATATTGATGTCCCAGGGTACGTTGGCTTCAGTGGCAACCTGGAATTCTTAGGGGTAGATGACAACTGTTGTATTCCTACAACTTTATCTGCAAGATCTGCTGATCACAGGGGTTTCACCTTAACTGAAGGGACAATTAGTCACAAGGAACTGCTATGACACTCTGATAACCTCATCTTAAGTAGCAAATCCACGTCTGATACTTGTGTCACAATTTTATACAATCTTCCAGTTATATATTGATAAAATACACAGCTAGAACTGTAACATACTGTAGGGTATTTTGATACTATCTTGCTCTTGTTGTACCTTCATTACCCTCCCTGTTACAATTTATGCCACACCTTCTCCCAACTTCTTTTCAGAATTTTTCTCTCCTCCCATCCACAGCCCTCTACACATTTTGCCTGCCCTCTGTACTGGCCTCAAGTACAGCGAACAGCAGAGAAGGTAAAAATCGTACGTGCAACACGTTACCCACTGGCTACACCTAATGCCTGTGAGCCAGGGTTCATCTTTACCTGCATCGTGGGTATCAATCATGCTGTTGGCAGTTGCCTAATTAGAAATAAAATCGAGGGGAGAGAGGGGTTATTGCAGAGATGAAACCACTCTGGAATATTCTGAGTATATACATTGCTATTTAACGACTTGCAATTATTAAGAAAAAATTGTAATTTCTGCTGCCATTACACAGTCACCATACTGACTGCAGTTAATTAAGGAAGAATCATACACTAAAGACAAAGAAAACACATTTTAAAACACACTCAGAAAAAAAAAATCTGCAAACACAATCTGAATGAGCTTATGTGGATCCCCCCCAAAAAAAGGTGAAAGGACTTTGACGAAGGAAAATTTGCTGATCACATCAGAATGGATCTCCTATGTAGGAGAAGATATTAGAAGGTCCGGGGGGAATTAGGTCAATTAAGTATTCCAGGCAGGCACAGAGGATTTAGGTCAGGGCAGAAGAACAGAAGTATGATTAAGAAAGAAGGTCCAAGCAGCCAGGGACCAACTCATGTCAGGCAACGACAAGAAACTTGAACTTTACGTGTTAGGAAAGGTAAGTATTAAATGCAAAGTGAAACCATTCCACTACCTGTATTTTAAAAGAAAAAACAAACAAACAAAGCCTTATTCCAAGTCATGAGCGACTGAAAGTGCACTCATGAAGTGCAGTTCACTAATTCATTAATGAGTGAACTAATACACATAAAGCGCATAGCCTGGCATAACTTACAGCAGAATTACTGAACAAGTTGCTGAACACCGCTCTGTGCTCTCTACGTTTGTCCCCCAACACCGAATCACTGCCTCACATTAACGGAATGGGAGCTGGCAGGAGGGCAGAGTGCAAGGAGATAGAAGATAGGCTGAGCTTACAATATTCAGAAAAAGAAATGTTCTATGTCATAAAAATGATTACATGGAACAAACACAAATAATACCTCTGGAAAAGACCATAAGATGTTCTTAAATATAAGTACAAATGATGATACATAATTATGGTAACTGAGAGTTTACATAATCAGTAAGGCTTGAAGAAAAGCAACAATTTTCACAATGCCTGTTCTGCCATTCCTATATTCCCCAGCTCATGAAAGAAACTACAGGTACGTTTATAGAAGAACGATTATTCTTAAGAAGCTATTCTAGCTTCTGTGGATTTATATTATTTCTAATTCTTGTAATCCCTTATCACTATAGAAGAAAATTTAAGTTCCTTCGTTGTTTACACAAAGACAGAGTCAGTGCTTCGTACTGAAGACAGACTTAAAAAATGGACTTAAAACAGGGCACAAAGTTAGATTTTTCTCCACATGAAGGCAGTGTGGAGACACTTCACACTGTTTTAGCTTTTATGACTGACTTTTCAGTGTAGCTTCTGTTGTTTTGGGTGTTGTTTTTTTTTTTCACAAAGCTGTGCCTACTAAATGTTTGCCCAAAATTTGCCTATGGCATTGTGATATTTATTTTGTCAAATGACACTGCTTAAACAAGTAGACACACGTTATGTTGAGGCAACAGAAGAAAAAAGCTCTAATGAATAACTTTTTTAACTCTAAAATTGTTTATCAGTCAACTGATAAACTTTTTTGCATGATGGAAAATATTTGAAGAACATAATGCAAAATATCTTCCGCTAGATAAAAAAACCTGTCAGATCATATTTTATAATGGAAGAGACGTTTACGCATGGATTGTATCACTATCACAATTACTGCAAGAAATTACATAAAATTTTCAACATAGCAAGTCAAAAGGCTAGTGAGGGACAAAAAATGAGAAAACAAACCCCAAACCCTAAGTTGCAAAGTTAAGGATAAAGTGGTGAAAGCTTGCAGAAAGAGGTTGTGAGATTTAAGGACAAGGTTCAACAGTGCTCACACTGATCATGGCAAACCCACCGAGGCCTGGAGGAAGATAACTGCACATGAAGTCAAACATATGAAGACATGAAGTAAAATCACTATCTATGGGAAAATGTAAGAAATGAAATTTCAAGGCAAAAGACATGGTGGTAATACAATTCCGTAGAACATGAAGGAAACAAGAAGTACAGAGTAGAAAGCTAGAACAGTGGAATGAAATTGAAATTTCCCTTTTTTTGGTCTCTCTAGGAAATCAAATTAAGAAATAAGTGGTTACAGAAGTCTTACAAAGATGGGCACCTGAAATACTGTAAACAAACGCTTTTTGTGAAAGACTAAAAGGAATACCTATTCCTCTGATCTTGACTTCTTAAAGAACTGAGGACATGCGAGCTGCACAGCCATTCTTAATATTCCTTAAAATATAGTTAGAAATTTTATAAGTCGGATACCATTTGTGTGGGACTAAAAATTACTTCTGAATTTTTGTAGAAGATACCACATGTACTGTAGAACAGAAAGCGTAAAAACAAGTATGGGTCTGAAAACGAGAGACAAAGCTTAAATATGAAATGTGAAATGTTTGAGGTCTCAGTTGCTTTGATTCCACACATTTTATTTGCTGGAGACAAGAAAAAACAAATAAAAACCAGAAAATACTTAATTCTCAAAGGTAACAAATGGTCATCACATAGGTGTGCAACTTCTTCACTGGTACCTAGTTTACAGTCTTGTGTGCTGAAATTTATGGTACTGTACGCTGAAGATTTCTCCAGCCTGTTAAGAGCCCTGTGGCATAAAACTGCTATTAGTTAGCAGTTTAGTAACAGTTAGTAGCTAGTAGTAGTTAATAACAACTGTTTACAAGAAAGTAAAAGTTTACAAGAATTAAAATGAAAATCTTTACAGTGCTGACAACTCAATAGTGAAGGTACAAAAGGTGCAACAGGTACAAAATAGAAAACTCCACTAATCATCATTGCCAATCAAGAAATCTACGGAATAAACACAGCCATTTAACTCTGACTATTGAAGTATATGTTAAAAGTTTTTTCAGTGCCACTTCTGTCAAAAGCTAATGACAGAGGTTGTTGATGGTTACTTCTTCATGCTTGCATACAAAAATACAGCTGCCATGTTAAGGCCTCATCTGAGGCCCGGCAGAACGATGTCTCCATGTTGATACTTAGGAAACTCAGACAGATTTCAAACCAAGTGTCCAATGTGCTGCAAAAATTCTAGCTGTCTGAAGCTCGGTGGTTTTGGTTTTCTTTTCACAGGAACACCTGTGTACGCCTTGCTTATACTGATCTAATCTGCAGCGACAAACACTCAGCACTTGTGGCAGTTTTGCCATGCATTTCTCAGTTTACAGGTCTTAAATACGAAACAGCTACCTCAGTGAGCACAAAGCCACTTCTCCACTACCATGTAAGAATTTTACGGAAGGGGAGAGAGTGGCATTCAGTTCTCCAAGGAGGCCATCCAATATTTTTTTCCTTGAATTAGGACACGTGCCTTCTACTTTCCAGCTGTATAAGAAAGGAGTAAAAAAAGAAGGTGTTCTACACAGCTAATTTTATTCATTACACTGACAGATTTCGTGTGCACCCTCCATTCAGTGCCTTACATGACACAGCAATCCTGTCAAAAGTCGCCTCTCAAACACGCGCGGACCAAAACGAAGTTCCACAAACAGCCATAACCTTGACACTTCTACACTCCCGCGCTCTAAATCGAGTGCTTGAAGTATGGTCTGAATATTATCTTCAGCATTTCATGCTGCTTCGCCATTCAAAGAAACCAGGCCCTGACTTCCACAATGAAGAGTCGGTGCCAGCTTGAATCCCTTCGCCCAGCTCTGTGGCGGCAGCAGTGCCCGCTCACCTCGCCCATGGGACAGCACCAGAGACTCTGAGAGTTTCCCTGAGACACGGAGAAAGTGATGCTGAGTGTCAAAACAGACTCACAGAATCCCAGCATGGCAGGGGTTTGGAAGGGACCTCTGTGGGTCTTCTAGTCCAGCCCCCTGCTGAAGCAGGGTCACCGCGTCCAGGGGGGTCTGGAATATCTCCAGAGAAGGAGACTCCAC
>Ga0181612_142669_pt1 | contig 12081 bp, 14 predicted proteins | sample HoacroProtozoa21_FD_119630 | JGI IMG/M metagenome (GOLD analysis project Ga0181612, IMG submission 119630) | Hoatzin crop microbial communities from Cojedes, Venezuel. Combined Assembly of Gp0051906, Gp0051904, Gp0051908
CAAAAACGGTGAATTATACCGTTTCTAATCAGATTATAAATCATTGATCGAAAAATCGGGAGACTTTCTCCTCTTTTCGTCGTGCAATCGCCACGAATCAAAAATTTCTAGATTTTACACTTGACATAAGTTATCAAATTTTTTCTGCCCTTTTAATCCTTTCAAAACCATCATACAGGAAAGGCATACAAAATGGCACCCCATCCCATGATTGTCGGAAAGCAGAAGCTTTCACATGAAAAAGAGCGGGAAAGGGAGCCTTGGAAAATAATCAAGGTAATTTGACATTACATTTGATATATGTTATTTTTCGATTAGAAAGGTTAACCTATGAATTTAAACAGGTATAAAAACGGTGACAATTTTCACGCTCCCAAATGGAAGCTGGGTAATCTCGCAATATTAACGGTTAGTGTTTTTGATTAAAACATCTCAAAATATTCCCTGAAAGATTACCCCTTGATTTTTCGTTTTAACCATACAGAAAATGTTTGATGTTCTAAATTTCTTTTCACATTGAAGTCTATAGCCTTCATGCAGATATTTTCACATTAAACATTTGGCAAAGTTGAATGCAACAAGAAAGGAGATAGGGGCATTCAATCTACCCAACAAAATAAATATGAAAAACATATTCAAAATGTTACTGTCCTTTTGCATGATGTTAATGTGCATTGTTCCGTTATCCGTAAAAAATGTATGTGCGAAATCAGGAGAAATCAAAGCAGAAAGTTCCTCATTACTTCGCGGACCCGTATCTGAATATTTGCTCGATATATCTGTCGGTTATGCTGGATATAGCTCCGGTTTATATTATTACGAAGTCAGTGTTAGTGCACAAATCAATGCTAGTGAAAAAAACTATGATTACATTACCGGCATAAAAGTTAAGAACGTGCAAGTATTCAATTCATCCTCTAAGACAACCACATTACTGAACAGAGAATTTACCTCACCCAAACTCACTGCTTCAAAATATCAAACAGTTACCGTTGGAACTTTCGCGAGTTCAAAAAAATATTCTACTGTTTACGTATACGCCAAAGAGGCTTATCTAGATCTTACAAGTTCCGGCACAGTATCATTCAGTATTCCAGCAGTTGCAGGTACAGTCTATGTTAAATAAAGTGCCTTTAGAAAGAAGAAATAATATTCAGGCTTTTCAGCAGGCCTGCCTTGATTTGTATAGAAACGATTTCATCATGGGACGATGCTCGCCGGAAGAACTGATCGATAAGCTGAAAGAAAAGTATGACCTGATCGAAACAGAGGCGTCCGGTCAGTTTGCTAAAATGTGGTATATTCCCCATAACGAAAAATCTGAGGATATTTATTTTTTAGAAAACACTTCATCCGGTAACGATCCCCATGGCATAAGCCGCTATAATAAAGTTTATTTCGGCTATGTTCCAGAAAATGACAGTTTTCATACAAGCCCATACGTACAGCTGACTGAAGCTGAGCTCCATTATCTGCGCGGCACGGATTCCACCGAAGATATCACCTACGCAGGATGCTGCTATGAGCTTGCGCACAGTTTGATCATCCTCAAAGGAAGAAGAATCCGTTCTGCAATTATCCGTGCAGACCGTATGTCCGCAATCATTGAAGACCGCACTGTAGAAATCCCGGAAGATCTGTTCAAAGGCTTCCAGGAATACATGCTGTCGTTTCCTTCCATCGATGATCCCGGAACGGAAGTCGGAAATGAAATCATGAGGTTTGCATATGAAGGAGAAAGCGGCAGCGGAGAACTGATCGTCACAGATGATTACCGTCTGATGTTCGATCCCTATGGAATGATGTGTCTTGAAGGCCAGAACGTATGTGATCCTGAAGACTTCCACAAATCCGTCAAAGACATCATTCGTTATGTAGAGAAAACATTACAGTAAACATTTTATTCCGTCATACATCAAAAAGCCCTATTCAATCCAGATAGGGCTTTTAAATGAGCTGCCAAACGTTGCCGGAGCATCCGTTACTGAAACTTCGGATTACCAAAGTTTTAGGGGGTCAAACTTCGGGGGTCAACTTTAGGGGTTAACTTCGGGGGTCTAAATGTATGTGCTTGAAAAGCGTTCGATAATTTATCGAACACTCTCCTGTTGATTAGGAGAAAATCGAATTGAATTTCATCAGAAAAGCTGGAAGCCAAATTCATGGTTCCCAGCCTTTTTAAACCGTCCTATCATTATCGCATATGGTTAGGCTAAAACCACGAAATGACAAGGAGGTGCATTAATGCATGGATTATTTTATCACATCATTTCTCGATCTAGCAGACGACAGCTGTGCGATCAAGAAAATCTATACTGAGGGTAACGTAAAGCATATTGAAATAGAGAAGGTCCGCGTTCCCATGGTCTGTCCTGTATGCGGGTGCAGGCTTTATTCCAAAGGTCTGTTTCGCCGTCATCCCAGCCACCAGATTCTGCAGGACAGATTCAAGGTTGAACTGACCGTCATCGGCAGAAGATGGGAGTGTTCCAATGAATATTGCGATTACACAGAACGGGATACTTTCAAGTTTCTGGAGAAGTACAAAAAGACAACGAATATTATTCCGTTCTGTATTCTTATGGAAATGAAGGACATCAACCTGACCTGTGTGCAGATCGCTGTCAGATATAGCGTCTCAGACACTTATGTGCACGATATATTCGCCAAGTGGGTAAACCTTCCCAGGCTTCCACTGACAGAATATCTTTCTATCGATGAGGTTTATACAGACCTCAACGAAGAATGTCTGTATGCGCTCGTTCTTCAGGACTTTATTACCGGAACGATTCTGGATATAATTCCAAGCCGCAGAAAGGAAGTTGTCGAGGAATATATGAAGGCAATTCCACTGGAAGAGCGTAATCGTGTCAAGTACCTGATCTGTGACATGTACGACCCGTATATAAACTACACAAAGTCTTACTTTAAGAACAGCGTAGCTATTACGGATTCGTTCCATGTCCTGCAGACAATCAACCGTCTGATCAGGCAATATATCAATACTGTAAAGAAGCGGTATCTGGATCGTGACAAGCGTGATCTTGAGAAGAAGAACGCTAAAAACGGAACGTCGTTTAATAAACCCAAAGAGTCTGACGAAGTTTATCTTCTGAGAAAGGCAAAATGGGTTCTTCTGCAGAACGAAGCCAACTTTGTTTACAAAGGAAAGATATGGAACAGGCACTTTCAGATGAAACTGGACACTTATGACTGGAGAAGGATGTTTATGGCTTTAGATCCCAACTTTCATGAAATCAAGCGTCTTCGTGATCTCTATGAAGACTTCAACGGATCTTACGTCAATGACCTTGACGGTGCAGCCAAGAGACTGCGAGAGCTCATCGACATTTACAGAGACAGTTCTATCAGTATTTTCAGAGAGTTCGCAGAAACCCTCGATAGCCACTATGACACAATCGTGAATTCATTTACCTTTATCAAACAGAAAGGACTGGATGAAAACGAAGGCGTTCTGCGTCGGTTATCGAACGGGCCTATGGAATCCTTCAATAACATTCCATCAGGACTCAGAACCCAGTCTCACGGCTTTAACAACTTTGATTTCTTCAGGAATCGTATACTTTGGTCTACGCGTGAGGATGCGGCAATTCTGGGTACGCCGCGCACTGATGAAGAAATCTACCACGAAGGTAAAAAGCGCGGTAAATACAACACTAAATCTAAAAAGCAATAAATCCAATTTGATCGTAATGTGAGCGATCATTCTGGAAACTTTCGTTTTGGCCGAACCATATTCATCCACATGCATACCTATGCATTACACCAAATAAAAGAAAGTGAGAAACACCATAATGACATATAACAACATTAACCGAGAAGGTACGGTTCCTGGCCAGCTCAGTATTTTTGATCTGTATCCGGAACTGGATCCAGATTACAACAGCTATCTTGAACAGCTGCCTTCAGCCAGTCTTCTTTCCGAATTGGATAAAGCCGTTCGTGACCCAAAAGATCAGAGTTACAAAGAAATCCGCGAAGTGCTTTACCATAAACTGACGAAGAACAGCGGAAAGAAATCAGGAAGACCGGCTAAATACACAGACGTTGAGAAATCCGGAATGCGTGCTATGAAAGATGCCGGAAAGTCTTATAGCGAAATCGCCAAGTTTTTCAGCTGTTCCAAAAGTACTGTAAGCAGGCTTTTGAACATGGATGAGGACAATAATAATGAGGCGCGGTAATATCACAAACTATGACGGCAGACTGCTCGAAGCAATCAGAAGACTCGGTATTCTGCGGGTTTCATATGATGAGATTCGACTGTTCGCGGCAGAACACGTCGTACCCTCTTCTTACAAAATGTCAGCCAGAGATAAGATAATTATGAAACACATAGCGAACCGCTATAAAGTTCTGATTTATTACGCAATCAAATCAGTGGTCAATAACAGACCGATCTGGTATTTTCTGGCAGTTTCCAAAAATACAGAAGACTGGAAATGGGACCGTGCCGAACTGAGAGAAGGCCGCTTCGCGAAAACTTATTTCTACACGGAAACAAATCCCTATTCACCTGATCATACAGATATAGGCACTATGAACATCTTCTGCACCAACGGGAAAGTCTACGATAGAGGCTTCTAAACCTATCGGATTAACCGTTCGATAATTTATCGAACACCACGTGAAAAGGTCATTGAATGACTGCCTTATTCGGCAACATATTCAATGACCTTCAATTTTCGGTTCACCAGGTTGATCAGCCTGATTTTCGGCCAAACCCCCTAAAACTTTGGTAACCCGAAACTTCTCCAGCAATTCTAACGGCGTCAAAACCGGAATCTCTTTCAGCTCAAAATCTTTTACATTTCGCGTGACTATTACATCCAGATTATTATCCACTGCAACTGCGTACTGCACGGCATCCTCAAAGTCCTTCCATCTCAAAGATAATGCGTGTTCTATATTGGCATCTGACACTTCGAGAATGCGAACCAGTTTCCGGATGTCCTTCAGTTTTTCCTGGGCTTTAAAGCTGTCCTTGTAATACCTTCTCAACATATAGAAGATATCAGTAACAGCTGAGGAAGATACAAACTCAACGTTTACCTCTGACTCTGTCAGCAGAAAGACTTTCTCTCTGCTTCCCAGAAACCTTCCCTCTGCAGGGCATAGTCAAGGATGATATTAGTGTCAAGTAAGATCTTCATAAGCCTTCCACCTTTCCTCATGAATGTCATCAAGTGTTGTCGTATTATCGGGTACCGGGCCCTTGATGGATGCCAAAAGATCTCTTACATTAGAATGCTCTTCGACCGGAATAATAATAACTTCCAGTTTTTTCCCGATAAATGATTTCGGAAGTGTAACAATGTCTTTCAGCATATCGGATGACAAATATCTTTTAACAGCTTCCATGTTCGTCCCTCCTTATGGATTTCTACGGCTGCCGTTACAGTGCAGCCGATTATTGTTCAGAAAGAAACTCCAAACGAATCTTCATACCCATCCCGGCCGCAAGCCGCTGCAGCGTACGAATCGATGGATTAGCATTTCCCTGCTCCAGTTTACTGATATCACTCTGTGCGATTCCCGTCCTTGCAGAAAGCTCTTTCTGCGTCAAGCCGGACTGCTTTCTTGCATTCACAACCGCTTGCAGAATTTCCTGCTCCGCGGCAGTGATTGCACGAACACCGCAGAGACTTTGGTTATCATGTTCCTTCATGGCGGAATTCTCTATCTGAGCACTCATTATGCGTTCCTTTCTATATCTTTATAATATTGGATTTATCCTATACCGCCGAGGCCGGAAACCATCAGCTGAATTTCAGCCTCATGTCCAAGCAAATTACTTTAAACACTATATACGCAGCAGGTTCTTAAAAAGAACTCAGAAACTATCATCTATTCCCACTCAATCGTACCTGTGGGCTTCGGTGTCAGGTCATACAGCACCCTGTTCACACCCTTCACCTCATGAGTAACCCTGTCTGTAATATGATGCAGTAATGCCCAGGGAATTTCCTCAATCTCCGCAGAAGTCGCATCGATGGAATTGACCGCACGGATCACCACAGGCCACTCAAAGCTTCTCTCTCCATCCTTGATTCCCGTCGTCTTGAAATCCGGAACGATGGTAAAGTACTGCCACACCTTTCCGGAAAGACCATTCTTCGCAAACTCTTCCCTGAGAATCGCATCCGACTCCCTTACCGCCTCCAGACGGTCTTTCGTAATGGCACCCACGCACCTGACGCCAAGCCCCGGACCGGGGAAAGGCTGACGGTCCACCATCGAATCCGGCAGACCCAGCGCACGTCCTACCACTCTCACTTCATCCTTATACAGAAGCTTCACCGGCTCCACCAGCTCAAAATTCAACTCTTCCGGAAGACCTCCCACATTATGATGGGCCTTGATTCCCTTCTCCGATTCCAGAATATCCGGGTAAATCGTACCCTGCCCCAGGTAGGAAATACCCTCCAGCTTCTTCGCCTCTTCCGCAAACACATTGATAAACTCACTTCCGATAATCTTCCGCTTCGTCTCCGGATCACTCACATCCTTCAGAAGATCCAGGAACCTTTCCGAAGCATCCACGTAAATCAGATTCGCCCCAAGCTCCTCACGGAACACCTTCACAACCTGCTCCGGTTCCCCTTTTCTCAACAGACCATGATTCACATGCACACAGACAAGACGGTCACCCACCGCCTTAATCAGAAGCGCAGCCACAACCGAAGAATCCACACCGCCTGACAACGCAAGCAATACCTTCCCATCCCCGATCTGCTCCTGCAGCTCCTTCACCGCATTCTCAATAAAAGCCTCCGCCAGCTCAGGCGTCGTAATCCGCTCCATGTCTTCCGGTCTTCTGTTACCACTCATGATAAAATCTCCTTCTTATTTTCTCCGCAAATCATACCATAAAAATCTCAGGCTTCCATCAGCCTGTTTGTCTTCTGCATATACTTGGCAGGAATCTGATCCTTCAGATGCCACACCACATTCATCGGCTTCGAACCCTCATGACTCACATACTCCACTTCACCCAGATACGTATACGCCTCCGCATTCCCGGAAATACGGTCCGTCTTATTCTCCCGCACAAACAGCGCCACATGAGACCCATTCTCCTTATGATGCACATACCGCTGCCCTGTCGTTGAAAACTCCGACGTCGTACTCTGGGACTGCCAGTGAAACAAAGAATCGCTGATGGAATAATCCTGATACATAGTAGAAGGAGAATACTCCTTATCCGACTTATTCAGCGTCACAAATAAAACATCCAGACGCTCCTTCTCCAGCCACTTCACACCCTCGCGGATATTCTGCGGCTTCCGGTAATCCATCGCAATCAGAATCTGATCCCTCGTATACGAACAATGACAGTCCAAAGGACACACAAACCCCAGATCCACCGGAAGATCCAGAAAATCAATCTGCTCATAGCACCAGGACAATACTTCAAGACACTCCTTCACAAAAATACGGACTCTCCTTCAGAAGACGCATATACTCCGGAATACTCTCATCCCGGAAATCCTTCCCGCTGTCCGTAAACACCGTCACCAGAAACATCCTGAGCCACCGCTTCTCCTCTTCCTCCAGAATTGCAAAGCTGAAGGAAGAAAGATCCGAAAGAACCTCCTTCAGAAAAACAATCCACCGTCTTGAATTAATGCAGGAAACCTTTGACAACACATCCTGCGGCTTCTTCACCATCTTCTCCAAAGGCTCCAGCGGCACCGTATTGATCACCCCTGCCCTCTGGCATAAATCCGTAAACGTCATGTACTTATACAGATACCTTGGATCCAGATGATAATAGGAAAGGAACCCTGATAACGTGACTTCCGTGTCATTTGCATCCATGTAATCCATCATCTTATCCACAAGAGCCGCAGAACTCCCGAACGACGCATTCAGATTCTTCAGAATCACAGACTGCGCCTTCTTCTCCAGCTGGATATAGCACCCCTTCGGAAGATCCGGGAACCCCTTCTCCACTTCATGCCTGACCGTATGCCTTGTATTCGTCAGTAAAGCCTTGAACCTGCTTTCAAAGCTGTACTTCTTATTCGCCTGCCCGATAAAATCCAGCACCGTAAGACATTCTTTCCCTTCATAAAGACGCAATCCTCTTCCCAATTGCTGAAGGAATACTGTCAAAGACTCCGTCGGCCTTAAAAACAGCACCGTATTCACCGCAGGAATATCCACACCCTCATTGTACAGATCCACCGCAAAGATGATACGGATCTCACCTTTCTCCAGCCTCGCCTTCGCCGTATTTCTTTCCTCTTCCGACGATTCAGAGGTCAATGCAATACACGGAATTCCAAAACCCTCAAAAGCTTCCGCCATAAACAGCGCATGCGCCCTGGACACACAGAAGCCGAGACCCTTCATCTCATTCACATCCGTGACATAATGCAGAACAGACTCATAAATATGCCTTGCCCTTTCCGTTGACGAATACAGCTCCGACAAAGCCTTCGCATCATAGCCGCCTCTTCTCCAGGGCACATGGTCCAGATCCACCGTATCCCCGATGCCGAAATACTGGAACGGACAAAGAAGCTTCCGGTTAATCGCCTCCGGAAGACGTATTTCCGCGGAAATACGATCCCCGAAATACGACAGAACACTCTTCCCATCCATTCTTTCCGGCGTCGCCGTCAGCCCAAGCAGAATCTTCGGCTTCACAAAATTCAACAGCTTCTGATACGAATCCGCACTGGCATGATGAAACTCATCCACCACCACAAAATCATAATAATCCGCAGACACTTTCTCCATCAGCCCTTGACTGTTCCATGTCTGAATAGACACAAACAGATTCTCAATCCCCTCCGGCCTGTACTTTCCCGTAAAAAGATCTCCGAAACTGCCATCCTTCAAAACCGCACGGTACGTCCCGAGACTCTGCTTCAAAATCTCCTCCCGATGCGCCACAAACAGAAGCCTGCAGGGCTTCCCCGGATTCTCCTTCCGGTAATTCCGATAGTCCATGGCAGAAATCACCGTCTTGCCGGTACCTGTCGCCGCTACCAATAGATTCCGATAATGCCCTCTTACATTCCGATCCGCAGCCAGCTGATCCAGAATCCTCTGCTGATAAGCATAGGGCTTTACATCCACATTATAAATATCACTGTCTCCGGACACATACCGTTCCGCCTGCAGTGCACTCCTTAATCTTTCTCTCTCACTTTCCCGGTACGGCTCAAACTCCTCCGCATTCCAATAGCTTTCAAAAGTCGCGGAAATCTTCGACATGATATCCGCCTGATCCTGCCGGGTGAGCTTCACATTCCACTCCAGACCGCTGGACAAAGCCGCATTGGAAAGATTGCTGGATCCCACATACGCCGTGGAAAAACCGGTCTCCCTTTCAAACAGATACATCTTCGCATGCAGCCGGGTATTCTTCGTATCATAGCTCACACGGATCGACGTGTTCGGCAGAGCTGCCAGTTCCTCCACCGCCTTCAGATCCGTCGCACCCATATAAGAAGTGGTAATCACACGCAGCTGACCGCCCCGCAGCGTAAACTGCTTCAATTCCTCTATGATCAACCTCAAGCCGGACCACTTGATAAACGACACAAGCATATCCACCCGGTCCGCAGACGCAATCTCCTTCTTCAGCTCCGAATACATGGAAGGCTCTTCCATAGCACCGGTAAAAAGAGAACTTTCCCTTAAAGACGTCTCCGGACGCAGCACATCCTTCGCCTTCTTTCCTGCCGCAAGAAGACTGTTCTTCTCCGCAAGCAATGCAAGAAGCTCTTCGCCGGACCTGTCCACTAACAGCGAGTCAAAATCTTCATCCTCCGTCCTTTCACGGATCAAACGGACAATATCATTTGCCAGGGCAATCTGCTTTTCCATCGTATCCTTCTTCGGACCTTTTTCCCCGGCATATTCAAGACCAAGCGCAATCACATCCGAAAGATAGGAAGAAAGAACCCTGGAAGCCTCCGCTTCATCAATCCCCCTCTTCGCAATTCTCTCCTCACGGATGTCGGAAAGCTCATCCCTGATTTCCTGATTAATCACCTGCTCATACAGTCCCGCTTTCAGCATATCCATCTACCTCGCACTGTATTCATTGTAGAATAAGCAGCCACAACTTACCAGGACTCACCCGCACTTTTCCGTAAGCATTGCTTTCACTGTAAAAAGCCCTTCCCCATACTCCCACTGCAGGGAGCCTTCATATCGGTTCACAATCTCATCCATGATCGCAAACCCGTATCCATGGGTAGAAGTGTCATACTTCGTACTGTCCGGATACCCTTCCTTCTTCAAAACAGGAAGAGAAGAATTCACGCATTTCACAATCAGAAAACTCCGCTGCTTCTTCACACTGAATGAGACAAACGGATTTTCCGCATTACTTTTCAATGCGGCCTCCAAAGCATTCTCCAGCAGATTGGCAGTCAGAATACTCAGATCCCCATCCTTCACAGCAGGCGCCCTGCTTACATCCGAAGTAAATTCAAATTTCACATTCGAAGATTTCATCTTATCCTCAAACATCCGCAGCACGCTCTCTGTTTCTTTTAAAGGAAACGTAATCTTCCCGGAACTTTCCTCTGCCCCGAGGGATTTCAGAATCTCCTGTGCTTCTTCCGTATTTCCTTCCTGCAGAAGACCGTAAAGAACAGAAACCTTCTGTCTTGCATGATGGAACTTCTTTGCATTCTGCTCATAAACCTCCTGCAGCTCCTGATACTTCTGTTCCGTAAGACTTCTCTGCATGCGCATCAGCTCCAGATCCTTTTCCTTCTGTTCCAGTCGGTGCAGCCAATACAGTCCCAGAAGAAGAACAGCAGGAAACAGCGATCCGAGAACCAGTGCCAAAGAGCCGATTCCCGTACCGGCATAGGCTTTTGCCATCCACCACACAAAACAGCTGAAAAGAACAAACAGCAGAGGTATAACCGCTTTCTCAACCGTACTGAAAGAATCCTCCCAGCTGCCTCCGGTATGCATCATATACAAAAGCAGACAGAGACTGACACATGCCGCAAATACAAACACAAACATTTCCATATTCATTCTCCCCAGAAACGCAGAATGCGTTCCCTTAAATTCTTCTGCCGCGACCGGCTGACAGGAATTCTCGTTCCATCCTCAAGTATCACGATTCCATCTGTCAGATTCTGCACATAGGCAAGATTCACCGCCAGCCCTCTGTCCACAAACACAAAGTCCTCAGAAGGAATCATTTCATTCATCAGGCTCACAGCCATCCTTACCGAAACCGTACTTCCGTTTCTCAAATGCATGACAGAATTCTTCCCCACCTTTTCCATATAGGCAATATCACGGACCGCAATCTTCTCCACGGAATCCCGCTTCTCCACAACCAGATATCTGTCCTTCTGCAGATTCACTTCCTTTACCGCATCCGCAAGCACTGTTTCCAGCCTTTCTTCCAGCTGCGTCTTCGGAATAAAACGGAACACCGAAAGCTCATAGCCATCCACCGCATATTCCGTATAATCACTGACCAGAACCACCAGAAGATACGGAGAAACTTCTTTTGCCTTCTTTACCAGATCCATTCCGTTCAAATCCGGCATCTCCACATCCGCAAACAGAAGATCCGCATCTCTTCCTTCCTGCAGGTCATAGAGAAAATCCACAGCCCTCTGATAAGAGACGACCTCCACCTCTTCCATCACCTTCCGGATCTGATGTTCCATCTTCTCCAGAAACATTCTGTCATCATCACATACCGCAATTCTCATACTCAAATTATAAGCGAAACAGAAACGCATTATCGAAAGGATACGGACAAAACCCCCGCAATTGGAAGACATGACCTTCAATCATTCCATTCCTGATGTATGATGAAGTCAGAAAGGGAACAGCCATGAAACCGAAAACACTTCTTATCTGGATCATCTCCATCGTGATCAACACATTCCTGAACGCTTCACTCTTCGGATATATCTTTCAGGTCACAGGTCTCAACACCACGTACTTTCAGTTATTGACGGAAACACTTTCCGCATTCCTGATGGACATCTTTCTCATTGTATGTCTCATCTGGATGTTCCGGAAATTCCTCACCAGCAGTAAAGACAAACAAAAAGC
>Ga0181612_117999_pt1 | contig 12080 bp, 18 predicted proteins | sample HoacroProtozoa21_FD_119630 | JGI IMG/M metagenome (GOLD analysis project Ga0181612, IMG submission 119630) | Hoatzin crop microbial communities from Cojedes, Venezuel. Combined Assembly of Gp0051906, Gp0051904, Gp0051908
TAACATAATGATGGAAATAAGATGACACTTAATGCCTTTGCCAAGAGAAATATTAATAATTGATAATATACTGAAATTTTTAATATTAATGTTTAAATTTAATATTAATGATGTTTAATTACTTTTAAATAGAGATTTGGAAATAACATTTTGTCCTCCTGGAGTGAAAGTTTTTATTTCTGCTTGATTAGTTTTCCAACCCAACCCAAAACGATAAGGTAATGACTCAAACAGTGCCAGTTGATGGAGATGGAAATCTTTATTTCTTAGCTATGTGTGATACTATTGCCACATCTCATTTAGAAAAAAGAATTTATGTATCAAGAGGAAGCTTGGATAACCTTCCCAGTTTCACAGAACTGACAGTACTGCAGAGCTCCTAGGTAAGACTCTCACCCAAAGAATACAGTGCATACTGTGAAGACAGCAAAGCTAGCAGATAGCCCAGTACTGGTTATGAAAGACCCGGAGGAATTAATAGAATATATTTCAATACACTGGGGTTTATCTCCATTACAGATGTCTCTGTCTTACTTAGACTCTTCTCAGTATTACACTTGCCAAAACAAAAAATGTGTTGTTGATTACTGCACTTGGCCAACGTGGTGCAACATGTATCCTACCGCAATTTGATTATTACTTTTTATCTTTTGTAAGATCTCTTCTCTTCGCTGCAATCTGTAGAAATCAGGCTCATTGTGAAGATGTACTTTATTTTTGTAATCCAGTAGTTTAAAACAACAAGATTAACAGTAAGATTAACATCAGATTGTACTAATTAGGTAAGTGAAGAAGTGTAATGCTTTTGTTGTTGAGGAAGAGGGCTGAATAACACATTAGCATTTTTAACCAAACACAGGGATAAATTACTAAATGTTTCCAAGCAGAATGAGAGCATACTACTCTGAGCTAAGGGAAACCTGATGAGGTCCAACCAAGTGGCGCTTCCGACCTGCTTCAGGCATCTACTCTGGAAAGAGACAATTCATCCTCTAAGACTGCCTGCTTCCCACTGTGAAGGATGAAGCATTAAAGGACCACCACACACGATGACTCAAATCAAGTCAGCTTATCCAAAAGCAGATTTCTAAAGTGAAGACTTTCTCCCCTCAAGGGACAATCATCAGCGAAGCTGATGCAATTCTCAAATTTAGACGAAGTCACTCAGTCTTTGGTCTCACTTCAGCTGCTGCATTTGAAACTGGGACAAACATGGCAACAGCGGAGAAACTAGCAGAGTTACTCAGGTAATAGGATAAATTAGAATAAAAATGGAAAATGGTTTCACAAAAGTTTGTTTAATAATATTAAATGATTCCAAACTGTTAAGATAAGTTAACTAGGTTGTAAATCATGCAACTAGTACAATTAAATTCCCAAATATGAGAAGATAAACATTATGGTCCACACACCCATAAGGTAAATTTGTAACGAGTGGAGGGTTCACCTTGGCCAGCAATTCAGCACCCACCAGTCTCTCACTCATTTGCTCCCCCCTCCAGTGGGACTGGGGAGAGAATAACAAAAGCAAAAGTGAGAAAAAAAACTCACGGGTCAAGACAAAGTCCATTTAATAAGTGAAGGAGGAAAAGGGGAAAAGAAGTGATTCACAGGCAATCACACTCCAGCTCTCACCAGCAGACTGATGCCCAGCCAGTCTTCAAGCAACGGCCACCCGTTTTTACTGCTGAGAACGACATCATCATGGAGCCTGAGGCTGGGGACATCCCTTTGGTCAGCTGGGGTCAGTTGTCCTGTCTGTGTCCCCTCCCAGCCTCTTGCCCACCCCCCGCCTACTCGCTGCGGGGGAAGTGAGAAACAGAGATGGCCCTGCTGCTGTGCAAGCACTGTTCAGCCATAGCTGAAACATCTGCGTGCTATCAAAGCTGTTCTAGATAAAAATTCAAAACACAGCACCATACAGGCTGTGAGGAAAATGAAGAAAATTAGCTCCATACCAGTCAAAACCAGTACATGATGTGAAATGGACTCTGTATCAGGCAAAATCCTCTTGATAAAGAAGCAAACAACATGTTTTTCTTAGATTACATTCTGTCCCAGTGCTTACAAAAGATTACTGCATTCTCCTGTCTGCTTTCTTGAGCCTGGTCTCCTTTCTGTTTAATCAGGAATCCTTGGCAACACTTCTGAAGTGAAATCAGACTTTGCACAGAGGTAGTTGAGTGCTATTACTAAATCATAAACTTGGATTTCAAGCAATCTGTCCAAGTACAATTCACAAAGGGTACAAGTAACACCTCCTTCACACACATATCTTTAGAGGACCACCGAAAGTGGATGACATGGTGCGTGAAAACAGCTTAGGTTCAAGCATCTGAGAACAGCTAAAACTGCCATCAGCAGACTATTTGAAAACCCATCTTATTTGAAATATGGGTATATTCCACTCCTCTAGAGGAATCAGAATATCCTGATAGCCAAGAGTCACAAATTTTATCCTTAAAAACCTTTTCAGCATAACTCCACCACCAGAATTGTAGCGGGTACCAAACACTGTTTGAAATATATCCCAGAAGGTGATCATCAGTTTAAGGGCACTGCAGGTGTTGCTTTGGGAAAAACTAATTACACTTCATCAGAACATCTGTTTTTGTAAAATCGTGATGTTAGGTAGGCTATACACCAAGGATGCTATATTCAAAAGCATCTACACCTGGGCAGCACAGCCTAATCCATACCCAACCTGCCGATAAGGTAACTCAAACTACATAATAACCTGAGGCAGAAAATAGATTTCAGAGTACTTGGAAAAAGGCTTACAGCATGTAAATGAAGAAATCCCAATTCTTTAAGTGTTGCTTTTACCAGTTCTCCAAGGGAAAGCTAAATGTGACATAAATATTAACAAATATTATTATTATAAAACAGAAAGGTATCCACCATAAGAGTATCTAGAGACATCACACAGCTTTGGAAAATCACCAGTTCTTTCTAGGACTGAAGCCAAACTCTTCCATCATTCAGAAATTTATGCAGCTTTTCCAGACCCACACTGAAAGAAGCTTTGAATATTTTTATTTTTGTTCTTCTACCTTAAGCAGAAGTTCTGCCAATGGGAGCATCATTACTTCTGTTTATTCTTTGAATTTTGACAGTGCTGAGGCACAAATCAGCATTGTATTCAGTGAAGTTTGCCTCTAACACAGAATCAATGACATCCAACATTGCAGTGTATCTGAAGTTTGTGAAGCGCAAACACAGAAACAGCTATCATACCCATGGGCTCCATCCATTACAAAAAGCCTTCTCTGAAACCCTTTGGGTTAACTCAACTTTTCCACACTTGGCATTTCTCGTAATTAAAGCCACAACAATGGCACAGTGAAGAAAGGGTATGTGCTGAGAAAGGGAGGTTGGGACCATTTCAGCCTTTCAAGATGAGGGATGGGACCCTGAAAAGACTTGGTGTTACACTGTTGCCATTGTGCTATTGTTTCATATTAAGGTAAGAGTAAGGTAATTCTCCTTCCAGTAATAAAAAACTCAGTGCTCAGAGACTTTTAGGATGGAAAAAGGGATACAATGCTAAAAGCACAACTCTGAAGAAACACGGATATTTCAGTCCCCTGCCCCTCGTCTTCCACAAAAACAATCCTAAAGTTTCAGCCTGTGACCTTATTTCCCTGCTCCCAGCATACAACCTCCACACTCAGCCACGGATGGCCAGCCAAGGCCAGGTCTGGACCCCTGTACCAAATGTCCATAGTTCAAGTGCGGTGCCCACACCGCAGCTATGGCACATGGTTGGCAGCAAAGCTAGGCTGGTTTGACTGCTGAGTTACCTTCACCCTCAGCTGGGAGAACCTCATCTGGCAGGGACCCAACCTCATGAGCTTGCTTGATGGACACATCTTCCTAATGGGACTGACTGCCACTATCCTCAGTGTAAGTGAGTGTTCCTGGATCAGGCCCTAAATCATGCACATTTTTAAGACAGCATCCAAACATAGTAACACAATTTTTATTTTTATGTAAGTTATGTGTCCCAACCTTTCACTCAGTTACACAAGTTTTTTGAAAGCACTTAAGCAGATTGATAATTACCACACATAAACAACATCATTTGCCCATACAGAAGCAATTGGGCCAAGAAATCTCCAAGAATTATCATACTGAACTCAGGTACTGCACAAACTGGTAAATCCACTTGTAATATGAATGCATCAGTCTCATATATGATAATCTGCTGTGCAACCCTCATCTAATCATTTCACCACCAATGCTGATCAAAATGCTTCTTTTCTTTTTTTTTCTTCTTAGGACATGCCTGGCAAGTTGCACACATAGCAACAGACTAATTAGAATGATGTGGAGATCACTAAGAGAGTATAACTTGTTTTTCTGCTTTTCTTCAGCAGAGTAACAATAGAGCCACAGAAAAAAAAACCTTAAAGCACCTGAATTCACTGTAACTCCATTGCTCCAGTGACTCCCTCAAAAAGGAAATGTTTGATGAGTTCCCAGAAATGCAGATCCACAGCCTAAGCCTCGGCATAGTCTCCAGGGACTATGGCATAAAAAGTGGCCGATGCTGCAACACTGAACAAACTATACAGCAGGTCCTGATGTCAGATGCGTGCTGGGACATGATGAGGGGCAAGGGATTTGTTTCTGCATAATTTTTAGTTCTAGTTCTCAAAACAGGCTTCCATCAGAAGGCTTACCATAAACATTAAGCAGAGAGGTATGCAAAGCTGAATTAATTATATGCTCCTTTCCTGAAAACAGTCATGAATTCTCAAATCTAAATCTGGAGATGTGCATTCCCACTGACGTTAATGCAGCTACTAACTCAAGTAAGCTGCAGGCATGAACTGTTGCAGAGTTCAGCCAAAGGAACAGTCTTAAAAGGCCTTGTTTCGTCCCGTTCATTTGTGCATAGCCAGAGAACAACCCAGGTATTAGGTGGGACTGCAGAGTACCTTAGACTCTACTCACAGATGCTTAACTTTCAATTTAGCAGGCTAAATCTGAACCAAACTCCTTATTAGTCAAAGGTCATCCTGCTGCCAACACTTTAGCTTTTATGGTAAGAATGGCCTCATAATACACCAGTATTATGTGTTTGCAGAATTAGGGTTTTCATGAGGAAGAGTAGCAGTTAGCACAAAAGTGAAGAGATTGTGCAGGGGACGTTGGCTTTTGCTGCTGGAGTGGGGATGGGTTTTTTTCCACAGGATTACACTAGACACAAATTATAGAGGCTTCTCTTCTGATTAAGTAGCTTGTTGCTCCCTGATACCAAACAGAGCAGCTTGAATAATAAATCATTACTCAGTACGATTAATACTAGTATCGAGTCTATAGCATTAACTTCTTTCCTAGGGAGAGAGAATGGCAACAGGCAGCAGTGAAAAGAGAAATGGAATGTTGTACTAACATGCTGTTCAAATGGATGAGTTTTAGGTTGCCTGAACATCTGAATACTATGAAAAAATAAAACTTTCCTATGGAAGTATGCTTCAAATTTAAGAACTCAGCAATACTAACTTGCAACTTTGACACTGATCAGATTTTTTTTTTCAAAGAACTTAATTGGAGAGAGAGCTATTTTAGTTGATTAATATGCTGCATATCTAATTCACTGCATCTAACAGGCCTATCCCTTTGACTACTCATGAATCAATACATTCTTTCCGTGGTAACTTCTACAGCAGAGCTAAGCATCTTCACAAGGTATTACCTTCACAGTAGGCATTGTCCTCTCGAAGGGCTCGGAAGCCATCTCGGCAGCTACAGACAGCTCTGTCATCTAGGTTTCGGCAGACAGAATGCTCCATACAGTTATGTCCTTCCGTGCAAAAATCATGGCCTGTATAGAAACAAATACAACTGAGGGTTAAAAAGAATCTGAGGATTATAAAATATCCCTGTCAAAAACAGTCCTATCTTTTTTTCAGTTAGGTCAAAGAATACCTTTCTATTGTGCATGAGATACAGAAAAATAAATTGTACCAAGCATGAAACAGATGAAAGGAGTAGTAAAGGTCACAAGAACAGACTGTGTCTACGTCTTCAATTCAATTTCAGGTTCTGGCATTGATCGAAGGCGGCTGGATAGGCTTGCTTAAATCCCCTTGCTGTCTCCTTGTCATTGTTAAGTACTTTTACAGGACACTTCTTAATTATGTATTTTTCTTTGTTTTCTTTCTCTTTTTTTTTTTGGACATTTATAGAAGAGTTCCATAGCCTAGACACTCAGTAGCTCACTTACTAGTGGTATTACTTTTTTTCCTAGCACTTTTTGTTCCCAAGTGTATTTATAGAATCCTTCCATATTTAACCAAAAGTCTTTGATTAGCATTGACTTGTTTTGCTTTCCTCTTCTCCTTATCTCTTCCTTTCAAGCTCCACTGACTGAAGACTTTTCCCTGATTGCATCATACTTTCCATTTCATCTCACCTTTTAGCCATCCCTATTTCCTATATTCCTATTTTTTCCCTTCCATTTTTCCTGAATGTGACTGCTTTCCACTGCACCTTAGTCACAAATATTTAAGATTCTGAAGTTCTTTTCCAGGCTGGAAAATACAGATTGAACCTTTCAACTCAGTAGTTTTTGCTAAACTCTTTCTCTTTGCTCTCATGAAATCTAACACTGCTATGTTGCTGAACACCATTAAAGCACCCTTTCTTACGCTGAATTCAAGCTGATTGTAGTAACTGACTTGAAGCTTTCACAATTTCCACATCTGTCTATAATGGTGTGGAGCTTGTCTCCTTCATTGCTTTCTCAATAATTTCATTTGATTAAAATTTTCTTCTTTAACTGAAGCATTAGAATTGACTTCACTGTTGTTTAACTATCTTCTCGTCTCAAAATCTCCTACAAGAGAACTGGCGAATGTGGGTCAGGTTCGAGGACCAGGACTGGTGGAACAGCAACAGCTCCAGAACGCAAGCTGGATCAGGCTACAAAACAGGCCTCACAAGATAACAAACAAGTATTTGTTGGCAGTAAAGATTATTATTTTTACCACTCCACCTGCCTTCTGCTTCATATTTTGCTACGAAAGAGCTTCTACCCCTAACTTTATAGAAGCTAAGTTAAATGAGCACTTCAAGCAGGACAACGGCAGAGTCTGCTTGGACATCAGGTCACAGAGGTGTCTTGCACTTGGGCAGCTCGTGAACAGTGTGAAGCAACACGAACCAAGCAATACAAAATGAGGGAAACAGAAGAGCCCGTAAAGGCAGAATGTTTTAGTACTGAGACCCAGTGACACGGTCATGATGCAATCACAGTCCTACCATCACACGAGAGGCAGATGTTTTGCTTTCTCTCTCCCTTTCTTTCCTGCTGTGGATTGACTCCCTGTAGCCTAGAGATACAATTAGGTAATGTTATTTAAATATTATACTTCACTGTAGCTACCACAGTGCTGTTAGGACATTAAGAAGCAAAAAGCTCCGCACTTCTATCAGCGTTATGGGTCTTCAATACTCATTGATGACAGCAGAAGTGTGTGTGTCAAGAGCTACCTCTGGCCATGGCAACATCTACTCTTTGCCTTTTCGTTGTCTCACTGAAGCCTGAGTTAATGACAAAGCAGTAGTCTTCTTTTTGGATTTCCTGGCCTGGATTGCTGTATCAGACTTTAGTATTAAATAACTAAGAATGTACATGTTATCCAGAAAGGGTGACAGCTTTTTTACTGATTTTTTGTTTTTTCTAAGATTCTTAACACTTATCTGTCAGCTGTATTAATAAAAAAAATACATGCTGCTGAATAATAGCATAGAGCAGCTTATTGTTTAAAGAATAAGCTCCTTCGCTCATGAGAGGCCAAGCTAGTATGGTTCAGGTAGAATTGAAAATGTTCAGAAAGCGCTCCTCTGACATATATTAAAGTTTTCTAGCTATACCAGGTACAAGAAACAGAATTCTTTTCTCTAAGCCACTGAAGATTTTATAGAAAATTATCATTTTAAAAATCCTTTTTGATTGTGACAGACTTCAAGACCTATCAACTTTTTTTAAGTTCTTCTCTTCTACTTTCTTATCTCTCTGCCTGATGTCATTAATCATATCCTTCATGCTTGCACCGAGTACCACAGAAACAAGTAGAGCTGCACTCTTCACTGAAGTATACCTAAAATCAGCCCAAGAGTCTAACATCTTCTTTCATGCCTAGTATCAATTTATCATTATTTAGCTATAGAAGAAACAGACATAGCCACTTCATGCAATTGCTCGGAGCTTTGAAGATACTGGTATTAGTCCACATAAACAGAGTGGGCTCAAGACACAGAGCACTTTGTGAACCTCTCCCCTTTGGTAAGGATGAGTCTAGGTGTAGCACATAAAGGTATGTAGCATACAAAAATATTTCCCAAAGCTTCTGCTTCTAGATGTAGACTACAACCCCAAACAGATGAACAAATTCCTCCAGTCTTCAAATAACTGCATAGCACAGTCCTCTGAAAGAGGCATCGCAAAGCATCTCCAAAAGATGCTGGGGAACATGGTCATTTCTCCAATCTCAGTTTCTTTGGACACCGGAGTGGGAGAAGGGTAGAAAATCACTAATTTGTATATGATTTCTTTGACCTTTCACCCACTTTTGGCTAGAATGAAAAGCACAAGTGCCAGTAAAATGTTTGACAGAATTTATTAGACATTTTACAAACAATTTTCAGATGTCACGATGCAGATGTTATCTATTCAGCTTCCCAAGATCTATAGCAATTATCATGTGTAGGAGTGTCCTATTTGAAATTATGAGAAAAAAGTCTATGTAACCTATAAGAATGGAAAATTACACTGAGCTTATATATATCCCGCTATTACCTTACCTTTACAGATTTTGCAGCAACTGTGAGATAAGGGGATCTGTTGAGATTCTGGGCAGTTCAAAGCTGTACAACTGTCTTTTGGAATACGCTGCATTTTGTGGTTCTGTGAAATTGAGGTAACTGGTTAATGTTGTGAGAGAAGAAACACAGATAAATGATAGTTTTATTAGAATTTTGGCATTATAATGTGCAAACAAAAAACTGCCTATGCCAAACTCCAGGTATCTTCGAAAAGCATTTGAAAGGACAACATAGCACAACAAAAGCATCAGGAACCTCCCTATATGCAACCCTTTTCAAGCAAGCAAAAGTGTGGAAACTGCTCTCATTCTTCTCTTCTCTTAGCTGTCAAGCAACTTGCCTCAGAAATTTCTCCTAAAATTATGGCTGAAAGAGTAACAATTATTTCTCACAAACTGAGGCAGCAGATTCCAGAGTCAAGGGTCCTCACAATGAATACTCTAAAGCAACTTGCTATTTATACAGCAAGTACAATCAAACTTGAACATCTCTGATTTCAACACTGTGGTAGTAACACTGAAGAAAACAGGCACTGATTCCCTATTAGGAAAGAAAGGGTTTCTCAGCTAAGCTTGGATCAGACATCTGGAAATGTCCAATGGCAAGATGGTATCTGAGTATCTTCAGGCACTTCGTGCAGGTCACATGCAATCATTGCAGTTTGACCACTTGAAATGCCTGCCTTAGCAATTTGGCTACCACAGATGTACCACCTTTGGGCTCCCTCGGGCCCTATTTTACTGTGTCTTGCAGTGCTCTAGTCATGATCACAGAATCATAGAATGGTAAGGGTTTGAAGGGCCCTTAAAGATCATCTAGTTCCATCCCCCACCACCATATGAGCAGGGATACCTTCCACTATACCAGGTTGCTCAGAGCCCCGTCCAACCTAGCCTTGGACACTTCCAGGGAGGGGGTATCCACTACTTCTCTGGGAAACCCGTTCCCATGCCTCACCACCCTCATAGTAAAGAATCTCTTCCTTATATCTAATCTAATATACTCTAACAATGATATGGCAAAGATGGAAAAAAAGGCAAACAACATGTCCTTGAGAGGCATCTGCCTTAAAATCAGCAATCTGGGTGAAATATGGGCTCCCTGAACTCAGGACCCTGTATTTCCACATGCAAGAAAAGTGCCTAAAATCATGCATAAGCCATTGCATGTATTATTATTCTTAACCTAGCATTTAATTTTGAATATTCTTCATGATTTAAACATGAAGCATGAAATACAAAAATGAAACATGAACATAACAGCCAATATCAAAATTACTTCTCAAATTTTATCTTAAGCAATCTTGACACAGATCCCAACCCTAACCTGATAACACAGAAAATTAAACCAGCCACAGAGGTGTTGCACATCAGAACAAGAAAAACCCAGCAATCCCACAAAATAAAGAAAACAAACTCCTTTGACAGGAATAATAACAATTAGAATAGCCTGGATTACATTTAGTTCTTTTACAAATTCTATTTTGGAAGAAAAATTTTCATTCACTTTTTTTCAAATATTCAAACAGAAAAGTGTGTGCCTGTAGCAGACACAACTGCAGCAGCCAAACAAAAGAAAAAATCATGTTTAGAGTTACGTGCAAATGAAAAGAAGAAATTTCCTACATTGCCTTGATAACATCATCATAAGCCTTCAAGCATAAAATCAGTACTTGCGCCATTCCTATTCAGTCTCTCTTGAGCTGGAGTCGTTAATTATATCCTTTTATGAAAACTCTGGTAGTAATAAAATACTGCCCACCTATGACTTCCTAGCTGACCAACACAGTTTACAGTATGTGGATTTTCTGCTCTGAATTATCATTCACAAGGCTGTTCAGCAGAAACTGTATGTACTTTGGTCCTTGAAGAAACAGCATGTGAATCAGCCGAAGTTGCTGCTTAATCTTTCTACCAGGACAGCCAGGCAGCCCACCAGCAAACAAGTGTAATCAACAAAATACAGACTAGCGTAGCCAACAGAGGCATTTTCTTCATACAGTATCGCACTTGCCAGCTGCCAGAAACACAAGGTAACATCACATAACTTCTGATGGTTGTTAATTATATTCATTGACTAATCGCAGAATTCATGTCCCAGCTGTCATGTTGAAAATACAAGCTCACAGCCCTGAAAAGCGTACGACTGAATCCCAAATTATTTCTGGTCAGCTTCTCCTTTCCTTTCTGAAGAGGGTTTCAAAGCTCCTACTCCAGGAATTAAGCTCAGAAAGATTAAAATCAACAGCAGTAAGACAACAGTCCCCAGTTCCTCGTTGTAAAAACAAACTTTTTCACAACTGTACAAAAATGTTTTTGAGATTTCCAGAAACTGGTCCGATAGATAGCTGCAGCGTGGCCAGAGGAGCTTCTCCCCTCTATTTCTCTGCCCTCGAAATGTGCGTTCAGGTTTCCAGCTCCACCACACAGCTCTGTAACCAGCGGAAATTCCTCCCCATCCCTCCCCTCCAGAGGCAACAGGGGACCAACTGCAGCAGTTGATGTAATTCCCAACCCGCAGCTGTCCCTGGGGTATATTTTGCCCTTAAAGTGCACTTGTGCCCTGAAGAGCAACCCTGCTCATGCAGCAGGACAAGACTGACTCAGCATCAGGTGTGTTCCGTTTACAAATAAAACAATGACTCTACCCAATTTCCATCACCAGAAATACAACCAGACACTTGGTGTGCCAGCTCTTTTCCTTCTTTCATCTAGCTTTTCCACTAAGAATTCTCCTGAATTCCAAATTATGCCCCCATCACGCCCATGCGTCTCTCATACCTGAGCGCATAATTTTGAACAACAACATTGAACATGTGTCAGTGGAAACATGAGGTAGTCTGCTGGGGTTTTATTACTGATGATGGAGATGATACCTAAGGAGGAAAGAATGCAGCTTGATTGTCAAGCTGCATAATCAAAGCTAGCAGCTATGCAAAGTAAATGTATTTGCAAAATTTGATGTGAAACTCCGTAAGACAAAATAAACACAGGACCCCCTAGTTGCCTTTTCTGTTGCCAGTTCCTAAGGTAGACCTGTCTGTATTTCAACAGTTTCTTCCAGTGGGACTTTAATATTTCTACCATGCAAGAAATTTTTTTTCCATCAGCAGTATTCTTACCTTGCACTCAAACAGAACACAGTCCCCTGAGCTTGAATACACAGTTTCTCTTTGTCCTTCAATGTAGGTTCTGCCTTCAAATACGCATACGGCTTCAGGAGAAAACAAAAAAAAAAAATCA
>Ga0181612_138215_pt1 | contig 12080 bp, 9 predicted proteins | sample HoacroProtozoa21_FD_119630 | JGI IMG/M metagenome (GOLD analysis project Ga0181612, IMG submission 119630) | Hoatzin crop microbial communities from Cojedes, Venezuel. Combined Assembly of Gp0051906, Gp0051904, Gp0051908
CCTCTAGGGGTCCCTTCCAACCCAAAACTTTCTATGATTCTATGATTCTATGATCTGACAGTTGCTAAAGCAAGGTCTGAAAAACCTGCCGGCTACACATAGTGAACTGCCTTTTTCCAAGTGCGTTGTGTCGGTCACGCTCCCCAAACCCCTCAAAACCCCGGGGTGGAAGGAGACAGCCTGAAGCTCGGCTCCAGACAGCGATCCACGAGGAGGAGCAAGAGGGCAGTGTGTTCCCATGCTGATGACTGGAACAGCTTTTGTCCACTTAATTAAGGGACAGGAGCCAGGGAGTGAGACCGGTCAAGGCAGGGATAAACTGATTCACCCAGCACTTGTTGCCACAGCTTTATCTGCACTGGCTTCTGGTGTCTACAGTGCACTGAGGTCCTGAGCTCCTCTTAGGCCTTACTGCAAAGCAAACAAGAGAGTCCAATTCAAATGCTTGAGAGGAAGGTGCGTATTTTTTAGAGAGTCTAGGATTCCTCCTTCTCTGGCTGGAGAAAAGGGAATGCTTGCAGTGCTTTCTCCATAGGGCTGGAAACCATTTTCTCTTCCAGCCCTGCCTGGAAAAGCACGGTTGCATCATTACTCAGTGGACCGTTTCTCATTTTGCATTCTCCCCCTCGCTCTGTTTAAGCGTAAGAAGTTGCTCCTGCTGTAGCTGTTCCTGTATTTGAGCAGTTTCCTCCTATGCTGGGCTCTAGGACCCCACAACAGCAAGTCACAAGGCGTTTGCACCCTGAACGCATTCGTGCTTGCACCTGAGCAGCCTGACCGCGCTCCTCTGGTAGCGGGCCCTCACAACACTGCAGCCACAAAGCAGGAGTTGGCAGGGAACTGCGTGGTGTGGCTCTGTCAGGGTTTTTACTGCGTTGGCACTCAAACTGTAATTAATGGGGACAGTTTCCTTTTTCTCAGCGTAGAGCTGGTCAGCGAATGTTAAGTTTAGTAGCTGGGAGCCTGAAGTCATGAAAATTTAACGGTGCCGTTTGGTACCTTATTCAGTAAGGGTCAAAATCTGCAGCGCGGTCACGGATGTCATCGAGAACGGCAGCTTGACTTTTATGGAGCAGCCGACTAGAGGCCTCTCCATAAAATGCTGCCGCCTGGAACATCTGAGAGGCCACTGCCATCTGTCTGTGGAGCTGCCCATGGGAAAGGGACGGGGCGTGTGGGGCACCCTGGCACCCGGGGACGGAATGTCCTCCCCCCTCCCAAACGCATGCTGTGTGGAAAGCCTCGAGAGCAGGGGGTGTCCCTGGACAGAGGGAGGAGAGCGACGGGACATGCCGAGCTCCAACGGACCACGCATTCAGCAAACCACTCTGCATCCCGCACCAAGATTTGCACTTGGTCTTGTCACCACTGCACCGGGCCGTGCTGGGCTTACCCCCCCCTCAGCCGGCCGGGAGCTCAGCCAGAATCTCCCCCTGGTACCTGCGTAACACCTTCTTCAAATCCTTTAATGACTTCTTGCCGGCCAATCTTGAACCTGAAAGGCTTGTTTCTGTCTCTGGAGGAATCAAACTTCTTCCCGTTCTGTAGCATTCCTGCCAAAACAAGACACACAGTTGCAATCTGAGCTACATCTATGTTTTAGTGCTGGGGGGGACGGAAGCAGTGAAAAATTAATGCCTTGGTCACATCAGCTGCTCATTTCCATTTCCCCTTTGAAGCCTCATCCAAAACGGATAAGGCAGGAGAGTCAAACACAGTGCTGCCATATCGTTACCTTGGCCTTCTAGTAATTTCGGCTCAAAAATGGAAATATATTCTTATTACTCTTGAAGCAATAGGTCATAACTCGTATCGTACCAAGTGTTGCACACACAGCAGAGCTGCTGCTCATGCAGTGGAGCTTCCCAGCGAAGCAGGTAAAAGCAGGCAAGGAACAAGCGGAGAGCAGCGGAAGAGAGAATCCCAACACAGGCACCTGACGCAGGCCTGCTCCTACACACAGAAAAGCTCCCTAAAACAAGCCTACAGACAAAGAAACTAAATTTAAGATAGATTTGACTAGCGTTACGTCTCATTAAATACTTGCCATTTGTTTTAAGGTACCCTTTTAACAGCAGAACTAAGGGGAGCAGTCCTTGCGGAGCTCGTGTCGGGTGACCAGGAGGCTGTGCCACGCGTGGCCCAAGGCTCATTGCAGTCAACAGGCGCTTCCCACCCCCTTCAAAGGGTGGGGAGCTGCACCCAGGTCTGGGGACCCTTGAGCCAAATCTGCTGACAGTTAATCGTCTGCAAGGACAGAGCAGCTCCTTTGGTTCCTGGAAATTTATACCAGAATGACTAGAAGGAGTGTTTGGTACCTTGGGCTGTTTACCTTCCCCACCGGATTGACTCAGGGTTACGAGCATGGCGTGCGTTACACAGCCGTGGCCATGTATGTGGAACTTCTATACAACATCACAACTACACGTGTCTCCTCCCCACACAGAAAGAACAGAAAAGACTCTGCATTTGAAAATATGAACATAGCACGGACACTTGTATGAACGCTCTGCTACCCTCGATCTTTGTATTTTCGTTCAGCCACAAGAGACAGAGACGGGAACACCTTATTTATTCCATTTGATGGGCCCAACGCTGTTCCAACCCATATATTCCGAACACCTACTTAGCTTCTACAGGATAAACCTTCCCAGAGTGCTACATGATAAGGTATTCTCATTCTCTTTTCAAACAGTGAATAATTAGGGTAGCTTTCAACTTAAAAGTACCCAACAACAACTCTTTCAAAATGCTATACTCTGGATAGTGCAAGGTGGGGCTGATATTTGTGTATTAGAAGAAACCCTTCTTTGTAATGCCGTAGTGCCAGTGTTCTGGGCACATGCCATGACCCTCCTGGGCAAGGTGCTGTACAAAGAAAAGTTCATTAATAAGCAAATATCTGAGAAAGTTTCCGGTTGAAAACAACACTATCAAGCGCAGCTTTGACAGAAAATGCTGAGAAATACTGCCTTTAAGATCCAATATCAAAAACACAGTCTTACTAGTTTCTTTTCATTAAAGCAGTTATATTAATAGACCAGCTTGATGCACAAGTTTTATTTCTCAGCGAAAACCATCAGTTACTGTCCAAACAACAATAAAAAAAGGCCTATTTTACTTGCTTAAAAACTCCCTGTTATGAATCAAAGGTAAACGTAAAGAGACGTGCCAGCATGAAAAACAAAGACTAAAAGGGTAGGATTCGTCTTACCAACCTTTGTGCTTCTAAGATGTAGCCAGCTACTTCTGAGCTCATTACTCTGCTTCCCTCTACAATCAAGTCAGAGAAAAATGCACTTTCAGGGAGCAATTCATGGAACCAAATCTAGGGAGCTACATTAGGACATCATGAATTGCATCCGAGCAGTGCCTATTTCTTTGCAAGGAATACAAGGGAAGTCCAAATAACCAGCTCAGACAGAGATGTCTCCAAATTAATTTGTGGTTAAATCGGTGGTGATGGCGTTCCGGACATGCAGTAATGAGTACACAGTATGTGGTCGTTCCAGTGGGGTTCTGCGTCTAAATATTTTACATCAATATTAAAACCAAGTGCCATACTAAGGCAAATTAGCTGTTGGCCAAGTCCAACATTCGTCAAAGCTGGTACTTCAGGGACGCGTGTGTGTGTGGATAAGGCCTTAGGAGGAACATTACGGAATAACCTGCCCATAAGATACATTTCATAGCCTCCACCGCTAGCGCTTGTCATATTCCTTACGTTTTTCACAGTATAATAGCGAAGTACTTTGTGTACGCTCCGATGCAAGCACATACACATATTGTGCAACTTATCAGCTCAGTGATGTCCCCGAGCCCCCTCTGCGCCGGCTGGGCAGTTGCTCCAACCGCCTGCACCAGGCTTTCTGGTTCCAGACAAACACGGGTTCGCCTGTAATGTAGAAAACCAGCCTGCATACAGCGGAGAGCAGGCAGGGAGAAGCAGCTCGGGGGGAACTCTCAGGCATATCACATAATCCTTTTTGAAGTATTTGATCTTAAATTTAAGTGGCACTCCTTCCTCACAGCAATTTTATTTCTAAATACATCATAAAACCTTACGATTCTGTGCAATGGAAAGAGACTATTACAGAATCTCAATATTTAACAGTTTTAATATTAGAAGTTAGTACTGTAATTACAGACTGCATGTTCAAAGCAGTATGCAAACATTAATTATTCTTTGCAGCAGCCCAAGGAGGTAGAAGAAGATATTTGTTATAAAATAGCTTCGGTCAGGAAGTTCAGATTCAGATGCACAGTTCCAGAATACTTTAGTATGCTTTCACTTAATTTTGTAACTAAATTCTATTAAAATACTTAGCTTAAAGGTCTGATGGTTTACTAAATCCCACATATCAAACCGGTGGCAGAACCAGAATTAGCTCTCCAGAGATCCCGATAACAGCTACTGGACAATATTTCCCATTTAAAATAATGTTTCCATCTGCCCACAAGCGTGCTAGTCTAATATGTATCATATAAAAACTGACTCCCATTTCACCATCGAAAGCCTACAGAAGATGTGCCAGGCCTTGTAGAAGAAAACAGGCCACTTCTCCTATGTTTACAGCAAGCTTCTTTTTTCAGCAACGGCTGAAAATTCATCAGGTGATGAACAGAGAAATGTGACCTCCTCTGTCACCACCCCACCTTGCTGCTTTTGGAGGACAAACCAGGACTCAGAGGCAGATGTGCCCGTATCTGCCGAAGCTCTGGCAGGAGGGTGAATTTTTATATGACCGCCCTTTAAATGCACATCTAGTTTAGAAATGAGTCAGAGTCCCCATGTGCCCTGGAGACGTTCCGATCCGGATTTAGATCTGAACTTTAGATCTTTTTTATCTCTCTCTCTGAAAGTTAGAGTGGACTATTCAGGCTCCCGGGAGCTAAAACAGAGTAATGCTTTATCTTCTCTCTTGCTAATGCATCAATTGATTTTCTTTTTGTGAAAAAATTGATTTGGTTAATATTCTTCAACAAGGACGGATGCCGATCTTCGGCCTGCTAGCACCTTTATTTATCCAGCTAACAACAAGGAGGAAAAAAACCCACAATCTGGAGCTGAACGATGACATTGTTTTGCAAAGACAAAGCAATCAATAAGAGTTTGGACTGAGCAAGGACATCTGGATGCCTACAGTCTTACTTGTTACAATAACCTTACATTTGATTCTGAAAGGTAACAATCATTGTATTGAAGAAGTCATTAATTGTACAGTTATCAGAATACTGCACGGCTTTGAAAACACTCTGATCTACAAGGTGTCATAATTAATAACTACGTTTTAAAAATTAGGTGGCTGTAGAAAAGGAGATGTTTCAGATCATAGGTGCTGCTGTATCACTGAAGTTCAGCTCATTGAAGCTGAAGATCAAAGAGTAGACAAATCCCTTTGGTAAGGAACATGACTAGGGATCCATCGAAACGGCCAAAAATACGTCGTCATTTGGGCTAAACCAGCAGTGAAAACGGAACTTCAGTCTAGGTTTAACACAAGCTATTATTTCTTATTAAAACACAGGTGTGTCTGCACTATGCTTTTAATGTGCATTAACTAACTGAGGTCAGTCACCCTCAGCTAAGATCCCATCATTAAAGTCTGTTTCCTAAGGGGAGAGGGCTAACGGCACTGTCTGTACCTGCCTAGTAACTTTTGAATCTTGTAGCCAATTTCAGCCAGGTTTGACAGAGGAGGAGGGTTCAGACTGACACACAGATCCTATGCACTGAATGAAAAGAAGCCTGTGCAAGAGGAAGATCCTGTGAGTGCTTCTACCAGGAGACAGCCTTCATCTTTATTTGTTACCAGAGAACCCCTATTACTGAGGAGACGCCAGGAACGGAAAGGCATGAATGCTGCAGCTGAACCACAGTCTAAGTTTCTTTTCACCAGAGGGTTGCTTCATCTGAGAACGATTCAGCTGGGAATTGAGCCAAGCACATCACACAAATCCACAGAGCCAGCCCAGCTACTCAGACACCGAACTTGCATCTATGGTCCCAATAAAACCATGTCCCAAACACCTCCCAAACCATTATCTATACAAAAGACAGTTGGAGAGAGAGAACACCGAAGGCCCTCCATAGACAGCCTGTCAAGCTTACATGCCTGAATCCGGAAAATTTAAGTGTAAAATTCCACTGCTAACATCAGCCACCTCAAAGGTAGAAACTGCACCTCAACCTGTCATCTAGGCTACTTCTACAGTTAATGGAGAAAGAGAGACATCTCCAAGAATGATTCATCCCACCTAGATTTAGGTGTTAGGACTGCAGTAACCTCCTTGAATTGTTTATCCTTCTCAGTCAACTAACTTTAAAAAGTTTAACAAGTTAACAACATTCATTTTAAACGCCAGACTGACAGCTTTTCACAGGGCCCTGCTGAAGAGGTGTTAGCTCACCCATCCATACCTAAATGAAGCAGACCAAATTGCAACCCAGGCTCCACTGGCTCCGGTGTTTACTGAATTATTTGTCTTTGCAGTGTCGACACATTCTGGGAATCAGAAGACAGGCTCCTAATCCAGGACAAATCCCTTGATTTCACTAGCTGCTCTCCTTTTATCCTGTACAATGGGATTCACTCACCTCGCAAGTATTAAGGGGATAAATTGAATAGGTGACTTTCAGAAAACAGCAACATTCATCCGTAAAGTATTGCATTACCTTATTTGTTCAAACTGTAGTTATCTACAGAACGTGAAAGCAATACATACACTTGAAGACAGCTATTTTCTGAACATATGTTGGCAGCAGAAAGCAGGACAGATATTCAGAAGGTGTTTCTAGGACACTATCCTCTTTCATCTTATGAAGACCAGAGGTTCTTCAGGACAGGGACTGTATTTTGATGCCCTTTAATGCAATCACCTTTCCAATTATGTCTTGTAATAAATCTGTGCCGTTATAAACTTGTCATTCAGTCTGGTTCCTAGGACTCTCGGTGGCAGCCCTTGCTGCAGTTAGCCTTGCTCTGGGTTAGGAATTTTTGATCTCAAGTGTGGCTTTTTTTCCTTAAAAGATATTGTTTCTAAGTCAAAATACGTCGCTAGTCTGTCAGGAGAATGTCACAAAGGCTGGAAATTCTAATTTTCCCCCCATTTACAACCTGTAACTATTACTAATACACACTTTTAGTCTGGAAAATGTATTACTGGGAAGTCTCTAGAAACTGTACAAACGCCTTTGTGTTAACATTGACACCTTTGCAGCGTACAGAGGAAGACAGCTCAGCAAAGCAGAGGAGTTCAGCACCATCGCACAGGAGTGGTGGAAGAAACACACCCATGCAGTCAGAAATCGCACCCCAGGTTGGTTTACACCAGCAGAATTCCACTGATTTCAGTGGGGTTATTCGCATTTTATGTTAAAGTAGATCACTTCTCTCCAGGACTCCGTTCCTGCAGACTGCGGTAAGGCAGGACAAGCCCTCTGCGTCCAGCAGCGTTCCGCCCGGCTCGTGGCTGAGTCTCATGGTAACGCGCCTGAAAAACTTGTGGTTTCCCATCGGGAACAACACCAGCTCCCGCACGCCGTAGTCTTAAATGGAGAGATCTGGGCAACACTTTTCTAGGCAAATACAGTCGATGCCTCGTGTTTCTGCTTCCCAGGGAAATGCCCAGAGGACCTAACATGCCTCAGGTCTCCAGCTCATTCCATCAGAATCCAGATCTGCGCCAGCCAGGCATCTCACGCCTCTTACATCTCCATTTGCTGTTTCATCAGTACCTCCGAACGCAGTTCACTTTTTTTCACCTTTTCATCCCAGCAGCAGCTCGCAGTAATCTGTAGCCATACCTGGCCATGAGCCTCCTCCCAAAGCACCACGCAGTAGGCAGCATACACCTCTGATTTACTTCATTTGACTTCCAAAGCAAACTCCTCCCCGGACAAATTTTATGTCTCATCAACTTAACTGATGAAAATTGTTTTCACCAGAAATGATGATTGTTTAATAGAAGTAAAGAAATGGAGGATGCTTTTGTTTCCTACGCTATGTTTGAACAGTGGGCCATCTTACCGTGTCCTGTACAGTGACTTCGGCAACTGAACTGAGAAGGGAAGCGTGGCTTTTCACGGGAAAGGGTCAACAACAGAGGTTTAGTACCACTGTAAACACAAACTCAGGTCTTCCCTGCTAATATAAACAAAGCCTGATGAGGAAAAAAGGATTTGCTGGCTTAGACTGTATTTTTCTGACAGTTTACAGCCACTTAAGAAAAAATGATTAAACTTTTTAAAGGAATTTTCAGTCTGGAAGGATAACAGTGGAAGAGACTGGGAGGTGCATCTCTGCAGCATATCAGCCCTTTACCACCATTTTTTTGCTGCTTAAAAAGGCAACAGCAATGATTTGAATGTGCCATTTGTTGCCATGACAAACAATCGCTGACTCCAAGCACAGAAATGGGAAATGGATAGCGCTGGTGGTCACTGCTTAGTTCCTGTTACCGCAGCGCACTTCAGTAAAGGTTGATCTGGGCAACACAGGCAGCCTTGCTGCTTCATTTCCTTCATGTATTATAAACTCATATATCTTTAATGTGGAGTAAGAGCAACACAATCAATTATTTATTATGCAGCTGACAGCATGCAATGAAGACACAACAGACAACTATTCAATAATGCATTACCATGCACTATGTATCAGTGTTGCGTACAACTACAAGACAATATGCAAGAGCCTTGCACTTAGTTTGACTTCACAGCCAAGAGAATTACATGCAATTGTCTAGTTCACTCTACTGAAAGGCATTATTCTGTCCTAACGGCTTTATAGATTTGCATATTTTTAAAAGAGAAGAAAAAGTTGATTTACCCTCAAGGCAGATATGAGGCTCAATAAGCATATTCTACTTGAGTTGTAAGGAGACCGAAACAATTCCTCTGGTAACCTGTTGCCTTAAAATAGTCATTTTATTTTAGGGTTTGATTCTGTTACCATTACAAAGTGCACCTGTAAAATACACATGCTCTGTAGCATAAGGCAAATTTCATTTGAATAAGGATGGCAGAATCAGGTCAGTCTGGGTATGCTAAGGAGTAGGACAACAGATGTCTAAAGGAATTTTAGAGAGAATACATTACTACAAAAATACTTTGCATCTCTTGCATCTCTACCCCTAAATCTCTACCCCTCCTGTAGCACAGGTTCTGGAGGGAATGTTCCTGACTGGGCTCCGTCTTTCTGTCCCTGCTCTCTGGTACCAGCCACGCAGCACACAGAGCAGTTCAAGAGCACGACTGTAATACAAAAAGACATTCTGCAAGATTTCCCACCCAAACACACGCAGCAGAACTTGGTAAAATAATTCTGGCCATCTAGAGCACCAAAATAACAGGATAATACAATTAATATCTTTTTTTTTTCTTGATTTCGTTCTCCATTTCAACCTATGCCACACTGCACACGTGTTTCCTCCTCTCCCCATTTTTGTTTGATGATTGCCTGTGCAGTGGTGGTATGGATTTGGTATTTTAGCCTGTAGCACATATTTGAGTGTGTAGATGACCTTCCACTGGGAAGTTATGTGCTTCAGCAGGGGGTTCAACCTCACTGAAACAGGTGAACATGACAGCGAGCTGTCTTTCAGTGTACGGCACAAGAAGGGCCCAAGCTCGGTCACCAAAGCTTCTGAATACAGATCTGGATGCAGAGAGCATGGAAAAACACCACATAAAGCAGAAAAGGATCTTCAGACATTTCTTGGGAAAGCTCTGAGCATGGCTCCAAGATCACACGAGAGAGGGGTTTGGGGAGAAAAGAACCAGCTTGCTTACCAGTTAATTCCTCCTCTGCTGAGGGAAAGGGGATATTGAATGGTCTGCCAGAAGAAACACCTTCCCAGCCCAATATACCAATACCGCATCAGCAGCCCGGTGTGCTTTAATGACGAGCTGTTCCCACATTGGGCATCCTTTGATTTTCAGCTGTCTAGACTTCCAGTATGTGCATCCGTTTCCTTCTCAATAAAACCTGTGCTGAAATATTAATCAGTGCAACACTTCTGAGATCCTTGGCTTAAGCAAGCAACAGCCGAGTGACAAATCTACCCGTCTCTAGTAGGGCACTGGATTAAGAGGCTATGCATAGCCAAGAGACAATAAATTTGAGTATGAAAAAGTATATTCTTAATGTGTTACCACTTAACACCAAGCTGTTAAAACGGTAGGTTGGCCTTCGGGTCATTTGGAACTGAAAAATAACATTTCTCTCCACATCCCTTCGTAATGAATGCTCTTTCTCTCCCACGGCCCCTGTTTACCTGGTTCTTTATCATGTCCAGCTTTCTTAACACATAGCATGGCTACACCTCCTTCACAGAGGGGTGTTTTACTGAAACTCATCTCGACAAACACAGCAATCGTCCAACATCGTGCAAAGGACTTAGCAACTACTCCATTCTTAAATAAGAAGGAGAAAAAGAAAAACATTATTGGAAAAAGATACACACACAAGATGCAACCAGAGAAGAAAGCACAGTTTATAAAGATAGGTGTTGACTGAGCCATGTAAGAAGGCACACTCAATACGCCAAGATTACATCCACCCTAAATAAGTCAAATTCCATCATGATCTCACATGTACATAAAACATACATAATGCAGAAGTCGAATTCTTTTTATCCAGAGTATCTGGCTTTTTGATGCAGGCTGGTCAGACATCCCTGTAATATGTCTTATTTTAGAGCTGTGGTATAACCTTCCTCGTTGGCATTACACAATATCCCCTCCCTTCACAAGCATTTGGAGAATTCCTGGGGAATCGTCTCCTCCCGCCCGCAATTCCATGCCGGAAAATGAGACATGACTTCACTGGCACCCATTTGGGGCCACCACGGGACCTCACGTCAGCGTAACACACCCAGCTTCCAGGGTAAGCAGGTGAAACATGCTGCTGCTTCACTCCAGAAACGAATCCCTTGCTCAAGAGTGGAGAAGGGCGGGTATCTAGATGCCGCACTCTCTCCACTGACACGGAGGACAGACCATAGACTTCTAGGTAGCTAAAGACAGCTGAGATGATTAATTCCACCCAAACCAACTTCTAGGTAGCTAAAGACTATGATTAATTTCACCCACAACAACTTATCACAGTCAAGATTAGTGAAAAAATGCAGTTTAAAAATAAGTTCCTTTTGATTTGCATACCAAACGCCTTCCTGTGGGTTATGTTGCCTAAGGTCCTTTCGACTCGGTGACCACAGATCTACCTAGATCTCCCCAGTCACTCACTGTATAGTAATGCATACAGTAACCACGCTGTAGAAATAACAGAAGATAAAATACAATTCTAGTTCTTGAATGAACTCTGCAAAGGGTTTATTAACAAGTTATGTATCGGGTAACCCCCACTATGTTGTTGGAAGTTCAGCCTACCATTAAGATGGGATAAAGCCAGCATTTTGCTAAGCAGCCTTCATCATTTGCTGCAGTACTCCAGTGGTAGAATGTCATACTATTATACCATTGTTTTTCTAGGCTGTCTTTTTGTATTCTCACCAAAGGAACAAATCTTTCTACAGATGTATAGTTTGTTCTTTCCACCTACTAGGAACGCACCTGTTCTCACAAAAAAAGAGTATTTTTGCAGTATTATTTTTAATGGAAACAGCGTTTTACATGATCCAAGGCAGGCCCTAGCAGTGTCGTAAATATCACTCTGCCTGTAAACTCTGAGAGTATGTTCTAAAGTAATATTAGCTATGAAATTCTTCTTTTGCCACATCTGCTTCCCATTTCTGTTCATCATTTCTGGTGCTGCAGATTCTCATTGGTGTAAACTGATTGATATTAATGAAAGTACAAAAATATATGTAGCACTTTTAAGACCTGCATCACGGTAATTTAAAACTAAGTTGAATGATGCACTGGGGACTATTCTCCAGAGCAGAATCCTGCAAGAATATGGAATAGTGTAGATTTGTGATCAGAGCAAAAAGCTGAATGTCAAAAAGAATAGGTTCTGTCACCAGACAGCTGTGGAAGTATAACTCACCTTCATTTTATTCCCTGAGAAACAGTGACTGTAGTTTCACCAAGGTCAGAAAGAGAGTCACTAGCATATCCA
>Ga0181612_142758_pt1 | contig 12080 bp, 5 predicted proteins | sample HoacroProtozoa21_FD_119630 | JGI IMG/M metagenome (GOLD analysis project Ga0181612, IMG submission 119630) | Hoatzin crop microbial communities from Cojedes, Venezuel. Combined Assembly of Gp0051906, Gp0051904, Gp0051908
AGGACATCCATGTTCTCAAAAGTGCAAATCATGAAACTTAATTTAGTTTTTAGATATACTATGATCACTGATAAAATCAGCATGGGCCAGACACAGTGAGTCTCTTTATGCTCAGCCTCAGGAACTAGCACTGACGGTGTCCTTGGTGGGACATCACACCTGTTGCCTGTTGTTACTGACACCCCACACCTTCCTAACTGGGTTCACCAGGACTGGAGTGAGATTTCAGGCACTACCTGCAGCAGGCGATTTGAGCCCTGTGACACAGTCGCCTTCCTCCTTCCTCACATTCCCCCAGAATGCCCAGCTGCCACGATTTCCATTGCTCGGTATTACCGTCTGTCAACCTGTGTGGAGGTAACACCGGTTTTGCCTGATACATGATGTCAGCCCTTTCTTTCTGGCTCCATCCAGAGCTGTTTACAAACCAGCCCAGAAAGGCACAACCACTTTGGCGTCGCTTCTGGTGACTAGTGTAACTTCAGTAATGATGCTTTCTGCCCTTTTTCTCCTCATGGCTTCCTGCAGTGGCTAGGCTGTCCTTCAGCTCTCCCACTGCACAACCTGGTGTTGCCTGTGTCTAAAGATGCCAAAGTGGCCAAGGAACTTCTTTGTTTCTCTCTCTCTGGACTTGCTGTTCTTCCTGTCCTTGATTTTACAAGAAAGAAAAGAATACAATGAAATGCCTTCTCCCTTTCTCTTTCTTTCTTGAACCCTCCCCCCTGCTTTCTTTCCTTTTGTCACTTCTGCGATTTCATGTCACTTCTACCATAATGGTACCTCTTGGTGTCATTTGTAGCAGCTGGGAGCTCACACGGCCTTAGGTATAGGTTAATACTCTCTTTCTAGCCCTCTGATCTTTAGCCAAATACCCCACAACAGGCCAGAGAAACCTTCTAGGAGATAGAATAACTACAATTTTTACATAGATAAAATGGATAATGCTATATTCCATTGAAATGGGAAATGTCGTTACTTTCTCATGGTAGCATCTAAAGGTGTTGCTTTCTTCTTTGTGTGTTGGCTTTACTTGATACAGTCATTAAATCCTAGTGCTTTTGTGATGCTAGAATTTGAATTACTTTTCACTCCTGAAGCGTGTAGTCCCTCCAGATCAGATCAACATTGCCAGGTTAAATTGAACAGCAGAATTCAGCTTCTGATGCTATGCATAGCCAGTGCTGGTTATTACCAGTCTCTTCTGTTAAAGGAAGAAAATAATCAGAACAAGTCATCTGTTTACGAATGCTGACAAGCTTTTCCTCTATTAGGTGCAAGTGTTAGATGATACATGGTATTATTGCACAAGAAGAATACATTCTGTAACATTATTGTTTGTGTTTTAACAAAGTAGAATTACATTCTTTATAGATTAAAGCTCGCTTCCCTTTACTGTAGGTAAGTGTTCTTTAATTTCACTATAGAAGGCCAACATATCTGCAAAGCCATAGCATAAGCAACATTCCACTAAATAGGTGTTTAATGTAGTCATTTACATGGCTCTCTGTGTGTTTGTGTGTGTGCACATATATGCACATGGTAATACTCCATCTCTCTTGCTTTCTTGCCCCTAGGGATTCTTTCGGAGGAGTCAGCAGAACAATGCCTCCTACTCCTGCCCAAGGCAGAGAAACTGTTTAATTGACAGAACCAACAGAAATCGTTGCCAACACTGCCGACTGCAGAAATGTCTTGCCCTGGGAATGTCTCGAGATGGTAAGGAGTCAGATTCCTGATTCACTCCTAAACCCTTTTAAATTCTTCTTCACTGCTGACTTACTTAAACTCCCTGTAGACTTCTGGAAAAAGAGAGAGAGGCTCCTTGCTTTGTAATGCATGCACTGTGAGACACAGGTCTTTGCCATTCAGCTAACAAAGGAGGCTATTTTCATCAGGAAGTTGGGGAAATCACAAAATAGATAGCAGTATTAGTTTGAAACAGAGTCAGAAGCGACATGTGTTGTTCGAATCAAAAGCACAAAAAGGTTACCTCTGGAAAGGTGGGTTTATATTCCAGTTTAATAACCTCTTGTATTAAACATTAACATTTATCTTAACATTAAATATTGATGTGTGAAGACATCCCTTTCCTTGGGACCTCTAAAGGTCTGTGACAGTAAACAGGCAGTTAAGAAGAAATTTACACCTTGATAGCATTAGGGGCTTCAGTTTGTTTTATATAGAGCACTTGACCAAATATTTCGCATGGTTAAAAAAACATTTCTTTTACTTGTACATTGCCCCCTGTACCTGTCTGATTCTACAAAAGAAACATTTCATCGTTCAGCACTGAAAATGGACACTACGCCAGAGGAAAGCTCCATAGTGTGTCTGATAGTAGGACCCTTTGGTCCTTGCAGAGCTCTGGTCCACCTTCTAAGCTGTGGTGTAATGAGCCATGATCAACAGGCTGAGAACGTGCACCACACCAGAGCTGCGGGCAGTGGGAAGCTTGGGCAAGGCTGCCCATAGCCAACCTGGCCCAGCCACCACTGCTCAGGCAGGGCATTTCCAGCTTACAGACGTGTTTTAAATGGTCAGGAAGTAAGAATAAAATGGCCTGTTTTTGAAGGCAAGTTATATTAATTTTGATTGCCTGGCAGCAGTTTTCTGTATTAGAAAGTTTACACAAAATGTGTCATTTGAAATAAACAGTCATTGATGAAGTTACTTGAAGAGCTATTTCTGTAGATGGTCCACAGATTATAAACTTGTTTTAAATTTGGACTGTAATAGGTCTTTTCCTACATCAGTGTGTCTCATGTCTCACTGAAACCACTTGCTTAACAGCCTTACCACTCTGGGAGGGGTCTTGCAGTCTAGCCTTCAAACCACTAACTCTTTCTGGTCCTAGCACACAGCTTACTTGATGTCTTAGTTCCCGGTTCTTCCTGGAGGAGATTAAAGTAGTAACATTTCAGTAATTTAACAGCACATGCTTTCCTCCTAAAAGTAATGTCTTCCAATGATTTGAGGTATCACATTAGTGTGACTGGCAGCACTGTCTTCCCAGCCTATGATTCAGGGACCACTGCGTACAGACAAAGGGAGTGATGCTTCTGAAAGCATCTCTTTCTTCTCTCATTGTTTATATAAGGGTGTTTATACTTAACAATGTTAAGAGCTCTTGCAAGTTTAAAATAGGTTGTATGAATTTTTTTAACAGAGGAATTGAATGTGATTTTTACCTCTCAGCCATGTAACAGATTCATTTTTATCATGCAGAGGCAGGATGCTAATTGACAGCAGCTGGAGAATCCAATTAATGAATATATAATGAGAATAAACAGTGGGTGTTTGTGTTTATTACTGAGGCTCTAAATTTGAAGAAAATACACAGTTGCATTTTTCAAAATACAGTCATTGTATGTTGTCCATAAGGGTGTGCAGTGCACCGTGAACTGATTCCAGTGGCAGGCTGTGTTCGCGTGAGGCAGCTTGCAGCCTGTGTGAAGCGTTGCAAGTAAGCTGAAATTGGCAACAATGAAAAAAGGTCTTAGTGTAAAAAAGTGCAAATAAATTGAAGCGGCTGCCATCTACTTGGTGTTGTGGCACTGCCTTTTCGTACTACGCTTTTGCTTTCTGTTCTTTTTCTTGACTGTAGAGTTTCACATTCCTCTACATGTGTAGGCTCAGACTCTTCTCAAGGGCTATAGCTTACCTACAGGGTAACAAACATGAGAGCCAAGACGATCTTGTGGTAATATATGTGATGATTCTGAATTGATCCCAATTACAGATGGACTGGAAAGACTCAGCATTGGAAAATACACCTCATAATATGTAGAAATCGGTATTTCTAGAGCAATGTGCTCTTATCTGTGCTCTGATAAGTTCTGCTGAATGTATCCCTCATTTGTTTGAGAACACAATTAGCAACTACCTCTGCTCTGAGATCCCAAGATCTAGCCCAGTAGAAAGCCAGATTTTTATAGAGAGATGGGATGGGGGGGAAGGGGGGGGAGATAATCAGATATGACCCACTGTACATGCAGGCTGTGGATTTACTCCTCTTAGTTCCACAGTAATCAGCCTGTCATTTTTGAAAATCTCAATCTCGGTGTGATGAACCCTGCTGCTGCGGAGAGTGGGTTGCACTCTGGTGTTTTCATCCCTCTCTCATCAGAAGGAATGCATGGATTTGTGCATGGAGATTATGTAAATTAATTGTGTAAATCCCTGAGACTTTCCTCTGTAGAAAAGATGACATTCATTTGTGCTGTCTACCTTCAGATCTGTTGTTTTCCTCTAGGTTCTAACTCTAACCTGTAAGATTTTTTTAAAAAAGTGTGAAGATAACACCCCATTGAAAGGATGCGATAATAAGGCTTTGGGGCTTGTTTTCATCCAGAGTACTAATCCTGTTAGTGCACTGTTTAAAGGTTTGTGAAAAGTTGGTGAATCACATGGGCTGTCAGTGTGCAGACTGTACATTTCATACAGCTCTGGGTTGTTGTTCAGTGAACACAAAAACGTAAAAGGATATATGGTCTTTCTAACATTCACAGCAGGAAGTGAGTTGCTTGACTGAGGCCCTCCTGTCAAACAGGAATCATTGTCGTCACCTTGTAAATCCAGGTAGACAATACATTTTCCTTTCTAAGATGCATATGGTACAAAGCTTTGCATCCCTCTCATTTCAACAGAAAATGACAAGTTTTCACAGCAAAAGTAATGCTGAAAGTAAATATCAAAAAGTGGTGGGTTTGAGGGGAATGAAGAAAAAGATGGAAGAAGACAATGGTTTGCATTGTGCTTTGCTTTTCAGCTGTGAAGTTTGGAAGAATGTCCAAAAAGCAGAGGGATAGCTTGTACGCTGAAGTGCAGAAGCACCAGCAGCGACTGCAGGAGCAACGGCAGCAGCAGAGCGGTGAGGCAGAAGCCCTCGCCAGGGTTTACAGCAACAGCATCAGCAATGGCTTGAGCAACCTGAATAACGAAACTGGCAGCACCTACTCCAATGGGCATGTCATAGACCTGCCGAAGTCTGAGGGTTATTATAACGTGGATTCTGCCCAGCCTTCCCCAGACCAGTCTGGGTTAGACATGACTGGAATCAAACAGATAAAGCAGGAACCTCTCTATGACCTCACCTCTGTACCAAACTTGTTTACCTATAGCTCTTTCAACAATGGGCAGTTAGCTCCGGGGATATCCATGACTGAAATAGGTAAGGAAAATTCTTATTTCTCTAGTGTAAAGTGTGCATATATAGATATATATATATATAAGCTAGATTGCAATATTGCGTTTATTAAAATAAGATATAACCATTCCATACACAGACACACAATAATTACATGTTCACACATGTATATGTGCACACACATACAGGGAGTAAAGGAAAGAAAATGAGTCTAGCAGTAATTGACACAATATTGAGGCAGTTCTGTTTTTACCAAAATCGTCATAATACACAGCTTCTTAAACTCAGCAGTTCATGTTCTGTTTATGAAATAGGAGCACCAAAGCAGGTGATGAATCAATCAGAACCAAGTGATAATTAGTAGCAGGGAGCTTGTTTCAAATGAGCTCATTACTAGTAAGGTTAAATGATCTCTTCAGCCAGCCATCCATATTCTTGTCAACACCCAGAATCCCCATGGCAGCTAATTCAAGGTATATGGGTATTTACTGTCAAAAATCACCAGCTTGCTACTTATGCTGCATGGATATACATGCAGAGCAAGTTCACTGAATTTGTGAGGTGCACAAACTCTGAATGTAATTGAGTGATACCCCTGCTCCTCTCCTTGAATGCCTTGGAGAACCTGTCCCTTGATTTCTTCTTTGGAGCGTAGCAAAGGGACCTCTCTGTGAAATAAGACAGTTTGAAAAGCAATGGCTAACAGTGATTCTTCTCTAAGGAAGATTTCTTCTCGCCTAACGCCTCTAGTGGTATCTCTCCAATGCAACTGGAAGTACTACTTCTATTATGAAGAAATAACATGAAAGAAGATTGGGGTCCTAATTAGGTACTTCCCACCTCAGGAAGTGAAGTATGCTGAGTCAGTTGTGGTTGAGAATATAATCAAAGGGTAACACTTGGTTAATGGAATTTAATTAAAAAGAAAAAAGAAGGGGAAAAAAGATGTTATTCAAGAGCACTCATAACAAATTAATTAATGTCACATCATAAAAACCCTCTATAGTTCTGGCCTGGCCTTGCTGCCTCATGGATGTACGCTGAGATGTGTAAATGTATGTGTGTACTCAGACCTACTGAGGGCCCTGGAGGTGTGCCATGCACTCAATGTGTATTGCAGAAAGAATGTATCTAGTAGTTACTGTCTGATACGAAAATGAAGGCGCAGCTAGAATCTGTAGCATGTTTTTTAGCCATGGATGCTCACATGCAGGAAGCTGTGTAAAAAATTGTGTGCTTGAGTTTCAAATTGCGCAGAAGGAAGTTATGCTTTTCTGCCACGCTCTTTAGCAGGACACGTTTTGTTATCTTGTTTGGTCTAGGCTGGTCTCCAGTGAAGTCTTACACCCATAGCACAGCAGTACATGGGATCAGTGGGGGACATTGTCTCCAACTTCCCTCTTGGCTCTTGTGGCCCTATGAATATCACTCACATGTGGCTTGTGCCAGTGCAGTACTGCAGTACTCCAAACTAGCTGAGAGACAATTTCAATATGCGTAAGAGCTGTTTCCCTGCAGCACCCTGTACCAAAGGGAAATGTTCCCAAAGACACTCAGAGCAGGTACCAGAAATATGACGATTCTGATAGTCTATGAAATAGCATTCGTGCTCAGTTACAGAGGCGAGCTCAAAGAGAGAATATGGCAACAGGACTATATCCTTAGCGGCTAAAGGATCCCCCTGAAGTCAATGCAAACTTTTGACTCACGGAGCTTTAGAGAATCATTTAAATTCAATCTCTTGCAGGATCGCTTAGAATAGAAATAATTCATAATTCTTAAATTTTCACCCATTTTTAAGTCTTCTAGCCCTAAACCAGGCAGCACTAAACCCACATCACGTTTCCTGTGTGTCATCTGGCCAGTGCTTCCCTTCTGGAGCACACAAAGCAGGGAAGACCAAAAGCACTGGGAACAGAACAAGACAAAGAGTCTGTCTCTGAGCTGACAACAAAATTCAGGTTTTGATATTTACCTCTCTTCCTTTAGAAATTGGAAGTGAGGCTTCTAAATTGCGAGAATTTTAACCGAGTACTGCTGTATGTCATTTGTGGCGCCTACAGCAGAGAGGTAAGGGTTTTAGTGAGAGATAATATAGTGTAATGGATCAGCTGACTCAACTGAAAAAAATGGAAGAGATGTATCGTAAAGTACTGGGATTAGTGCAGAGGCAAATGATATTCTGAGTGTTTGAAAACAGACAGAAAATTCCTCTTAATGCTACAGTGGATTGTTGGACCATCTATAAAGCCGCAGTCTTGCAGTCAGAGCAGGAAAACTCTAAGCACTGGGATGCATTAATTTCGTATTACAGTGTGCTTAGATTTCACTGCACCATTGTATCTTACTCACTCTGGTGCGATTTAGGAATAAGCTCTGCTCATGTTAAATGGATGTTACTGCCTTAACTGTTAGATGAAATAATAGAAAATATATAGGAGATAGAAAAGCTATGCTGCATTGATCCTTGGGCCTGATAGAAGTATGTTTGTACTACCTTGTCTAGCGGTATACTGAACCATTGCTTTAAGTATTCCAGTTCACGTAAGTTCTTTTTGTCACTGAAGACTTTCTACCAGATTCAAATTTCCAGTCTTAGCTTTCTTCTGGTCTTTATATTCTTCTAATACATGTACTTTTTTAAGCACAACCTCACTTGCTACTTGCCTGATCTTGGGTGCAACCTTCTGAATTCTTCCCACATAAATGAAGGCCTGAGACACCTTCCATCCTTGAGCTCCTAAAAGTTGCTGTAAGCTCTCCAAGGGACAGGTTTCTTCACAGGCAGCCCAGAATCACAGTAGTCTTCGCACCTTCTGCTTGACATGCCAACCAATATTGAGTTCACTTATTCCTTGTGTTATTGTTTTGCTTTTTTTCCACTCAGTTCTCTCCTGTATAGGGCAGTTCGTATTAAGATACCTCTGATTGTACATTCGCAAGTTTGAATTTCATTTTCTCTTTCTTATTTTTCTAACCTTTTCAGTCCTGTTACAGTATGTCTCAGTCCTCATTGATGCTTTGTGACTTCTTTTAATTTAGAATTATCTCTTCATTTAATTAACATGTTACGAACCCTCTCTTTCAGATTATTAATGAAAATGTTAAATGCCTGTATAACAAGTCCTAACAATGGTCCTGCAGCACCTGACTAAACAACTTGCTGCAATTGTATAAATTACTTTACTATTCACTTTTTGTTTGTTATCCAACAGTAAGATTCTCTGAAAAATCCAAATAATGAGTCTTCATTTCTCTGTGAGTTTGATTCAGTTATAAAAATATTATTTACTATGATACTCTATGACATAGCTTACACATTGTTTGCATTCTTTTCTTCACATGTTAATTTTTTGAAATTCCACCAAAAAGTAATCTAAATGGTCAGGCCTACTTTGATCTGTAAGAGTCCTGTGCCTTAATTTGAATGTGAAAGTGCTCCTTTTCCTGAACATACCTTCATCTACAGTAGACTTTGTAGTGGAAATGGAGATTGTTCAACTTAACAGTGTTGAAATTCAAAATTTTTAAACAGCAAATGTTTCAACATTGCATACTGGGGTGGCACAGCAAGCAAAATATAGCTTGCCTTGCATTGCGTGCTTACTAGTATCTCTAAACACGGTACCAGGAAGCAGGTGTAGAAGAAAGGTGCTGACAAATCAAAATTATATAGGGCTACTTCACATGTATTTATTACTAGTATATTCCTCCATATTAGCTGAATAGTCCAGGGCACAACTGCACATTATCTGATCACTATGAGAAGCAGGATAGTTAATGTCTCCTTTCAAAGAGAGGGCTAAGTACAAGAAAGAGCAGTTTCAGGTAGAGAGACAAATTTCTCATGTAACTGCCAGAGCTTATGGTGGAGAAAAGGTATATAAGGACAGGTAGTTCCCCATTTAGCAGAACTGTGCCTTACTTAGCCACAGTGAGTATTCCGGTTCCTGTTATGAAAAGAAACTCAAAATATAAAGAAATCAGTCCAAATAATCACAGAATCACAGAGTGTTAGGGGTTGGAAGGGACCTCTGCGGGTCATCTAGTCCACCCCCCCTGCCGAAGCAGGGTCACCTACAGCAGGCTGCACAGGAACTTGTCCAGGCGGGTCTTGAATATCTCCAGAGAAGGAGACTCCACAACCTCCCTGGGCAGCCTCTTCCAGTGCTCCGTCACCCTCAGAGGGAAGAAATTCTTCCTCATATTCAGACGGAACTTCCTGTGCTTCAGTTTGTGCCCATTGCCCCTTGTCTGGTCACTGGACACCACTGAAAAGAGCTTGGCCCCATCCTCCTGACACCCACCCTTCAGATATTTGTAAGTATACATTAGGTCCCCTCTCAGCCTTCTCTTCTTCAGGCTGAACAAGCCCAGCTCCCTCAGCCTCTCCTCGTAGAAGAGATGTTCCAGTCCCCTCACACATGCTGTGTTTCTTGTAAAAGTGCTGTGTGTCTCGCTGTGACTGAAACCCACACCCTTGCGCTGGAGTCCTATAGTGCAGAACCACAGAGGGCTTTTTGTTGCCTTTCACCCTCGCGGCTGTGAATCTCAAGAGACACCACTTTTCCTCCCTTCACTAATAATTGATGAATTTGCCTCTCTTCTTCCCCCCAGCCCCCAAAGAAGGAACACACATTTTCATCCTCATCCCTGATCTGAGATGATTAAACCCGCTCTCTGGTGCAAAGGGCTCGGGGAGCAGTCAAGGGAATCCGATGGCGTGAAGGAAAACAAAGCCCCCTTCAGAATCAGCACGTAAATATTTTACCAGGTTTATGGACTCCCACCAGGGATGGGACCAAGCAAAGGCCACCTGCCCAGCGACCTTTCCCAGTGCTTTCCAGCCAGCCATCCCCAGGGCTTCACTCACCCTGCTGCACCGCTCCTGGTTCCAGTGGGAGCAGGGCAGGGCTCGCTCCTGAGCAATGCAGAGCTGGGAGAGAACAGAGGAGAGGAGGAAGTATGTGTTTGAAGAAACCTCACCTTCTGATCAGCCTTCAGTAGTGGGCCGTTAGATCTCTGTCCTCAAAGATAAGGCAGGGAGGGATGCCCCGGGGAGATGCTTTCAAGCGTATTTGGTCCTGCGGTGTGCTGAGCTGTGCTAACAGGAGCGTTGCGGCAGGGAGCTGTGGGTGGGTTGGTGGCAGGAGAACTGGCAGGCAGAGCTGGTGGCTGCAGCATGCTCGCTGGGACGCAGTTACTGACCGCATGCCCCCATCTCCTGCCACCTCTTGGGGTGGGAAATGGCACGTGCTATGGGCAGTGCTTGCTGCTGAGTGTGGTGCTGTGCATGCAGCATCTGCTGCTGATGCTAAAGCCTGGAGCTGCCCAGCTTCTTCCATGGGATCCACTTGAGAGCTGGAGTCACAGCTCTCCTTCGGCAGGGTCTCGGCAGGGCTCTGCCTCCCCCCATGTGTCCGGGGAAGGCAGCAGCCAGCTGAAATTGCATCTTATCTCCTCTAACACCTTCCGAAGCAGCCCTGACCCCGAGGGATGATGCCCATCCCGCTCTCCTGCTTTCAGGAGGTCCTGGCCACCCCTTGCACTGCGAGGGAGCCCAAGACAGAGAGCTGAGCCCCCACTGGCCCCTCTGCTCGAAAGAAAAGCCTGAATGGGGAGAATCCAGTCTGGTGATGTTGAAGCTCTGCTCTTGGCGGTCGGAAGGATTTCCGAGCAGAGGCAGCCTCAGGAGGGCTGAGGGGACAGAAGCTGCCACCAGCCCTGGGCCCCTCCAGCTGCCCTGCAGCCCCGGGGCTCAGCACAGCTCCTCCACACCCCACGTTTGTGGAGTCAAACTGGGTCCCAGCACCATGGCATGGACGGAGATGACAACCCGGCGCGTTTGCTGGCAGTCTTCACTGGCTCAGATGGCCAGGCAGGGCAGGAGGGTGGCCACCTCGGGTCATGGGTCCAGCTGTGCCCTCATACCATCACACAGTGGAGAGAGGATGGATGGCGGCAGGAGCAGAAGGGTTTCTCCTTCTAGGGCTGATGTCTCCCTTGCGGACCGTGGAGCGGTTTGCCTTGGCTGTGCAGGCAGGAAGGTCTTTGCCTGGAGCAGGCAACGTTTCTCACCATGACCTCAGCAAAAATCCCTGCTCAGAGATTTTTTAATCCCACCCCAGCCCATGGAGGGGAGTGGGAGGAAGCACAGCTCGCTTTTCACTGCGAGGTGTTGCAGATGCTGATGCTGGAGCCCTTCTCCCACTCGCTTCCTCTTCCCACCAGCGGAACACCATGGGAGCTGGCGCTTACACCCCATAAATCACTTGGCCACTCATGATCCGCTCCAAACACGGCTGCTCTGGGGCAGGGAGCCGCTTCCCAAGGGGTTTCTAAATCAACAGCCCATCCTGTGCTCCCCCTGAGTAAGGGGGTGCTCCTCAGGCTGATGTGGGCATGGCTGGAGCATCACCCAGAACTGGACACTTTGCTGTGCGGCATCACTGCTGCTTTCAGTCCCCTGCCCTTGGCAGGGATGGGCACAAACCTGGCACCGTCCCCTCCTGGTGAAGCCACCCCGATTTGGGGGGGTGGAGGGGGACACGTCCATCGAGGAAGAGGAAGGCTTGGGAGCAGGGCTGTACAGCAGTGCAGCAGCTTCGTGGGTCTCGTCTGGCAGCGCCATGGGAAGGGTTTCCAGCTGCGTAGAAGATGCTCGATTCCTCTCCTCCTCCGCTCTTGGCTTGCCAACGGCTGCAGGAGCAGAGCTGGCCCGGCTGCACGGCTGAGCAGAGCAGAAGCAGCGGGAGCTCCGGGGCGAGCGAAGGGGAGGAACTGGTTTTGATGGAGTCAAGGCTGTTCTTAAAAGTCAAGCAGGGAAAAATAAACTTTGGAGGGCTTGGGAGTTATTTCTTTTAACCACCTGTGGACGAAGCAGAGGTGGGAAATAGTAGAAATATGAAAAAATTACAGGGGGTGTGAGCAATGA
>Ga0181612_181496_pt1 | contig 12080 bp, 5 predicted proteins | sample HoacroProtozoa21_FD_119630 | JGI IMG/M metagenome (GOLD analysis project Ga0181612, IMG submission 119630) | Hoatzin crop microbial communities from Cojedes, Venezuel. Combined Assembly of Gp0051906, Gp0051904, Gp0051908
CCTTCCGATCTTACCATTTAAAAAAAAAAAAAAAAAAGTAAGAATTTAAAATTACGTTTATTTAATATTTGTCTCCTCCCTTTAAATTTCTATTTTTGTTAATGTTCTAAAACATACATGATGTATTAGTACAGCAGTACATGCATATTATTTATATTTAAATATACATATATTGGGGATGCTCATAGGGATGTATGATCAAAAAAGTGTGGAGAGCACTGTCCCAGACTACACACATTTTCAAATGCAACACGGTAAAATGATGTTTTAAAGTGACTCAGCATGATTCGTAGGCAGACTGAAGGAGAGATGCTGGTTTCTTTGCACCACTTCCGCTGCTCTGACAGGATTCTTCTCTGTCCAAGCACAGTCCCAGGCAGTCCTTGGAGCTACGTAAAAACAACACATAAAACCAGGCGGACTTATTTCACCTGAAAGCTGTGTTTATTCTTAGGAAATGCCTTTTCTGCAGGAAGCCAACACAAAATCTGTATGTCACAAAAATTGCTGGGGTGCAAAGCTGCGAGGGTTTAAGCGGATCTCACAAGCTATCCAGGATGATGAACTTCTTGCCTAATAGTGAAATCTCCCAAGTCAACAAAAACTGGTAACTATACAGAATAGATACTTGAGCAAGTAAACAGTGGCAATAGTTTGTATATTTCTGCTTAGGCAATGTAGTTCTATAATTCTAGGTTTCAGAAACATTGTCCATTCTTGCTTGAACACATTTTTGCCATTGTTAGTTAGTTAACTACCGCGGGAAACCTGACTCTGCACTTTTATCTCATTTGACCAGGCCTTGAAGTATTGTTAGAAAGGAAAGGTGTGTGAGGAAGATGTACTAGAACTGGGCAAATTTTCACAAATAGTAAAACCGCTAAAAAATGGAGTTTTGGAGGAACAGAGTTTTTGTAAGGAATCAGATCAAACATTGCGAATATTCTTGGACAAAAAATTCAGAGAGGTCCACACGTTTGGTTTCATTACGTCTTCAGCAATGCTTTGCTCTGTTCTTTAGGTCATTGTAAACCAAATGAAGCCCCCCCTTTCCAGCTTAACATTTCAGAATAATGGCTTTTATTTCAAAACTGTCTTACTATTTAAAAGAATGAAAATGTTTTCCAAAACTAAATAATTTAAAAAAGACATTTAATACCAAGTTGGAATTCTTTTTTAATAGACTCAATTACATATATGCTCACATTATTAAAATTCTGCTTAGTTCAGCTTAAGTCTTCTCACAAATTCCCTGCAAATTCTCAATGTGCCCACAATCACTCACCTCCATTCGTACCAAGAAAAGCCCCCTTTAATCAATATTCACAGAAATTAAAACAGGCTACAAATAAAATTCAGCAAGCTGTTACGTTTGCAGTGGATGATATTCACACACACGCTTATTTGAGTGGTCTCACGGGGTTCTAAGAATCCTTCTCAATGAATACCTGCTTCTTGTTGTGATCAATAATTGCAGAACTGAATTCATTTTATACGGGTCTTGAACAAATTCCTGAACAAAAAATTAACCTCTGGAGAACTTCCCATAATATACATACAACAGCCTTCAAAAAATGGAAATAGTGTAATTCTTCGGAAATATCTTCTGCCTTTTCTCATCCTTGGCCATTAAAATACCTTGGATTTTTGTAGTGTCATAGCACAGATGAACAATGGTGTCAGGATAAATGAGCTCCATCAACATAATAGAATTTATAGGAGTCTCAGATGGGCCCTTGTAGAAAGATTCTCTGCAAGCGCAGTGGCACTGAGGAAAGCAATTGCACCCTGAGGCAACTGCAGCCGCCCCAGCTACTCTCTCTTACCTGGAGGGCTCCCTGGAGATTTTTCCTTTCAACAATCCATCATCATCCATGCATATATGAAACTTTCAATTAGTTTTTAGCAATTTTTCTTTCTGCAGAAGCCAGCACACTTTTTTGTGCCTGTGTGTGTTGCACAAAGTATCTTAGTAATTGTCATTAGCAGAATTGTTTAAAAATTTATTGGGTTAGGGGTGGTTCTGGACCTCTTAGCTTCACCTAAACTTTATTAACCACGGTCTTCCGTACAAGTTTGACCTACAAAGCACTCTGGAGGAAAAGAAGATTTAAAAAACCAACATTATAAATATTTTAACTCTACAAGTTATTAATGTTTTAACACATGCTCTAATGTTGGTCTTTTCATGTGGACAAAAGCTATTCTGTGTGTCATATGCACATCACAAAGCCTTAACAGTCTCAAGTGGAGCCCACATGGAGGAAGGGCGTATTACTTTGCAGGTCTTGCTTTACCTAAGCTTCTCCCCAAGATGCTCAGAATAGTGAGAGAAGCTGAATGTCAGGGAAAAGAGGGCTCCAGCCTTCTGTCGCCAACGTGCCTACCCCTAAGGAGGCAGAGACAGGCTGAGTCTCTCCAAAGGTGCTGCAATATACCCAGCTTTGTGGAGGCTTCTGGTTCTGTGGTACACCAGGAGGTGGTGACTGTGGTGAGGAAGTACCTACAGAGTACAGCTGCGTCTACGAGACATGAAATCTGACTATACACACAGAGCATTAGCAGTATTTATTCTTTGTCTGTGTAAATTGGAAATAAAAGTTACTGTAAATAACAGCCTACAGGCTTTTCCATTTACATCTGTGGAAATCAAGCACACTTCCAAAGTAAACAAACATCATAATTGGGGTCATCAGGGTACGTAAGTGGTTACAGCACTGAAGGCTGACATTAAATGTCCACTTTGATTTACATTTTTTGGATTAATATCATGGTGATGTTATTCTGTGTAATTAGGAATCTATTGCAAGGCATTACTGGTGAGATTCTTAATGAGTTTCCAACGGGATAAAAATAACCTCAAAATGCATGCTTACAAGTAACTTCTTGACCTCAGTCGCTAATTCATTAAATAAATCTAAATGCCCATTAATACAAATAGAGAACATTTGGGAAAGTGATAAAGGAGGAGGTGGCAGTGGAGGTGAGGGAGCATGCTGTTTCCTTTGATTATATTGTGTAAGAAGATACAAAAGTCTTTCTAAAATCTATGAAAGTATAGGGAGCATCAGGAGGTCAAGGCACAGTGGGACAATCCTGAGTCACTTGTCAACCCAGAGTTCCCAAAGGGCCTCTTGTTCTGGGCTATCATTAAATCTGATGTGGTAGCTTTTGATTCTGATTTAATTCCCCAAAGTCACAAAGATTTTGTCGTATTTTGCCTATCAGTTGGGATTGCATCTAAGCAATAAGAAAGGTATGGAGCAAAGTCACAGCCTTTAAAAAATACAACAAAATAATACGTGAACCACAATCTGGAGTGTAGCTCCTCACAAACCGACTAGTTAGTGAATGTGGAATTCCAAGGCTAGGTGGTGTAGGAAAATTGGAAAACTGATGGAATAACAAACACATAACGTAACAAAACAAAACAAAAACAAAACCCCCACAAAATACCATGACTGTTTCTATTTGTTTTTTGTCAATAAGTTTTATTAAATATTGCTCATTATTTTCCATCCATGAGGAGAAACTCTTGGAAATTAATAGCTGCTTGAAAAGAAGATTCATCCTTCTGCATTTTCTGTCATCACTAGAGGGTATAGCCTTCACACAGAGTCTCCTGAATTATCTTAAATAACATTAGAATACTTAACTAAATGTTATAAGACTTGTATGCATCCCTTACTAAAATCATATACATTCTCAACGAGACCTTTATACCTTGCATGAGATATTCAGATTTTATCTCTAGGGGGAAGTAGCCTACAGAAACAACGTCTTCTCTAGGAAAGGATAAAACATGGCCTAAAACATTGACCTCCATCCTTACGAAAAATGCTGCAGTTCAGAAAAGACAACTGGCACAACTTCTTAGTCAGGGGAAAAGCACCAAACTAATCTACAGACGTAATTTGAATCCTGGGGCAACACACAAAAGCAGCCTCTAATTTAAGCAGTAAACCTATGAAATATGCTTTATTACTCCTTCTTGACCATTTAGTTAATAAGATGCTAAGGAGCAACTTTGAATTGACTTAACTCCGCTCCCAGCTATGTCATGAAAAGCAATCAGAAACTCATGGTATATTTCCAGTCTCCATTTTATCACCGACCAGGGTCCGAATCTCCAACATCAAAGTTCAAGAAGCACAAATAATGTGACTCTGATAGATTACATGCAAATTGTATAAGTAAAATAGACTAGAAAACTAATAATACATACTTTCCCTTTCCAAAAATCTGCCTGACCAATGGCACTTCTGCCTCTTTGAGCCATTAAGGGTATGTCCTCTCTTGTGAAGAAAAAACAAATGCATTTCTTAAAATTACTTTCAACTGCGTCTTTCTTCAAGAGCAATACACACTTCGTTTTCTTCTACACATGCATAAGAGGGACACCTCATCACAAACAAAGTAATATATCACATATTACCAACAGCCTTGCCTGTCTGTCGTAGAAAGATGTAACCGAGCTCATGCAGTAAGACTGACACCAAATACTGTTTTGCCTAGCCTCGTAAAGCAGAAGTGTGGGATGCAAAAAAATTACATTACTAAACTGATACTGCATTATGGCCCTCGTGATTAAACACTTACCATGCATTCCTATTATCAATAAAAAATGAGTACATATCTGTATTAGATCATTGTCCACGTACATATACAAGACTTTTGCTAAAAAGAAACATTTTTCAGAAAATGTTTCTCTAGTGCATGTATCTCCTCTCCTCAATATTCTTAATACTGGATTTTTTTAACAATGCCATGGTTTAGTCACTAGAATCTTTGTGCCTTTGAATGTGCCTATAGAAAATTGCCTCATCTGAGACAAGACGGAGAACCAATGCATGCTTTAACAAGGACAAGCAGACACAATTTTAAAACTACATCTAAATTAAGGATAATCTTGTGACAACAGCTAAACCAATGCAGCAATGAAAGCTGACTTAAGTGTCCTATTATACAAAATTGTACCCATTATAAAAGAGAAATCAAAGACGGCTGCTAACATGATTAAGCTATGGTTCTGTAGAGACAGAAAACAGTGATGCATGAGCAGTTTTCAAATGACAATTAAACAGGCAGGATGTGTAAAGACACTATTGAACTGAATTTAAAGTATCTAGCACTAGAATTGTAATGACATAGGTACTGATCCCAAACTGCTTGATCTATGCCTCAACAGCAACCTGCAAACTCCATTCTACGCACTATGGATCTGGTGCGGCAAAACACTAGCTTCATTTCAAATATATGGTCATCTTGCCTGAGGTCAGCATGCTACTCACTTCAGAAGTGCTTTTCCAAATCAGTCCTGGGGGACTGGGCCCGTGGATGAACGATCTAAATACTCCCCTAACAGTTTATTGCGAGCCAAGCAATCCTCTGTTCACTTTCGTGGTAACACACTTACAAAATGGTCCAGTACTGAGCATGTAATTCTCACTACACTGTCTGATCTCATGCCTTTTGTCCTTTATATCACTGGTTACCTACACATGCTGTGTAAATTATGATGAAATGCTTTTCTGGCTGCAAATCAGAAAAAAAAAATATATATACTTATATAACCTCCATGGTTCATTGCCTGAAATGAAATGAGTATCTGATCTAGAAAATGAAGCCCAAATTTAAGGTTAAAATTTTCAAATTTATTCAGTATCGGTCCAATTCTGCTTACTCTTCAAAAAAAAAAAAAACAAACTATTGTGATTCTCCAAATATTTGAATAAGTACATAAAAATTAGCTTATAGTGTATCCTATGTTGAATGCTCTGTGGACAGAGAAGACGTCTGATTAAGTTGATGCCTGTCAGAAACAGAAAGCATTGAAAGTACAATCACAAATATCTATGTTTCAATTCTACAGTCATGATTGTACATTAATTATTTCCTCTGTGCAGTTCTCAGTTCTACCCAGCCCTGCCCTTTTCTGAACTGTCCCAGAGAAAGAGTTTAAATGTAATTAAAATGATAAGAAAAAGGTGGCACCTCCTTCTTCGAAACCTTCAGCAATTCTGTAAATGACAGCTTCCAGGTCCCACTAGATTCTTTAAAATTCATCAACCATTTCGAGATTACATTCACATTTATTACAGTCTCATTTAAGGACCAAACTTTGACCATTCCTCAAAGTGACCTTCTGCTCTGGGCAGTCATGGTCCTCAAACAACATGAATTTCCACAGCAGATCACTGTGGAAAATGCTCTGGAACCAAGAGAGTGATACTGCGCTTCCCTGATGCATGTGTTCTGAATAGCTGGACAATACATGACATCCACAAAAAGTATCTGTGCCAGACGCAGAGCAGCTGACAGGGGAACAGCTAACTAAAACTGAACATCATGAGATGCATAAAAATGAAGCTTTTAATTTGGTCAATTTTGTCTTTCATCTTTGATGCGCTTAACGGTTTCATTTTCACCCTGAGTCCATGGCATCTATAACACGCAGTTAACATCAAAACAAACTACTTGTCATTAAATATTAAGTTCCTTAAGGGGTAAATCTGTAAGTCTTTAATTTCTTTTCAGTTCTTTTTCAGCCAAAGCTGGCACTACTCAAGGCTGGAGAAGCATCCAGAATCCAGAAATCCCAATGAAACTAATGAAAGTGAAACTTGAGAAAGGACTGTTTACGTAAAGCCCTGAGGATGCAATGACATGACCATGCCTACATGAGAAAATATAGTGTTATTCATAATGAACGGGGTTTTGCACTAGAGGAAAATCACAGAATAATAGAATCATAGCATGGTTTGGTTGGAAGGGACCTTTTAAGATCTTCCAGTCCAACCCCCCAGCCATGGACAGGGACACCTTTCACTAGACCAGGTTGCTCAAAGCCCCATCCAACCCGACCCTGAACACTTCCAGGGAGGGGGCATCCACAACTTCCACAACTGGGCAACCTGTTCCAGTGTCTCACCACCCTCGTTGTAAAAAAAATCTTCCTTATGCCCGATCTAAGTCTACCATTTTTCAGTTTAAAACAGTTGCCCCTTGTCCTGTCACTAGAGGCCTTTCTCTGTCTTACTTATAAACTCTCTTCATGTATTGAAAGGCCACAGTAAGGTCTCCCCAGAGCCGTCTTTTCTCCAGGCAGAATAACCCCAACTCTCTCAGCCTGTCTGAGCCGGCTTCAAGAATTGCCTCTCTGTTCATGTGTTCCTGGATGCAGTTACCTTTAAAAATGGAAGTTAGCATAGAATACATGGCCTCTAAAATTTAGTTAAACAATTGTTGTTTGTTCAGTTGACTTCGCTGGCAGATTTTGTCTTGTTCTAGGCAAACAATAATCTATAACCATAGTCAATTAGGGATGTATATGCAAAGGACAATTTGGCATCACTACTCTTGTCCCTTTATTTTTTTTCATCTCCTCTGTGTATAACTATTCTTCTTTCAAGCTTTCGTAACACAAAGAACACCTGCTCTCCCTTCTCTTCAGTGTGCTTGAGGTTAGTTTTCTGAAATCTGGGATTATTTTGTAGTTTTAACTTGAAATTGAATAATGGAAGTACTTGTTAAATACTTACAATATAGTAGCAGCACAGCCCTCCAACAAGCAGAAAGGACTACTGCTAGACTTTCTCAAAATATTTTAAAGTTTATTTTACTCCGCTTTCTGTAAACAAGTATTCTTTCACTAGGAAAAATTAACCTTTTAGAGTGATGTGTCTCACTAGAGACCACATTTGCAGCTTAGTCATCAGGTCGTTCAGTAAATATGGCAGAATTTAGTGGTGAGCTGGGATCTACCATCCGTCACTGCTTAATGCAATTAAGTACAAACAATGAATGTCAAACGACTGTTTTCCTACAACAAATTCTTAGGATACAATTTAAAGATGGAGTCTAAGGTCTAATTCAACTCCACTTAACATAGTTTGCAAGTCTCCTTTCATTATTACCATAGACATCTGACAATTTTTTTCCCAAAACAAAGAAAATGGTAGGTACATGAAAAAAACCCACCTGTCAGTGAGACCTATGCAAAAAACCCAGAGGCAAAGGTGCAAGAGTAAGGTTGTTTAAAGACATATGAAAAGCCTCAGGAGAAATGTGGATAATTTTCCAAGGGTGGTTATTTGAGTTGGCACATTCAGATTAATGACAACTAACTGAATTACCTGCACCAGGGCACCAATAATCACTCATATATATATTCAGCCATAACAGATTTCTCTTACGCTTTAAGATCCAAAGGCTAGTGTGTATGTAGGACAGCAACACACAAATAGGTGACATAGATACAACAATAAACATTTTCTATTCTGAAACTATGTCTTATTAGAAATAAAATATGGCATCACTCTAGGTAATACAATGTTATGAATAATTTGTCTTCAAATATTGATATGTTTTATTGTTTTATTAAGTACTGGCCTAGCAGAGCTAGAGGTGAACATCCCTTGTTCACAGGAAAGGCATTATGTAAGCAGCAGTGCCCCAAAAAGCTTACCTCATCTGCAGTCTACAGAGACCATTTATTGCACACAGGAGTTAAAGTTTTGCTAAGGGTACTAGCTGAGGCAACTGAATTTGTGGCATACTTCCACTTGCCTGTATAAAATTAAGCCTCCAAAGTAAAGCTATTTGTTTTGTAGTATTTTTGCATTATATTGAGGTATAAAAAGTGCGTTAACTTTAGCTGTGTTACATACCTATATAATATATACCCAGCTCACTGGGACTCTTCTCTAAATTAGAATTTATCTTAGAGGGTGTTTGAAAACATCTTGGAAATAACGATGAATAAGACTGCAGCCTGAAGGAGATCATGGGCTGATTTCTGCCCTCCAAAGAGCTCTTCAAAGACTTTCATCCTTCACGCTGCCAGCATGCTGCTCCATTTGCAAAGTAAAATCTCCACTCAGCTCTCCAGTGTCTGATGCAGCCTGTGCTTTTACATGTACTAGAGAATAAAGGGGAGGGTGGCATTTTGTTTTGCCTAAAGAAGAGGGAAAAAGGAAAGAAGTATCTGTGGAGGAAAAAAAAAAAAAAAAAAAAGAATAAACTGTGCTCAAAGCAAAGAGCTCAAAGCCTTAATTCAATCAATCAACCTATCTGTCTAAAAAACTTCATCAAGATATATGCTACTGACCTTTTAGATTTAATATTTCTTATAGCTGTTTGCCAGTAACAGTATTACTGTGTTATGGAAGTATGAGCAAGAAGACTGCATGACTCAAAAGCTTTTTGGACACATTCAGACATACTTTTTCACAGATCTGTAAATGGCAGGTGGCGACTGCCTGCATGGCTCAGACATGGATAATGAAAACCTTCAAGATGTTTGCCACAATGCAAGAGCTCAGGACATTAAACAGATTTCTGCATACAAGGAAGACCAAGTACATTATTATGAGATCTTAATCATAGGTAAAAAAATCTTTTGATATAACTTTCATGTAAAAGGCCTAAATTTATTTTAGCATGTACCTGATTTCCAAATGCTTGAAGTCCTTGCTGAATTGGCACCTAATGCAGAAATCTGTAGATTTAAAGAAAGAATTTGCAAGCCAGAGAAAACCCCACACTGTTTTATTTCCCACAGAAACATTACAATACGTGATCTTTTATGAAAAAAAGAACATTCAGAATACTTCATCTTTAAATCAGGAAGCCACTAGAGTAAAAGTAAAAATAAAAGTAGATAGACAGTCATGCCAGATGAGAAATACTTTTTCCACTCAGTGAAATCAGTCTTACAGGAAGCTTAGTACTTTACAGGTGTGGTTTGTTTATTTTTCTGGACTTCACACTAGGAGGCTACAGCATAAGACACAAAAGAAAGTTTAAAAGTTGTTTTCTTTTTCTACGCTAGGAAATCTCATACTTGAAGAAAAGGACACTGTAAGTCTAGTCGTGGATTTCAGAAGAGGAGGAGGCAAAAGTTAAACATCATATTTTAATGTATTCATTTTTATTGCCTTTATGAAGCAGTACCAAATCACACAGCACAGAGATCACCAGGTGGGTAACATAAATGAAATTAAAGTTAAAAAGCATTCAAACAACACTCAAAGTAATGAAAGCAATATGAGCAAATGGAGGTAAATACAGCAGAATTATTCAGAGAGCTATTAAACGTGAAGTCTAAGGTAGATTGCCGTATGTTTACCATAATGAAAAATAAAGACTTGGCAGATTCTACTCAATATTTCAATACAAAGGTAGTCACAAAAAGCTGAGACTTTCGTATCTTTTCTCTAATTTTAAAGAAAAAAATTTTAAAAATCAGAAATGAAACTTTACAGAATATCCTCTTAATAGGCCCAAAGTTTGCTCTATTTCCCAATTACTTTTCAAGTTGATAATATAATTCTTCAATGCTTTTACCTTTTTTTCAAATACTTTAATTCCTTTTATTAATACCCGTAAACCAGATGTTCTGCATTTACAAAAAGGACTGGCTTTGGAGGGCCCTAATATTCTCATAAAATAGGGAACATCCCAGGAAACATTCACATGCGAAGGACTATTTTGTGCTCCTTTTCCAAATTATTGTCCATACTTTCCTTTACAAAGATTGCCTTGAGAATATAAATTAATCTACACAAATTGCAGAATGGGTGTAAGAGCAGCTAGCACAGGAAACATTGCTGGAAGAGGATGTAGTCCCCTGTGAGTAAGAGCTGCACTGTTCTGTACACCACACCACCCCAGACAGAACGAAAGGTGGGGGCAAGCCTTTGGGATGCTCCTGCCTAGCCAACAGATTTGTGTATCAGCTTGTCATTTCACAAAAGCACCACTGAATCACTTTGCTCAGTGCAAGATCTGAAATTCTTAGACCAGGCCTCCGCAATCACAGCGTTCAGTTTCACAAGCCAGATCAACAACATAAGGCAAGTCTGGCGTAAACTTATATAAGCACTTGGTATGACAAAGGGCTCTACAAATAAATGTTGGCGTGGCTCTGCAAATCAGCTGGGGCCAGTAAGTCAACATTTGTTTTCAAAGAGCTTAGTATTTCCTGTCATCAAAGAACGAAAACGTGTTTGGGACACATTAACCACTAATTGCTTGCTGTGTCCTACACCCCCACAAAGGCAAGTTTTCACCTTGTGAAGAAAAAACACCAGGCATTTAAAACCAAACAAAAGTTTGACTGATGTGCTTTAATTTGGGAAATGTGGATGGGCTTTCAAACAATTAATTCATGAAGGCTGTGTATCCTGCCTTTTATATGAATAAGGAAGATCCTTCATCATGATATATCCTCTGTAGAAACACTGAAACATCCAACACCAGCCCAATTACCCAATTTGGTTTTCATGAAGAAGTTGGTAGATCTACTCACAAAACAAGGTACTACTTTAACCTGAAGGTGGCAGAATCATGTCTTACTACATATATTTTTGTATTTTAAAGCAGCGTTAAGACAGTCCCGCTTAACAAACGAATGCTTCACTATAATAGAACGTAGTACAGATTTGGGTCCTAATTCTTCCAGCTGACCTACGCAGATGGACCCCTTGAAAGTCTCCTACACAAACCTGTTCAGCTAGAGATGCTGCGCGATGTTCACATGCAGTGAGTAGGTGCTGTAAGATAAAGGTCGTTGTAAGTCATGCCCGAGCTTTAGCTTGCTATTGTACGTTACGAATTCCGCTGAAATCATCATCTTACTTCAGCGCACTGGAGTCCAACCAGCTTCCAGCGGCAATCTCCATGTCTGCCTCGCATTCTTCATTAGCAGTAACCGACGGCTACCCTCGGCACCCACCCCCAGGGGTACCGCATCCTGGCTTCCCGTCACACCGCGCCAGCAGCTCCCGGGGGTTGTCCGGGGCCTGCCACGGCTCCACTACCGCAACTCCAGACTGGGCAAAACGAGTTTCTCACCCCAGCGCGAGCCTGCGTCTGCCCTCGCCCGAGCTGCGAGTGCCCACTGGGCTCGGTGACTGCTCACCGGGGCGCGGAGCGCTCCGCGTCCCGGGGCGCGCCGTTAAAAGACTCTCCCCGTCTGAGCGAGGGTTTGGGGGGTATGCAGCGCGCTTCCCCGAGTTCGCGAGCGACCGCCGGCGGCCCAGCCGGCGGAGGCGAATGCCTCGCGGCGCCCGACGAAC
>Ga0181612_150244_pt1 | contig 12079 bp, 4 predicted proteins | sample HoacroProtozoa21_FD_119630 | JGI IMG/M metagenome (GOLD analysis project Ga0181612, IMG submission 119630) | Hoatzin crop microbial communities from Cojedes, Venezuel. Combined Assembly of Gp0051906, Gp0051904, Gp0051908
CAAATGTGACGGACGTCACTTATATGATGAAGGACTGCACCTCTCTTGAAAGCGCGGATGTATCCAGACTGAATACGGATAATGTTAAGATTTTTAAAGGATGTTTCAGCGGGTGTACATCCCTTAAAAGTGTTGATTTCTATACCAGCGGCTGCTATACGACAAAGTCCGCCACAAATGTTTATTCTGTTTTTCAGAATTGTTCCGCATTGGAATCCGTGGACTGGTCCGGGCTTGATTTGAGTAATGTGCAACAATTTGGTTACGCTTTCCAAGGCTGTAAATCACTTACTGATTTAAATTTTACCGGCATTGATACTTCTTCAGCGACGAATTTTGCCAACTTTTTAAGTGGCTGTAGTTCTCTTACTACAGTTGATGTATCAGCTTTTAATACATCGAATGTTACGGATATGAATGGAATGTTCAGTAATTGTTCTTCCCTTACATCGATTGACCTCAGCGGCTTTGATACGTCAAATGTAATTGATATGGGCGCTATGTTCGCAAGTTGCGGATCTCTTACCGAGCTGAATGTCAGTAGCTTTAACACATCAAAAGTACAAAACTTTAAAGCTACATTTCAGTACTGTAGTAAACTTACATCGCTTGATTTAAGCAGTTTTAATACCTCCTCTGCGACCAATTTTGCAACCATGTTTTGGACCTGCTCTAAATTGACGGAGCTTGATTTGTCTAACTTTGATACATCAAAAGTAACAAACTTCAATAAGATGTTTTGTGCCTGCAGTTCGCTGACAAAAGTGAATTTAAGCGGATGGGATACGTCAAATGTAACAAACATGGCTTCTATGTTTAATGGCTGTGCGAAACTTGAATCCGCGGATGTCAGTGGATTTAATACGTCCAAGGTTACAAACTTCGGATTCATGTTTTTTTCCTGCAAAAAACTGGAGACCATCGATGTTAGCGGCTTTGATACATCAAGTGTGGTTGTTGCCGCCGGCAAAATGGATGCGAGTGGACTCAATCGTATGTTTGAAGCGTGTAATTCTGTAACGGAATTAGATGTTTCCAAATGGGATGTTTCAGGTTGTAAGACTTTATATGGACTATTTCAAGGGTGCAGCAAAATTACAAAGCTGGATTTGAGCGATTGGGATGTAAGCAGTCTGAAATATTCGAATCTATTGTTTAAGAATTGTTCATCGCTTACAACTATTTATGCATCTTCTGACTGGAGCGACACGGTAACCAGTTCGACGGAGATGTTTTCAGGGTGTAGTGCGCTGGTAGGCGGAAACGGCACCAAATATGCCGGCACGAAGGTGGATGTAGCCTATGCTCATATTGACGTGGACGGCAATCCCGGTTACTTTACCGGCAAGGGTTACTTCGTGGAGTTTGATACCAACGGCGGAGAAGGCACTATGGAATCCCAGGAGTTTACCATTGGTGCATCTAAGGCTCTTTCTGCAAGTACCTTTACCAGAGACGGATATGTCTTCATGGGCTGGTCCTTAGATCCCGATGCAACGGAGGCTACCTATGCCGACGGTCAGACGGTAAAGAATATTACGAAAGAGCAGGATGTTACCGTCGCCTTATATGCCGTATGGGAATCTGACGGCAGCCAGTACACTATTTGTTATTATCCCAATACGGGACTGGGGTCCATGGATAATACCCTGGTAACTGTGGGAGAGAGTGTAACGCTTAGGTCCCAGACCTTTAAGAAATACGGATATACCTTCCTTGGATGGTCAACGGATTCCACTGCTACGGCAGCAAGCTACTCTGATGGAGAAACGGTGACCTTCACTCAGGATCAGGGTGCAAAGGCAGGAGGCGTTATTTCTCTTTATGCAATTTGGCGGGTAAATACCTACACCATTAAGTACAATGCTAATACAGCCGACACTAACTTAAGCGGTACCATGGCCACCCAGGAGGTTTCCTATGGAGAATCCGTGGCACTTATTAAGAATGCCTTTAGTCGTACAGGATATAATTTTATTAAGTGGACAACTTATGCTAGTGGCACCGGAACAAGTTATACAGACGGACAGACCGTAACCGATCTTTCTGACAAGGATGGGGCGGTTATTAATCTCTATGCCCGGTGGAGTGCTTATGAGTATACGGTAAATTTCGACCTGAACCTTCCGGAGGGTGCCATATCAACCGGTGCGGAGAGCATGGATGCCCAGACCTTCTATTACAATACCGCCCAGAAGTTAAGCGTTAACGCCTTCAAGGTGGACGGGTATAAGTTTATCGGCTGGAACACCGATAAGGCGGCGCTGAAGGCTGAGTATGTAAACAATCAGTCTCTTACCTTTACGCCGGAGACCGACGGGGAGAGTACGACCCTTTACGCCATCTGGTCCAATACGGTGCTTGAGAGCGGAATTAAATTTAATTCTCATATTAAGACCCTTGCATCCGGTGGAAGTGATACCATCCAGGACACGTCGACAGATACTAAAATTAAGCATATTGTGTTTACTCAGGTGGATGAGCTTCCGGAACTGAAAGCCGGCGAAGTTATTAACGTATCTACGGATCAGGATGATGGTAAGATTTATGCAAAGTGGGATTCTTCCACCGGCACCATTACGGTTATGTCCACAAAGGCGATTATTATTACTGAGTGCGTCGGTATGTTCCGTGAAATGACCGGCTTGGAGGATATTACCTTTGATAACTTCCAGATGGAAAGCTGCAAGGATTTAAGCTATATGTTCTATGGCTGTACGGCTTTGGAGCATACCTATAAAGACGGTTTTGAAAATACAGATGACAGTGCCATTAATCTGGCGTTTTTTGACACCTCCGCGGTGACGAAAATGTCTTATATGTTCTATAATGCTTCCAATATAACTGAGCTTAATCTGGGAAGTTTTAGTTTGGCAAATACCACGGATACATCCTATATGTTTTCCGGATGCTCCTCTCTTTCCAGAATTTATGCAGCAGACTGGACCAGCCAGATTCCTTCCGGTTTTAGCACCGATACGAACATGTTTAACGGTTGTTCATCCCTGAAGGGTGCAAACGGAACGACTGTAAGTAATACCGGTATTACCTATGCCCGCCCCGATGCCAAGAGTAATAAGAGTGCCGGATATTTTACTTCCTATAAGATCGTTTACGAAAAGGCAAATTCCGGCAGCGGTTTAATCGGCACCGGCGATGACATGGATGCCCAGTACATTGCAGTGGGCAATAGCACGAAGCTTTCCAAGAACACCTACACCGCACCGGTTGGATTTAATTTTGCAGGTTGGGTGTTGGATTGTGATAACCTGACAGCAGATTATGAGGATCAGGCCGAAGTGGATGATTTTCTGGATGCAGACGGGAAGGCTCTTTTTACTCCGGGAGATACGGTTACCCTTTATGCATTATGGTCCTTTACCTATGACGTGGTATATCACAATAATGTGCCTACGACATATGCGTCTCAGGCAAAGGGAGAGATGAGTAACCAGACTCTGACCTATGGTATCTCAGAGAATCTTCTGGCTAATACCTACACCTGGGAAGGTCATACCTTTAAGGGATGGAGTACCGAGGCTTACGATTCCTTCGAGGACGCAGAGGATATTGATACGTCAAGCCTTATGGAGGATCAGGCAGAGGTTGTAAATCTGGTTGGCGCCAAGGGCGAGACGGCAAACCTGTATGCGGTCTGGACCACCAATAGCTATACCATGGTCTTTGATGCCAATGTACCTTCGGGAGCTTCCACTTCCGTAACAGGCACCATGGCAGATCAGACGATTTACTTTAATAATTCCGAACTTCTGACAGAAGTTTCCTACACCCTGAAGGGTTATACCTTTACAGGATGGAACACCGCCGCGGACGGAAGCGGAACGGCTTATAAGGATCAGGAAAGTGTAAAGAACCTTTCCCCTGAAGATGGAAAAATCATTACTCTCTATGCACAGTGGAGTACCAACAGTAATACCAAGTACACCGTGGTACACTGGATTCAGAAACTTACGGGAACGGCTTCAGACCATAGTACCACCAGTTACCAGAAGAAGGAGACCGAGACCTTTACGGGAACCACCGATACTTCTGTAACGCCATCCACTACCACCTATGAGGGCTTTACGGCACCTGCCGCTCAAAGCGCTAACATTAACGGTGACGGATCCACCGTGGTAAATTATTATTACACCAGAAATTCCTACACCTTAACCATTGACTGGACCGCCGGCATCTACGGTGTGACTTACCGAATGGGCTCCGATGATGTGGTTACGGTAAAGAATGATGCCACCGTAAATGAGAACACCGTATCTGTTCTGTACGGAACCAACCTGACCCTGAAATTTACCTATAAGAACGGATATCACCTGGACGGATGGTATGAGGGATCCGGAGACAGCGCGACTTTGGCCAGCAGCAGTAACACCTATACCTTCTATACGGGAGCAAGTGATGAGACCTATACTGCAACCGTTGCGCCCAATACCTATACCATTACTTATGATGCTAACCGGCCCGGCTCCAGTGAGGTCACCGGTACCATGGAGACTCAGACCTTTACTTACGATGATTTGACCACCTCACTTACCAAGAACACGTACGAAAGTGCAGGTTATACCTTTACAGGTTGGAGCACCACCGCCAGTGGTGAGAATGAAATGGGAAGTGATGGAAATACTGCATATGCAGTACCCTTCACCGACGGTCAGCTGATCAATCAAAACTTAACCGACCGTAACGGCGGAAACATTACTTTCTATGCACAGTGGTCCGCCAATACCTATACCTTAACCTTTGATGGAAATGGCGGAGGCGGCGTAGAGAGCCAGGAAACCACCGGCTCCATGGATGCCCGCACCTTTACCTATGATGAGGAGCAGACCTTAACGGTGAACGGCTCTGTAGTGGTAGACGAGGACGGTAATCCTAAGGTTGATGAGAACGGAGATGAAGTTACCACCGGATTTGCCCGCGCGGGATATGACTTTGCAGGCTGGAGCACGGATAAGGATGCGGCTTATGATTCTTCCGAACTTATTGCAGATGGTGCCACAGTAACCAACTTAAGCACCGATGTGGACGGACAGGTAGTTTTCTACGCTATCTGGAAGCCTCATACTTTTACCGTAAGCTTTGATTCCAATGCCGCCAGCGGCACGGCTGCAACCGGTACCATGGAGACAGAGACTTTTACGGTGGACGAGCCTAAGGCTATTACTGCTGTGGGATTTGACCGGACCGGATATACTTTTACGGGATGGTGCACCACTGCAGATGGTGAGGATGTACTTGACGAAGAAGGAACTATTATAACCAAGGCTGTAACCTATACCGACGGAGAAACAATTTCCAACTTAAGCTTCACCGACGGCGACAGCTTTACTTTCTATGCACAGTGGAAGGTTCATACCTATACCGTAACCTTTAGTATTAATACTTCGGATACGGAAGCATCCGAAAACGAAGGCATGGCTGATATGACGGATGTGGTGTACGATACCACCCGGACTTTGGCAGTAAGTCCCTACACCCGTACCGGATATACTTTCGGCGGCTGGTGTACCACCGCAAGCGGTGAGAATGAGACCGATGGAGATGGAAACACAGTAACAGCGGTAACCTACAGTGACGGCGCAGACATTAGGAATCTTACGGCTGAGGACGGCGGAACCGTTACCCTCTATGCAGTATGGAAGGCACATAATTATAAGATTACCTTTAATTCCAATGCTTCCACCGGAACGGCGGCCACCGGCACCATGAGCAGCCAGAGTTATACTTACGATAAGTCTCAGACTCTGACAAAGAATGCCTTCAGCCGCACGGGATATGATTTCGCAGGCTGGAATACCCGGACTGACGGAAAGGGAGATTCCTACGAGGATGAGGCAGAGATTACAAACTTCACCACCGCCGACGGTGCAGAGATTACACTTTATGCACAGTGGACGGCTCATACCTATACGGTACGTTTTAACTCCAATGTAGCTATTGGCACCGTAGCAGAGGGCAGTATGGAGGACGAAACCTTTACCTACGATGAGGCCAAGGCTCTTACGACGAACGGATTCTCCCTGGAGGATTACACTTTTGCCGTATGGAATACCAGTCCGGACGGTAGCGGCACCGATTACAGCAACGGTCAGTCCGTTTCTAATATAACGGCAACGGACGGAGATGTGGTTAACCTTTACGCTATCTGGAATGTGGCTTATACCGTAACCACGGAAAGCATTACCTACGACGGTCTGGCTCATGCCATTGCCACCGTGGATGCCCCGGATACGGCTACCGTGAAGTTCGGTACCGTAAAGGGTACTTATACCACAACCAGTGTACCTTCCGTAACCAAGGCCGGTACCTATACCTATTACTATCAGGTATCTGCTCCCGGTGCCCGCACCGTGGAAAAGAGCATTACTATCACCGTGGCAAAACAGAGTGTCTCTGTGCCTTCTGTAACTACTACCTACGATTACACCGGAAAGGCCATTACGGCAGCAACCTCCAATAGTTACTACACCGTAACAGGTGCCGCCGCCACAGATGCCGGAACCTACTCCGCAGTATTTAGTCTGCGGGATCCGGATAACTACAAGTGGTCTACAGGCTCTTCTGCAGACCGCACCGTAACCTGGCGGATTGTGGATAATACCGTAAAGGACGTAACAAAAGATTCCAAGGAGGAAGTTATTACGGAACCAGAGGATAACAATAACACCTCCGGAGATGATGATAACGGCAACACCACGGAAAGCGATAATACCGGTGAAACCACTACGGCAGAAACGATTGCATCCGTCGATACAGCAGGAGATACTTCCGCATATAACGCAGCAGCAATTACTTCTTCCCTTCCGGTACCTGTATTGAACAAGGCTACCGCAGAGGAAGCAGCCAAGGAAGGTTCCGAGGATGAGATTGTTGTTCAGCAGCGGGAGGTAACCGCTGGCGATACAGACTCCGACGACGAATCTGTAAGCGACTCCGACGATAGCGCCTTTGCCGGCGTGGAAGGCAGCGGTATTACCTTATCCAGTATCGGAGCAGCTTTTATGAACTTATCCGGCAGCCGAAAGGCAGGCCTGATTGGCGGCTTCGGAATGTTCTTCATTTTCTTCTTCTGGTTCTTCTTTATCTTATGGAAGAGAGACGAGGACGATGATGAAGAAGAAGGTCCTGACGGCACCCATGGTGCCGGAGGTTATGGAAGCGGCAGTGCTTCCGCAAACCGCAGAAGATTTAAATAAAGTGCTTTAAACAGATGTCTCCCGGGGATTTCCCCGGGAGGCTTTTTTTGTGAGAAGGCTTTTTTGGACGAGAGATGAAAGTTTTGGACTTACAAGTCGGAAAGTACATAAAATTAAAAAGTTTTCGACTTGCAGGTCGAAAAGTCTCAAGAAAAATGAAGTTTTCGACTTTGAAGTCGAAAAGTCTATGAAATTGAGCTGATTTTTGATATACTCTTGATAAGAAGTGGAGGTGCGAAATGGCTGAACTTATCAATCGTCCTGTGTATTTGAACCAGTTGATTCAAAATAAAGATGTGGATTTGGTCAAACTTGTAACGGGTATTCGAAGATGCGGAAAATCGTCCCTGCTTGATTTGTTTGATCAATATCTCCTGGAAAGCGGAGTGGCGGAAGATCATATTATCCACATGAATCTGGAGTCTTTAAGATATCGGGAACTTTCGGATTATATCGCTTTTTATGATTATGTCAGCGCCCGCATTCCTAAGAGTGGAAAGGCATACCTGATTTTTGATGAACTTCAGATCGTGAAGCATTGGGAAAAAGCTATAGAATCCTTCCGCCTGGATTTTGATGTGGATATTTATATTACCGGTTCTAACGCGTATATGCTGTCAACAGAGTTTTCTACGTTATTGTCCGGTCGATATGTAGAGATTCGTATGTTGCCCTTGTCGTTTAAGGAGTTTCTTGATTTTTATCAATTTGAGACCGCGGCGACGATAGAAGAAAAATTCCAGAAATATTTGCAATTTGGTGGAATGCCGATTTTAAGAGAATATCAGTTTAATGAAGCACGCAGTAATCAAGTTTTGGAGGGTATATATTCCACCATTGTGCTTCGGGATATTCTTCAGCGTAATAATGCCGATCAGGAGATGCTGCAGAAAATAATTTTATTCCTTTGTTCAAACATCGGAAGCGTTACTTCGCCGAATAATATTGGGAATGTTTTGGCGAATGAAGGAGAGATACAGCAGAGCAAAGGCAAAAAAGTAGCCGGTAAAACCGTAGATAAATATATCGCTATGCTGCAAAGTGCGTTTGTTTTTTATTCTGTGGGTAGATACGATATTAAAGGCAAGCAATTGTTAAAGACATTAGAGAAAAACTATATTGTTGATATAGGCATTCGAAACATGCTTCTTGGATATCGCGATGCAGACCGGGGGCATATCCTGGAAAATATTGTTTTTCTGGAACTTATCCGACGTGATTATCGTGTTTATATAGGAAAAGTTGGAGAAACAGAAGTGGATTTCGTTGCCGAGAAACCTAACGAGAAACTATACATTCAGGTTACAGAGAGCTTGCAGTCTCCTGAAACAAGAGAGAGAGAATTAAGGCCTCTCCTAATGATTCGCGACAACTTCGAGAAAATTATTTTGTCCATGGATCGAAGCTATATTAATTCCTACGAAGGTATTAAATCTTTGTATTTGATTGATTGGTTGATGGAGTAAAATAGCTCACGCTTTAAGATTGTTTTTTTGCCTTAAAGTGGCTATACTGAAGTTAGATAAAAAGTGCTTCGCCGGGGATTTTTGATATGTACATGAGATGTAGCGTATGACTTGTGTATAGTTGAAAAGCGAAGCAAAACGCCTGCATAAGGGACAAAAGGAGGGAAAGATATGATTCTGGGAAGCAATATCGAACACATGGAGAACTACTCCGTTAACAAGAACAAAAGCTCCTTGAATTTCGAGGAGGAGCCGGTAATGAGCCGCTCCAAGAAGGAGAAAAAGGGCCGGGAAATGTACTCCCGGGATACCATTTTAGATTGTATCGAGAATATGGTAACCTCCGGTGAGGGCGGTGTGAATTTCAAGGTGGATGGAGAGAATTATTCCGCTAAGGAATTATTAGAGCATCTGAAAAAGGGAGATGCGGACGCCGTAGGCGTTGCATTCCGCCGTCAGGTATGCGATGGTGTCATCCGTAAGTTGGTGATTTCGTAGCCCCTACATCTTCCCCAGGAATTTAAAGTACTCCTCCTGTTTTTTATAGAAGGGGTAGTCATGGACGGCGGTGAATTTTTTGGGGGTCATGTAATTTTTTCCGTAGCATTTTAAGACCTGCTTTTCGTATCCGCCGGCAAATTGAAATTCTGTCATTTCAAAAGGTAAGAGAATGGTACTGTCGTACCATTCTTTTTTTCGCCATTCCTGGACCTTGGAATATACCATGTGGGGATAGTATTCCAGCATGTCGCTGTCCTGGAGCGGGCAGAGACGGGCAATGTCATCTAAGTAGCGACAGATACCGTTTAACAGAGGACGGCTTTCGTCGAAGCGAAGCACCTGGCCGAAGAAGCGGTCGCCGTAGGTTTTTAACTGATAAAGCCCCTGGGCAATTTCTTCTTCTAAGGCAGCAATCTGCTCCCGGGAATCAGCGGAGGGTGAAGAAATGTTGGATTGAGTTTCTATAGATTGCGTTTCTGTGGATTGAGTTTCTCCGGTTTGAGAAGTCGTGTCCGGCGTCTCGTAAAATCCATCCATACCGGTTAACTTGTAATAATCCACCACCTTATAGCTTAAGGCGTATCCAATATTGTAAAGCAGCATCTGCACCTTACGGAACTCCGGATCTCTGGGAATGTAGTCCAAAGGATTAATATCCAGATTAATGATAAAAGGACAGCCGTAGAAGTCCCGGATGCGATCCTCGTTCCAGGTTAGTTTTTCTTCCCGGCTGTTGGAGCAAACGGCCCGGTGCGTGTAGTAGGTGTCGGAGGAATAGATGCTTAAAATACGAAGAGGGGCAGGAAGCTCGTCGGCATGAGCAATAAGCTTCATATAGTCGGAGCGCTTCAGGCTAATATCCATATCATCGTCCCAGGGAATGAAGCCCTTGTGACGCACGGCTCCCAGCAGGGTGCCGTATTCCCCGTAGTAGGTAATGTCATATTTATCAAAGAAATCCGACAACATGGTCAGTACTTTCATTTCAGCGGCCCAGGTCCGTTTCATTAACTCCGGTACCGTAAATCCCTCCCGTACTTCTTCTTTGAAAAATTCCTCCGGAATGTTTAGCATCTCATTCTCCTCGCCGTTTTTTACGTTTTTTAAACTATTCTTATTTTACTCTTAAGAATCCACCCTCCGCAACCGAAATTATGGGAGAAAAAAAGAAAAGGTTTTCGCCTAAAAACCGTATTGACAAGCGGTAAAAAACGTGGAAAAATAACTCTCTGGTTTTGATATTTTTGAGGGAATTGATATGAAGAAAACAGATTTAAATCAGACCAATATGAAAAATGAAAATGTGGTTAAAACCACATCCCGTGAAACGGATATGACCGTAGGCAAGCCTTTGCCCTTAATCTTTAAATTTTTCCTGCCTCTTTTTATAGGAAATGTATTTCAGCAGGTATATAACATGGTGGATTCTGTGATTGTGGGACGCTATGTAAGCGCTGAGGCACTGGGAGCCGTGGGACTTACGGGAACCATTATGTTCCTCTTGCTGGGACTGGCCTCCGGTCTTACCCAGGGTTTTGCCGTGCTTTGCGGGCAGCGTTTCGGAGCCGGAGATATCCGGGGCCTAAAGCGAAGCGTAGCCAATGCGGTGATTTTGTCTGTGGTTAGTGCCCTGGTGATTACAGCATTGGGAGCTATTTTTATGAATCCAATGCTTCGGATTATGAATACTCCGGAGGATATTTATCAGGACGCCTATCATTACATTATTATTATTGACTACGGCATTATTTGCACGGTGTTTTATGATATGTTTTCCGCATTCCTTCGTTCTGTTGGAAACAGCAAGGTGCCTCTTTATTTCTTAATCCTGTGCGCCGGATTAAACATTGTCCTGGACCTTTTGTTTATTGTGGTATTTCATATGGGAACCGGCGGAGCCGCCCTGGCCACAGTGGTTTCCCAGGCAATTTCTGCTTTGCTTTGCGGTATTTACCTATTTGTAAAATTTCCGATTTTGATCCCGGAGAAAAGTGACTGGAAAATTCATCGGGAGGAGAGTAAGAAGCAAATTGCCGTTGGTGTTCCCATGGCACTGCAGTTTGGAGTGACTGCTTCCGGAACCATGGTGATGCAGGCGGCGATTAATGTCTTCGGCTCTGTGGCGATTTCCGCCTTTACTGCCGGATGCAAGGTGGTGCAGATTTTGACCCAGGGATTTCCAGCCATGGGTCAGACCATGGCGGCATACTGTGCTCAGAATTATGGCAAAAAGGAAGCTGCCCGGATTAAGGAAGGTGTCCGGGTGGGAACCTGGCTGTCCAACGCTTACGCAGTTATTGCCATGGTGCTTTGCGTATTGTTATTAAAGCCGGCACTTTATTTGTTTTATTCTTCCGGAACGGATATCAGTGCGTATCTTCCCTGGGCCAGAACCTATGTATATCTCAGTATGATTTTCTTTATTCCTCTGGGATTTATTTTCGTATACCGTAATGTAATGCAGGGATGCGGTTACGGCTTTCTTCCTTTGATGGGAGGGGTGATTGAGTTTGTAGCCCGTGTGATTACGGCCATTATTGCTATCCATGTACACAGCTATGCCCTGGCTGCTTTCTGTGATCCGGCGGCCTGGATTGCCACAGGTATTTTTACTTTGGTGGCCTATCGGTTTATTTTGAAAAAAATCTATCGGGAGTTTGAGCGGGAGTAACTTCTGCTTGGCAGATATAATTTAAGCATTACAGTAGAGTCCCCTGTCATGGCAGGGGATTTTCTGTTATACTGGCAGAAGAGAAACGCTTGAGGGGGCAATTCCTATGATTAACCGATTAAAACAACGGGTGCAGACCTCCATTGTGGAAGGGACCCTGCGGGATGAGATTATTTTTCTTGCAGTGGATTTTATTCTGGCGGCAGTGTCCTTTATTATGACTGTGG
>Ga0181612_120461_pt1 | contig 12078 bp, 6 predicted proteins | sample HoacroProtozoa21_FD_119630 | JGI IMG/M metagenome (GOLD analysis project Ga0181612, IMG submission 119630) | Hoatzin crop microbial communities from Cojedes, Venezuel. Combined Assembly of Gp0051906, Gp0051904, Gp0051908
AAGACCCGCCTGGACAAGGTCCTGTGCAGCCTGCTCTGGGTGACCCTGCTTCGGCAGGGGGGTTGGACCAGATGACCCACAGAGGTCCCTTCCAACCCTGAACATTCTGTGATTCTGTATGAGCTTAGTTTTAAGCACTGTGAGTTCTCCCTTCCATGTACGCGCGTGCCTGCGCTGGCAGAGAGACGCTGACTGCGGTGACTTGCGCCTTTCCAGGTCGGAGAGGACTCCCGCCATTCGGGACCGCCAGTGCTGCCGAGGCCGTCCAGCACGTTCAATACAGTCAGCAGAGCTCAGTACCAGGACGTGGTGCCCGTCGGTATGTCCGCACACGGCCGCTTTCGGAGGAGCTCCCCGTGCCCGAGTGTGTCATGTTGGTGTGCACGGCTGGGTTTTTCGTTTGGCGTGGGTGGGTGGGAGTTCTCACCTGTTATGATTACTTCTGGCCATCAGCATTTCCCAGTTCCCGTCCAAATTTCCCAGTTGTCCAGTTGCAACCTGCAGGAACGGTTCTGAGAAGTGTCTGTGCAGAACCAATCGGTGTGAAACCTCAACTTGCCCAGCTCACTTACTCTGAGCAGTGACGGGCGGAGTTGAAGCCAGTGAGCCAAGTTGTGTCCCAGTTGGACCACATGTATTCCCGGTGATTTTTGTACAACTTCTGGGCATCTGTTTTGGCAGGATTCCCGAAAGTGTTAATCAGCTTGGAATTAGTCATTAGCTCAGCTTCTGTTCTCAGTTACAGACACACAAAGTTACTGACTTCTGTGCCACCAAGAACAGAATTTAGCTTATGGAGTCGAACAGCTGTCACATTCTGCTGAATCGAGATAAATTAATCCGATTGACTATAACTGGCCCTTTGTACTGTGGCGTGTTTACTTGAAAATCCTTGCTCATTTAAGCCCTTCCCCTTGCCACAGGCATGGTGTGCAGACACTGCAGGCTCGACAGTTACTGAGGATTTGATACGGGTGTTGCCAGTGGCTGTTTCATGCTGGAGAATGGATCTCAGTGCAGTGAAAACCAAGGTCCCTCCAATTTTATTCTAGCAATAAATATTCTAGTTCAGCCTTGGCTAAGAGTGTGAGTGGTAAAATATAATAGAAATTACCAACAAAATTAGAGCTGTTAACAGTGGGAAGGACGTGTCACAGTCAGATTTAGTTCATAATCAAGAAGTGTGTTCCCTAAATGACAGTAGGATCGGTAGCCTTACATGAAAAAGTAGTAGCACGACACTGCTAAACTTAAAACTGCGACGACGAAGTCTGCTGTCGTTATTGTTCAAAACTCAGAAGGAATGCAGGCCTGTCTTTCGGTATCTCCTTGTTTCAGCATGATGTTTTTGTTGATGTTTTCAGCTTACAATGACAAGATTGTTGCGTTTTTGCGGCAGCCCAATATCTTTGAAATTCTGCAAGAGCGTCAACCAGATCTTACCAGGAATCATTCACTCAGGTAATCAGTGAAGTCTGCTATTCCCATTTCAATACAAAATGATAATTAGAATTAGTTTCTTTCATTAAAATTAGCAGTGGAACATAACAATTTGTAGACTTTTAGAAGTTAGGATATTTGATTAAGGTAAAGTATCTTCCCTTATACCTTTCCTATGTTTCTCTAGAACTGATGCTTCAGTAACATTTCTTCCATGAAGATCCCAGTTTCATTTTTCCTAGTCAGTCTTTTAAGACCTTGATTTAGGAACTGAGTGGAGTCCATTTCTATTTGACGCTTTGTGAGACTGACCAACGCCGATGACATTGCTGTAACGCTTGATCAGTTAAGACCAAAGTAAAATCCTGCACTATGAATTCTTTCTGTCTTTCTTTTTTTAGTGCAGTGGTTAGTACAACTGTCTGGAATCTATTTTTTCAGGACCTCAGTGCAATTGGAGTAGAGTGAGGATGTTATTAAATATTATTTTCACTATTACAGTGATTGCATAGGTGAGGAGGAAAATCAGTATGTGGCCAGTGGAATAGGACAGAGATCATTTGAAAAGATCTCTTACGTTTTCTATCTAAAACAATTTCTCATTCCTGAAAAGAATGAAGAGAAGTGGTAAGAAGTTGAGGGTCTATTAAAATATACGATGAAAGTATACTAGAGGTAGGAAATTGTTGTTCAGAGGTTTTACGGTGGAGTGAGAACATTCTACTTGTCATGCTGTTATTGAGCATGTAGCCAGGATCAAATCTCATTGCAAGCCACCACAGAGAAAACTGGGAGGCTGTTAAACCATGTAAAAGGCTTCTGGCAAAGGCATCTATTATACGTTAAACATGATTTATATCATAACAGATGGTGAAAGGCATGTATTTAAAAAACTATCATTGAAATCACAACTGTCATGGGTAACCCTGACAGGTCGTGGAGTGCATTCATTTGGAGGGCTGCATACGTTAGTTAACCCAGAAAACGTCCTCCTGATTCCTGGTTTCTGGTGTTGCTGCCAACTAAATGCTAAGATGTATTTTGTAATCCACTGTTTATCTCCTCACACCTTGCCGCTGGGCCCTGCTGTAAGCTGTAGCAGGCCCTGGCAGTGGCCAGCTGTCCCTGCCCTGGGCACACCAGGGCCGTGCTCGCAGGTGGGCAGCACACGTTGGCTTTGGCTCAGCAGCAGGAAGCAGCCACAGAATTGCATTCGGTGTAAATCCTAAAAATCTGTGTGTTACCGTGCTGGGAGTTTAGGATGCATGGATTCCACCATAGTGACCAGACTGGGTGTGGGAGGAATGGTGCATGCTTGGGTGGGACAGAGGGGCAGATGTAGTACACGGGTTTTTCTGGAGGAGCTCTTACATGCAGTGTGTTAGGAAAGCCTCGCTTTTAAAATCCCAGGTGTGCACTGCAGTGGGTAGCTTGCGTTTGTACAAAGGTTCAAAAAATACAGTACTTTTTTAAACAGTTCACTTCCAGAATAGTGATGTCCTCCCGCAGGGCGCAGCCTCCTACGTTGAATTGAGGGACATAGCTAGTGCGAACTTGAAAGACTGAATTTTTAAAAAATCTTTTTTTGCTGGTTGGCTGGGTGTACTATCTAGAGCAGCCTGAGCGCTCAAGAGATGAGGGCGACAGGAGAACTATTCCTCAGAACAAATTGGCTTTTTGGTTGTAATATTTTGCTGCTCGCATGGACACGGTCTTGCAGGGAAGAGAATGGTTTCTGAAAGAGAAGCACATCCCAGAGGTTTGTATGCTAAACGCTGTGCTTCTCTTGTTGCTGTGGTGTCCGCTGGTGCCTTATTTGCAAAAGATATTTTGGAAGTGTTTTTTTGCTTACACAGGGAGAAGATCCAGTTCATCCGGACAGAGGGAACACCTGGGCTGGTGCGTTTATCCAGTGATGCAGACCTTGTCATGTTACTCAGGTAGGCCCAGCTGCTTTCGCTGCACGTACGGAATATGCCGTGGCGGCTGCTGAGGAGCCTGTCGGCGAGTAGTGTGGGCTGACGTGGTCACCTGAGCCTTTCCCCTTCAGTACTTGGGAGAGCTGCAACTCGGGGTCAGATTTTTGGTTTTTGTGATGTTCGGTTTCTAGATGGTGGCTGGAGGTCACGTTTTCTCACAGGAGTGGTGGAATCTGATCCTCGGTCCGAGGAAGGGCGAGCACAAGAGCGCTGTGCTTGTGATTTAGGTGGGTTTGCCCAGACTGCCTTTATTGTCCTGTGGCATCCTGCTCTGACATGTAGGCAGGTGGTGTGGTTTAGACCTCCTCCCAGGAAGGTGCCTTCTGCTGCTTCGGGAGTGCAGCTCTTCAGTTCTGTGGGTTGGGAAGTCTGAATCCGTGACCTTCCCTACCGGAGGGCGGGTTTGGTACCGAGTGTCTCGCTGCCTCTGCACTGAGCCGCCAAGCGTTGTCCCCTTTGCTGAAGGAAATACTGTTACAGACCTCGATAAACGGGAAGCTGCTGCTTTAATGTTTTTCATTTAACCAATAAACTCAAAAAATAAGGCAGTTTTTTGCTAGAATTAAACCCTTATATCTTCGTGTTGTATTCCCATCCATGGCAAAAGTGCATCAAGAAATTCCCGAGTACATTTAAAATTGAAGCTGGTGAAATAGGATTGGCGTTAGTAGTAGCATTTTGAGAGCAGGTTGCATAATGATAATCCTTTCTGGTCGCTAAATCTCTGAATTAATTACAGCTATAAAAAAATATCTCATTTTAAAGCCATGCTGAAGTTTCTTTTTAAATGGGAATATTGTTTCTTGAAAAAAATCTTTTAAGATTTTTGTTGTGTTGTATAACACACGGAGATGACACGCGTTTTACACAGAAATGTCTGGCTTCAGCTACTTGTTTTGAGATAAAGATTGCATGAATGATTTTGTCCTGGCTCTCTGACTGGATTTTGTTCCCCCTGGTGTTCTGTTAACAGCAAAGACTGCAAACAATTCTTATAGTGGAAATAAAGCAAATTCAGAATTTTGATTGCAGTCTTTCTTTTGTAGAAAAGCAATAATCAGTATAACTGATTTTTAAAAAAGTAGTAGCCAGTGCCTCCCTAGAATACCTTTATCATATTTTTCAGACTTTATTTTTCTTCACCTGCTTTTTTCCAAAAAATATACGTAATTGAAAACTGTTGCTGAGGGTTTTCTTCCTATTTTATTAATCATCGAACCTGCTATTGCACCGAGGACATAGTTTTAATAAAATGGTATCTACACATCCATTAGTTTCTCAAAATACTGGCTGCTATACCTCAAGACTGGACTGAGTAGTTGTGAGCTCGTTGTGAGTAAATGCTGGTGTAAAGTCAAAGGTGGGCTGAGTCAGAGTAGTGGTGTGCTGAGATGGTGAAATTTCTTTTCTTACCATTATTTAGTCTCAGCGGATTTTTACTTTAAACAGGATCTTCTGGGCGGGCGTCACCATGATGCTTGTCTATGAAACCCTGAAAAAAGGACACCCTAATCACGATGTCTCAGGCCTCCCGGGGCGCAGGACACCTGGGTTCTGTGTCTGGCTGGGCTGTCGGATGGCCTTGGGGAAGGTGTACCCATTTCCTCGCCTCTCCTGCTTCGTTGTCCTGTAGAGCACTCTGCAGGCCTAGTAATGGGTGGCTGGAATCACTAGGTGGATATTTTTCTGTCTTGGGAACACTGTACTTTTTTTCACATGCTTCAGTGAATATAAAGTTGCAGCTAACTAAAACCAAGCAAACCAACCCTGAAGTCTTTAGGGAGTGAAGGAGATACAGTGCCTCACATCTTTAAAAATACTCCAAGAATGGCATTATATTATGCTTCGGGTGTTGAGAAGAAAACATTTTTCATTTTCTTCTTCCAAACACGTTGTTTGGTATACAACACGAATCATCATCCTAACTCTTCATTTCATCCAGGATTGAAGTAGTGGTGTATATTTTATCATGTTCTCAGCAGCAAAAATAGAACTGGGAGGAAAGCGACACATGGTCATGAATGTAGAAAGAACCATCAGAAAACACCCGTTCCAAAATGAGCCTCATGCAAGAAATATCTCTAGGTTTTTGTTCAGTGAACAAACTTAATAAGAGACATCTGTTATTTGAAGATTGCTTTCACTGGTTGAGCTAGACCTATAGTAAAAGATCGGCTCGTGATTCTTCTGTAGCTCAAGTTCTGAAAATAAATTTTACACATGATCCCAACAGTTTATTCTTATCTGTGTTGTGTTCAACATCAGACACAGGCTGTGATATCAGATCCATGCTGATATTAGATATTCTGTCTCTCTTTGGATTTGCTTGTGTCGATTTTGGGGAAAAGACTGAAATTTTAGTGTGTGTACAGACCTTGTGTATGTAGATGCAGTGATTAGGCTGCGAAATGTTTGTTATTTTTCTCTTAAAAGTTGTTCAGTGATAATAGATGAGCCATGAAATAGCTTAACCTGAGCAGGCTAGATGTGATACCCGTTTCGGCAGCAGTGTTGGTGTGAGAGATAAAATAGATAAAAAAAGGAAGTGGCTTGTTGTGCCAGCAAGCTTCCTCTTGAGTGCACTCAACCATTCCGCTGTGGTTCTGCATCCTGGAGGCTCAGGACGTTTGTCCCCGTCCCTGCTCTCTGCACAGCATTGCAGATCTGCCCGGGGAGTGTGTGGAGGTTACTGACCCCTTTGGAATGAGAACACAAGTTTAAAAAAAAAGGGGGGGGGAGCAGATTTTAAAGGCCGATTAACTGTATTTTAACCTTGAAAACAGACACCACGTCATGTATAGCGATGTCCCACAGAAGTAGTAATTACTGTTGTCTAGTACTGAGCTTTCAAGTCTGATTAACGGAATGGCAGTGAAGTACTTTGTGGCAAGCTGAGTGCGTGTGGTGACAAGGAAGCAGGCCAGTAACGAGAGACTGATTCCTGAAAAGTGGGAAATGCCATTCATGCTGATAAACATGTTCTTTCTTGTTTGCTCCTTTTTACCAGCTTGTTTGAGGAGGAGATAATGTCGTACGTGCCGCCACATGCCTTACTTCATCCTAGTTATTGCCAGTCCCCGAGAGGCTCGCCGGTGTCTTCGCCTCAGAACTCTCCGGGTGAGTTGCTTCTGCAGGGGCTGTGCGAAACCGTGCCTCACGCTTGGCCAGGACCAGTTCCTGACCAGTAAAGTCAGGAGCGCACGCCTGCTGCCTTCCCAGAAGTCAGACAACAAAAACAACAGAAGAATTGTTTGACTAAAATTTTTTTGTTTGCTTTCCAAATTGAAATCTGTGGCAGCCTAAGGCCGAGAACCTACGATTTGGAAACTGTAACCCCCTCTTTGCGGTTCGCCGCTTGGAGATGGGTGAAGTTAGATGAGCTGAAGCGCCTTCCGAGCGGTCGGTCAGCTTGTTGGTGCAGTGCTTTCCTTGTGCTGGTGCCTGTAAGACACTGCGGTAGAGCTAGTTCAGTTTACATCATGCTGCCTGTAATGACTTCCCACCTGTCTGAAGATGCAAGTTCTGTTGCTCCAGCAAAAGCAAGGATTTAGTCTGATTTTTGAGCAAAGGCAACAAGCGTGACTGCATTTGACTGTCAGACTTGAACCTTTGCCTTGGGCTCACGAGATGGTTTGCCAGAAGAAAAGATTGGTGCATTACAGCTGCAGAGGTGGTGATTTTGTTTGGATGCGTAAAACATGCAAACTTGTTCTTCGCTGACATGAGACAGCTACGTGACTGCTCATGCCAGGATCCTGCTGCCTAGAGTGTTAAAAATATGAGCTTTAATAACTGTACATTGAAATGCCAGTGTTAGTGGGGCGGTGGGGCCATGAGTGACAGTTTTATATACGGCCAGATCGTTGTCTCTTAACGTGAGTTCGAAAGATAGCGTGTTGCAGCTGTGTGGAAATACACGCGTCCGAATGGAATGGAATTGGCATTTCACGTGTTAACTAAGTTGTGGATCAGAACTAAATTATTTCAGATGTGACGAGTTCCATGTGACCTCTGAAGGCAAAGTATGGCAAGTTGAAGTTCATAGATGTCGCTGTTTGTAGTGTTCTCAAGAAGATAACAGATAAGTAAAATCACTAGAGTAAATCAGAAGTGGCTTAAGGGGATTTCTACATATTTGAGAACAAAAGTGTAGATAAATGTAGGATGTGAGCAACTCTAGGTAGTTTCAGACAATAAGAAAATTTTACCAGAAATTGTACTGTGATTTTTATGGGCATTTCCCAGTCCACAATCATAAAAAGCTTTGCCTTTTCAGGAAACCAGATTGAAACCATTCATAAACGTCTCCTGAGTGGTAGCTTTTACTGCTGCTGGACCAAAGACCTCTGTTGGACCTATTCAGAGGCACTATCTGAAGATCCTAATGATCTTAGGGCATTCTGCAAAGCAGCCAAATACAGTACTCGCATGTACTGATATTTTTTGATACATATATGGTTTAGGTATAGCTGGTTCCCTTTGTTGAAAAGAAAGGAAGAATGAAAGCTGCATGTATGCGTCTTATTTCCAGCTGCAAACCAGGCAGTCTTTTATGAGTAAAAACAGTTTGGGCTTTCAGAGCTGTGATTTCTTCATTACTAGTACATGCACCAAAGCATGCTGTGCTCCAACAAAGTAATTTCAAAATGCGTTCAGTCTTTACCATGTGATACTCTCATCTGTTCCTCAGAAGCAGCACACAGTCAGGGATGAACAGCGATGGTTTTAGTCCCGTTCTCCTTAAAATTGTAATCTCTGTTCTATGTCATGGAAAAATATAGAGAGCGCATTGAATGTCCCTGTCAGTCTGCAAGTATGCAGTTTCTGTTGGTGTACAAATGACTTTTCTGATGGGAAGTTGTAAATAGCCCGTCGTTTCTGTGGAGGCTCTGTGATTTTTGCCAGCTAAGCTGGTTGTGCTGCCCTGCACGAGGTTGGCTGTTAAGGATCCATTGTTCACATCGGCCACAGGCAAATTGTACGTGGCCTTTCGAGAAGGATGAATGGGGATGAAGCTGCTCTGTCTATCTGCTTTAGAATATCACCTCTTTGAAAATCACATACGATTATCACATTGGTGGCGTTTTTTAGCTCTTCCGTTAACATCTTTTGTTCCTAAGGTAGGAAATAATCACTAGAATTGCCCCGGAATTTCTTGGCATACGCATCTGACCTGCAATGAGGACGTGTCATGTGCTGACAGAATGATATACTGCTGATTTCTGAACCGTGCAGTAGTGTGTTACCAGATTTATGTTCTGCGGTATCCCTCAGCAAGAACTCGCTTCAGGGGTTAAGGCTAAAGTATGCTTTGGTTGTGTTTTTATGGTGACTACATTTTTGTACCTACTTTGACCCAAAGCGAAATAAACAAAGTAGGGGGGAAAGACGGGTAATTAAAAGGCTGTTTACAGTTTCAAGTTCTGTAAGTTTTCTGGAGGGTTCAGCTGAGTGTACCAGTAGAAGCCCATAGTGCTCTCAGTAGAAAAGGGAAACGGCTCTAGATGGATCAATGACCACGATTTGTTTTTCCGGAGGGATCCTGCACGTTCCCCTTGGAGCTCTGAGGATCCCCTGACGCTCCCGGTTCCTCTCACACATCGCTCTCAGCCGAGAAGCAGCAGCAGGCGTCTTTCAGGTCAGATAGGTCTTTTCAAGAGCTGTGAATGGCATCCAGCGTCAATACCGAGCTCCGGGGTTGTCTCTCCGAGCTCTGCAGAGAGATGGGCTCTGCAGCTTCCTCCAGCAGCCACTTCCGCAGGACGCGCTCGCCGCCGCTGCCGTCAGCCCCGCGCGCTGCGGGGCTGAGCAAGCTGCCCTCTTCCCCCGGGCTCTGCCCGCAGGCGGAACGGATACGCCTGCTCTCTCTGCCGCAGCCTGAACACTGCCTTCTCATGCCTTCGCCTGTAGTAGCAAGAAATGCTTCTGCATTGGCTTAATTTCATACAGGGAGCCAAAAGAAAACTCCCATGAGGAACTGACTGTCACTGAAAAGACGGAAGTCTGCAGATACGTGCTTCGAAACTCTTCGTTTCTGTTCCCACTGTGTTGTGGGCCTGTTCGATGGCCACCAGTTGCAAACAAGTAGTTGGCAGCCTGTGTGTACTGTAGGGTGTGAGACATTTTAAACGTCCCCTGAGTTGTGGGGGGGGATGTCTACACAGACGTGCAGAGGAGGAGTTTAAGGTTATAAAAATGGGGGGTGAGAAGATGGATGTAAAAGGGCTGGGATTAACTGCCTCTTCGGCACGCTATCTTGCAGTCAAATCAGTGGAAGGAATTTATCCAGGGAGGCAGTGGAAGTTCTAACAGTTGTAATGTTCGGAATCGATCAGGCTAAACAGGTAGGTTGTATGTACTAGAGCTGTACATGCAGATGTGGAGGCATGCTCCCTTTTTTTGGCATACAGATATCCTCTCTCCCTGCTTTTAAGAATTTGACCCTCAAAAACAGTTTTTAAAAAAATAAATTCACTTAGAGGACCATGGTGTCTGTTCCTGCAGTCACACATGAAAAGTTCCACAGACTGAAGTGAGTAGTCTTTCCATTCTTCCAATACTTTTCTGCCTTGTACTTTCTGAAGGAAAAACTTCTACAAGGGAATTTCCAAAAGTCTTCTTTCTTCAGCTTGATGTATTCAGCAGGGGCACAGCAGAGTACAGTCTGTTTATGCTTCATTTCTGAGTTCTTGTTTTTCCTGATAATCTGAAAACCAGAACAGAGCAGAGCATTCATTACATGAGCTATTTTAAAGGTTAGACGTAAAGTGTACTTGACAAACAAAAGTGGAGTCTTTCCAGTTGATGGTGCTGGGTTTTTGATCCATCTTTTGCATTGACCTGCATTTGATCTTTGAAGACTTGCTTTAGAAAGGTGGGACTATTGGAAACAAGCAACCAAAAAGTCTGGGACGCAGAGCAGGTCTGAAGATACGCAGCTTTTACTCTTTATAAGCCAAACACATGCCGTGCTTTCTGCTCTTAAGGAGTCTTCTCGGTAGAGGATGGGACATTACTCCGTTCGCGTCACTACAGCTCATTCTTTGCTTCTTGCTGCCTGCAGGTACTCAGCGTGCCAACGCCCGGGCTCCGGCTCCCTACAAGAGAGACTTTGAAGCCAAGCTGAGGAACTTCTACAGGAAGTTGGAGACTAAAGGATATGGACAAGGCCCAGGGAAACTGAAGTACGTTGACGAATCTCATGAAACTGGATTTGTTTCTCGGGCAGCTTGCCTTGCCTTGCGCGTCTGCACGCTTCTTCCCATTAGAAGGAATGCAGAGGTCATGGTTACCCTTGCACTTCTGGAAATGTAAAGCCTGGCGGTAAAGGTGTAGTGCCAGCACGTGATTCGTAGCAGAAGGCACAGCAAGTTCTGAGCACTTCTGTTCTATGTTTCCTCCAACTATATTTTCATACAAACAATATTACCAATACAGTGCCAAAAAGCTCTTGGGAAGAGGCATGCAGAACAGGAGGCACCTGAATTCTTGCATTATAGCAGTTGCTATGATATAAACAGTTACGTTTTCTCATGTCTTTTTCTGTTGAAAAAACTAGATAGGCTTATCTTTTGTACATCATTGCCTGTATTGACATCACAGTCCTCTTAAGTAATGAGGACTCATAAAATTAAATGTTACTGAATTTTAAGGATCGCGTTAAAAAGCTGCTAATATTTTTACTTCAGCACTCGGAATGCTAGAGTGCTTGGAGGTCTTCCCTTCTTCTTGTATTTGGTAATCATGTGATTACATACGGTTCTGTTAAGGATCATTATCATGCGATACTGTCGTTATTTTGTAAATTACCAAGTCTTGTGCCAGCTACCAAACTCTCGTAGTTTGGTACTCTCATAGTAGCCATGACATGAGGCACTAGAACTTTTTTTTGACTTGTCTCCTATTAGAACAGGAGGGCAGGGCTTTTGGGGTGGGATTTTTTTCTTTCTTAATTTCATTTCCCCCAGCCAGTCACTTCTCACATTTTGCAGGAATTTGTGCAGAGCTCAGAGTTCGTTTATGTGAGCTTGTTAACAGTTTTCCACAACTGAAATGGGACTAAAATGGGATTGTTCAGGCATTCGCAAGAGGCAGGGGTTGGATGCTGTCTGTCTATAATGTAACGAAATCATAAGCACCTAAAGCTTAATCTGTGAAAGTTTTGTCCTGAACTTGGGCAAGCAGCTGGTAGAAGAGGATGGCGTGTGCTACCTGTAAGAGCCGTTGTGTTTCTTGCACCTTTTTTCCCTGACCTATTTGCCATCACGTTGCGGATTGTAAAGCAGAACAACAGGTTGATCGTTGAACAGAAGCTTTCACCAGGTTCCTTTCCCAGGCATACACCAACCTGCTCATTTTTCCCAAAGCAAGACCTCAGCTCAACCTGCAGACCGCCTGGGTCCTCTTGTTGCCCAGGTACCTTCCCAGTTCCCGGCCTCTCCGCGCCGGAGTCCCTGCGGCACAGCACGGAGCAGTCGCTGACTGAGCTCTGCCCAGCAGTGGGGCCGGCACGGGCTCTGCCGGAGGCTGTGCGGAGGGGTCCGCGGCCTCTCTGCGCGCAGCAGCAGCTCCTGGCGTTGCTCTGCCTGGCCAAGCAAACGCACACGGAAGGCACTATTTGAATATAAAGCAAGCTAAGTTTCAGGAAACTAATTAAACA
>Ga0181612_127299_pt1 | contig 12078 bp, 5 predicted proteins | sample HoacroProtozoa21_FD_119630 | JGI IMG/M metagenome (GOLD analysis project Ga0181612, IMG submission 119630) | Hoatzin crop microbial communities from Cojedes, Venezuel. Combined Assembly of Gp0051906, Gp0051904, Gp0051908
AACCTAAATGTACTTTTAAATCTATAACGAAATGAAGTAGTTCAAAGTAACTGCATTAAAAAAACACTTTACAAAGTCATCACTTCGCAGAGTGGCAGTAGATGCACTGTAGCTTTAGATCAATGTAAGATCCAATACCATTTAATCCAGAAGAAACACGAGCATGCAGTAATTGTGACAACGATAATAAATGTGTTCTTGAGAAGCACTGAGAAGAAGTGACTGTTTCCAGGCAATTGTAAGTTGTCTGTACTATCGGAGACTGCAGACCAGCCAACAGCAGCAAAATATCTTATGAGTAAGAAGTTCAATGAGGAAAAATAAGCAAAAACATTCAAGAGCTCAAATCTAGTCTCAAGATATTCAGCTGAAGCATTACTATGATGAAAGCTGTTCTTTACTATCAGAAAATTGCCTAACCTGAGACTCAGTGACAAAATACAAACTTTGGCAAAGATTATCAAGTTTTTTTTTTCTTATAGAATTCAAGTTCCCAATGATGAATAAAGACGTTCACAAGAAAATTCTTTGTTACAGAATATCTAAGCTGGAAAATCCAAACAATAGCAGAGAAAAAAACACCCTCCAATCACATTCCTGTAACATGACATCTCCTGACAAAAAAAAAGAAAAATATCTATGAATATAAATCGAATATTAAACACAGTAGATAATAGAGCCTGCTGGTCTACATTATGACCATGCACTATTATCCCAAAGTATTTGCAAAAGCACAGGAGCATCAAGAAAGGGAAGAGAAACATTCTTACTAATGTTATTAGTACTACTAAAATGATGATTACATCCCAGAGGGAAACAGCAAATACTATCTTTACCAACAGGCAAGTGCAAGCTACAGAAATGTTTATTTGTAATGAACTTATTGCATTTATTTAAAAACAAAATTAGGTAGAATAACTTTTCTTAGTATTTCTGAGTTCTTGGAAAAGATGCCTCCTTCTGGGTTCCAGCAACAGGAATCAGAAGTGCATTAAGTCTTACACACAATCTTTTAAAATCAGCAAATTTGTGATTACATCCAAGTTTGCCTGTTACAGCCATTTACAGATCTGTGGTATAGAGCACATATGTACACTGCGAGTTCCATGGGATTGCTTAAATGAAATGACACAACTCCAGGAAGACAGAGGCTTTCTCTCCAGCAGAAAAGAAGTCTGCTCCCAGCCTGAAATGATGAAACCAGAATTTTCCTGATCATACCTTTGTCCTTCAACTATCCTGTTGTCTTTTTGGCAGCAGAGAAGATGAACACATCCTCCCACAACACGAGACTACACCATCCGTTTGAGTAATAATCAAAGAGTGGATAAATGGTTCCTTTTTTACTGTACTTCAGAATCAAAGTTCTTAAAAATATAAAAATCGAAGACTATAACTTACTTTGGGCATACTAAGTACAATTACAGTTGAAGGCACTTCCGGGCCTTACAGCAGAGTTAAAACATAACTCTTCAATCTGTTTCACAAAAGGAGCTTGATAACTTATCTCCCTCATTTCTGAGTGTGGCAACACTCTACAGGTCTACAGAGGTTAACAGAACTGGAGACCAAAATTTTGCAAACCCTCCTTAAGGAAAAAGCTATGCTGCTTCTACGGTTTAACTGTGATGAGGTAAGGAGAATTTTATGGTGACACAGGACTTTTCACTCGCTCTTTTACTTCTGATGAACACAGAGTGTATAAATAGTAAATAAATCATAGGTCTCCATTATTTATTATGCTGCAACCTGGAACTTCCTTCTCTGATGTCAACAGAAAAGTAACTGAAATATTCACAAGTGTCCTAGTTTACAATATTGACTACAACTGTAGCATATAACTACAACTCTAGCATCTAACTACAACTGCAACCAAGCTCTGCTGGTATTGATTAGCAGGTGGAAGTCTTGGCTTGAGGAATCCTGATGCATGGTTCCGTCCAAGAGGAGCAAGGCAGCATCAGAGGAAGAATGTTCTTCATGAAGGCACTACTGCCCAGCTGTTTTGCACGTCCTCTGGTTTCACTGGGTAGTACAACAGTCATGAGGCCAAGCTTTCTGCAAACCCTCCACCTGGTATTTTGGACACCAAAACAAACCAGAGCAATTTCACTACCATTATAATTTGTATTCCTATCAAAATAGAAATGGTAACATGTTTGGAAGCAGAGGTCTAGCCTCATCAAGAAATGTGCAAACATATTTCCCGTCGTATGCTAAGCAGTATGTACGTATGCACTTCGTAAAGGAAGAGCTGACTAAACCTTTCTTACAACACATTTCTTATTTGTGTCTAAAGCTGTGGCTGTGTGATGGAATACAAAGTCCAGTGGAGATTCTGAAGTAGATACAGGTCTGTACTTGAATAAAATATTCCCCAAAGTTAAGGCATTACTCAAAATTAAGTTTTCTGATTGAGTGAATGTCTTGCATGACTTCTTTGAGAAGGCAGAACAAGAGATGTTTAAACAAAACCAGGAGGCAGTATCAATTATTTCTTGCTTTTTCATTGACTAGAAAATGAATAACCCTCCCTTCACAACTGTGTGAGTGACAGAGGAGAAAGACGGAATTCTGTTGAATGGCAAAGAGACTCTGCTACGGACACACAAAGTTAATACAGAAGCTTGAAGATAATAGTAAAGGACTCTTAGGAAATTCTGTATTAAGGCTACAAATTAGGCCACAAAGACAATAGTGAAATGTCCAGTAAATGACTAGAAGATACACTAGTGAAATTAATGAGAAAAATGATGTCATCACTGTCAAAATACATAGCTAGAACTTCTATGTAATTAAGCAAATAATTCAGAGAACATATTCTTCAGATTTATGGGACAGACTCATTAAAACCTTGTGAACAATGTGCCAAATTAGTGACAGAAATTATATTAAAATACTGGAAATACATTCTTTGTGAGTTTTGAGAAAAGTAACTATCTCTAGGGTAATATACAGAACTGCATGTTCCTTTTACAGCTTCTTTGTCTAGTGGTTAAGGCTGCTACTTGTCAGCTGGGAGGACAGGTCCTCCATCCAATTATTATTATTATTACTACTACTATTATTATTAAATCAAACCTTGCTTTTATAAATTATCCAACGGTAGCAAAAGAGGCAGCCTCTCAGATCTGAATAAAAGACAGACATAGGTCTGTAGCTGATGTGCAATGAAGTAGATCTGAAAAAAGAGTAGCAAGCACTCGAGTCATCTGTAGGACATTGTTGGTATGAGAAATCTCACAAAGCATAGCAGAGGATGTTACGGGACTTCTGCTGAATCAGATGGGGAAACCGGCTTCTTTCATATTGAACCTGGTTAGACCAGAGATGGTCAAAAAGGAAAGGACTAAATTCAAGTTTGAAGTTTTTGCATGTCCTACTAAATGAAAAGGACAAAATACTACTGACAAAGTGTCTTCCAGAAAGAGTGTAATTTATTTTTAAAAAAGCAAAGATTTTAAAAATGTATAATGGGATGTCACTAATTCTACTTCGACCTTTTTAGAAGAGGCTTACTCTTTTACCTTGGTTATCCACGTTCAACAGAATGGCTGGTATAAGCTTGGTGCTACCTGCAAGTCCCATTTGTAAGCCTCCCTATTTTGGTCCCTGGACAGACTGGCTGTAGGCCTGCCACGGCTCTTAACAACCGTGATGACTCCCAGATCACCTAGTAATGCAAACTTGGTAAACACCTGACATGAGTCCAAGACCATATTATAGGTGGAATGCACAACATAGAAGAATAGGTAGTTTTAATGTCTTTATATGCCAGTTAAGGTCAGGCCATACCTGAAACCACATGAAGCTTCCCATGTAAAAGTACCCTGTCAAGACTGAGTCAAACAGAGCGAGCTTATACTGGATCAGTAATTTACATGATATAATTAAGACATTTCTGATTTGTACGCTAAGAGGTCCATGCACACTACTACAGGTCTGCTATCCAGAATTCCACAGTTCAGTGTCTGCTTGGGCAGGGATGTTTAGCTCCTGGCATCATCTACTTTACAAAATGAATTTTCCTTCACTGGTCACCACCACCCCCGAACCACTCAATTTTCTGTCTTGACGAGAGAAAGGATCTGCAAATGAAGAAAGATTCACCATTCAGCCCCCCACCCCCAAAGGATTTAGTGTGATGAGACATGTAGAGGTTCTAATAGACCGTGAAAGAAGTGTGGGCTAAACTTACTGTGTAGTATTGATCCACTAGTGCCAGGGAGATTATCATGCAAGATTACTTGCCTGGCTGCTAAGTTCTCACGATATGGAAGATTTCAGATGAAGTGAGTGAACTGGGAAAAAATTCAACCTTCCAACTGACTCTCCACTGTGCATTTAGCAACCCTGTTGCAGTAAAACTTCACACACATACCACATAGCCTGATTTATCTTCGGAGCTTCACAAATATAAGAGAATTTCACCATTGTAGTTTCACTCCACAGCACATCTTAATTTTTCTTTATAATTGAAGCTAAAGATTTTAGCTGGCACAGAACTGTGTACTATTTCTAAGGAGAAATCTCCATGACCTTATCCTACTTAATTTGTATCGTACCACAGCTGAAAACGTAAAAAGAAATAGATATAGGAAATATGCATATTTATAGATTACAATCACTTTTCTGATTACTATTTAGAATGAAATTCATGTTGACAGTCATAACAGTCAGTAACCCTGTTTTACTGAAACTTTAATGAGGAACTTGTGGTTGAAGTTGGTACTTCTGCATTGTAGCCGGTTGCAGTGCTAAAATGTAAAGCACTGACTGATTGCTGTCTAATTACAGACCCAGAAACAACTTTATATGGCTACAGAATTATTCCCCTAGGTGTTCACAGTGTAGACCTATTTCAAGAGAAGTGCTTAACTTGTGCCCTGTATTTGACATAAAATTTTTGTGTTTGACAGTTTGGCATTAGCACTAATTCACATCCGGAAGAAGCTTTCCCAGCTATCTTCGCAACAAAAGCTTTGTGTCATGCCTCTCAAAATCATTTAGTAATTTATTTTGATTTCCAGTCCTTACTTGCTATTGAAGCCAAAAATTGCATCAAGAAACATGGTGGTTTTCTGAACATGTAAATGTTAGCTGAAGACAAGAAAGAAATCATTGATTCACTGCAACTCAGTTGTGAATGGGTAGAAAGTTCAGTGTGCATGCTGTGTGTCACCTCTTACTCAAAGCATTTTAAAAAATTAACATACACTGTATAGTTATTTACAAATTCAGTTACCCTGTAAGGGTGTGAGCTCTTTGAAATCCTACATGACCTCCACCTCTTTTCCAATACAGCAAACGGGCAAGGCGAAGTTCGAACTGTGTAAAACTATGACTCTTCCCTCCAGCACGAAGGTGACATAAAAGAGGAGAGAAAGAAGTAGAATGAGCCAAGAGTGAGGGAAAGGCATGAGGAAATTGGTTTTTCATGGAGAAGAGGAAAAAGGTAGATGGTTGTTTCCAATGGCTTGATTTTGGAACTATTTTATGAAATCTTTGCCTACAGCTTTAGATTATCTGACTTCCCGAAATATTTAAACAACAACACAGACAAGCACCAGTTCACTGGGACTAGAATTAATAGAGCATTAGTGTGTCACCAAGATCTGCAAATCTAAATTGCTCCCAAGAACACAAAAAGCAGATTTTAGTAACAAAATATTCTCTTATTACTCACAGATATTTTAATAACATTGTAAGTACTTAATATATGACTCTTACTAATATCTTAATGCAGTTCTTAAATTGGTACATGAATTCAAGGGAAAAATGACACAATGTAGTGCATCTGTCTTTAAGGACACTTTTTCACCTGTTTTACACTGTATAGACTGAATCATTGTTTATTAACACATCTATTATTTATTTCTTAATGCCTTATTAAACAGCTCATCTTCTTACTTAACTTTATCACACACGTTTTAACACCCCCACACTGTGAGGTCTATTAAAGATTTTGTTAAAACAACACAACAGTAAAGTATATGGTTTTCCTTGGTGTATACTTTAAAAGCCAGTCTCAGGTTTGTCTGATTATTCTGTGTTTTGTGCAAATAAGCCATAAAGCTCCCAAGGAAAATTTCACATTTCCCAAAACACTTTCAACTCATTTTTCTAATCTGAAATTGTAAACCTAATTTGAGAAGTGTATGGTTTCAATACCACTGATGTGTATAATGAATTTCCTTCATATTGAAAATTATTCTCTTTCATTTTTATAATGAATAGCCTATTGTATTTATTGCATATTACATTTTTGTTTGTATCTCAGTATGTTTTGCTTCATATAAAAATAACATTTTCACTACCCTTTTAAGAGCTCAGTACATTTTCTTAAGAACTTGGTTGAGTGAACAGCTTAAAAAAATGCTGAATATTTGAAACAACTAGCCATTCCCATTGCATTCTGTACTGCTGAGTGTCCTGTAAATCTACAGCTTTCACTGTAAATTTGCACAGTTCAGTAAATCTTTAAAATTATACCATTATGTTTGCCTCTCTTCTGCTTGCCACAGAAGACTGCATTACAACTCAGATAAGAAAAAAACAACTGGTCTTGACTACTAAGCCCACTAAGACAGATTTGCATGGAGTAGTAGCACTGGTGCCTGCAGTGCTGTCACAACACTCCTATTTTGGTCTTATTCAGTGAGTTTTAATCCTGGCAGCTTGGCTGAACTCTCATTTAAACCTAAATGATGTACCTCCATGGTCCTTTGCACAATCTTATTCTAAGTTTGTATGTACTTCTTAAAGGAATACTTTTTTTCCACTTCTGAATATGTAAAATCACATTGGTTTTGTGACTGACAATGAAGCTGGTTAAACAAGTTTCCCATCTGTCTGTTCCATGACTGCTTGCTCCTATCTTCATGAATGTAAAAATTTCTCTCTACCTGAGTTGTGCCATTATAATTTCTGGCACAGCTGCTCTGTGTGAATATTGTGAGTGGTGAGCATGGGAGAAAGCAGTAAATTTTCCCCAAATAAAGTTTTAATCATGTTGATCCTGCCTAAACTCAGTCACCTCATCCTTCAGGAAATGATCTGAACTTGCAACCAGAAACACCCGTGGCACTATTCTTAACTTAAAGTACACATTATTACCAAAAACCAGAATGTCCCGCTGAGGAGTTGGAGACTTGGGGCCTTGGATACAGGCAGCCTTGCCCATGCTTGAAGATCTCTGGTAGCATCATGCATGTGGATCCACTCTGCTCCGGTTGAAAAAATCTTGATGGCTAATTAGCAGTGTGCATAAATCACTTCTGTGGGAGAGATGTATTTTGGAACTCATAATTGGCATACTGTCTAGCTTTGATTTGCAGTTATATTGCATGACAGACATATAGCTGGAAAGAAGAGAACATGCAATGCCTCAGCCTACTGTAGCAGCTTCTTAAATAGCTCAGGCGAGTGGAAATGGAAATAAAGTGATTATTCCAATTATCAAAGGCTCACAGGAATACCTTGAGCCATGAGAAATTTACCCTCATTTAATAAACCACTTGAAATTAGAACTGTAAAAAACAGCAAGACAGCCAAGAGCTCTATCAAGTTTAACTGACCTAACTGCAGCAGCGCAGGGCAGCAGCATGTACCAAGCAAACGGGGACACGTTCCCCTTCCCACTCTGTGCTGACAAACACCAGTTAAGATCTCTAAAAGACTCTAACTAGACTTGAAAACAAGAATAACATTTAAATTGACTTTGAATATAATTTATCTGTTGTTTAGATTTACTGAAACACACTGCCCTTTGCTTCTGTCCTCTGGCGTTTGTCCATTACAGTGGTGTGCCAAAAGCGAATAGTTTCATTAAAATCTGAAACAAAAGGGGCTGATGCTCTGAGTTACAAAAATTAATCTTTTTTAAAAATACTTGTTAACAGACAACATCTGATCACCATGATTCAGTGTCTGCACTTAATTCCATTAAGCATTCATACTCCCAGCATTTCAAATTCACCCACAAGCATATTTTCAGAGAAACTTGAGTAGTATTTTCCCTATAAAATAAAATTATAGATAGATTTGATAGCTTGGTTTTCCTCAAAATTTCAAGTGTATAGACTTTCAGCTGCTTCATGAGTGGGAGAGATCTGCATAAATCCAAAACAGCCTCATAAGAAAATCCCGTCAGATTTTTAATGATCTGAGGGGAAAAAATACTTACAAATCTCACAATTTCGTCATAGAATAACATTCGTATATAGCCTGAATATAACAATATACTGTCTAATGAAAAACTACAGTATTAATTATACGGCATTCCACTGTTATGAAAAAATGTTTATTATATGCCCTAGAAATCAAACAAAAGAAGCGCTCATAAAACCAGAAAGTGTTTAAATGCCAATAGTCATAAAATCTCAGTGAGGTAATGCAAATTGCTAAGATGTGACCAAAGAAAAAGGCTTTACAATTGAAAACATATAGAACGAAAAGTTCAGTAGCATAGGCCAGATATAAAGTACCCCCTGCATAATCTCATTTAGTACTGATTATATTTTAAAAGTTCTAGCCTATTCTATGCAATCATTTAAGGGATATTTGTGATAAATAATATAAAACTAACTAATATAATCAGAGAAGGCTTAGATTGCCAGGACTGGAATTTAAGCAGTTGCTAAACACAGCTTTACTTTTTCTCAACTCTCAGCAAATTCATGATCAATGCAGTACAATAATACTTCTGTGTGAATTGTCCTACTCTCTTGCTAACAACATATAATGCAGAAAACAGGCAGAATTATTTCGTAGATTTTATTAGCACTGCTGTAAGCAGTGCTACAAGCTGATGCTTTCCTGTTTGTTCTCAGGCTGTTCCCAGAAGCAAAATAGATCTGCGTATTTCATTCAGATCCTGTTCTCCTCCTCCATTATCATATATCTCCACTTTCTGAATGATTTCCAATGCCTACAATTTACTGAACTTTGACCAACAGACTAAAGGTTGCACTAAAAAAAACCAAAAACCAAAACAAACAGCTGCTGGAATTGGATGGTCCTCATAAATCAAAAAACAAACTGCTTGAACTTGAGGAGTGATCTTGAGATTGCAAAACCCTAGTAAAAGTGGAATGTGTAAATTCACAAACAGATTTAAATCTTCTTCTAAGCACATGACAGGTATAGTGTGTGCTTTTGTGACCCAAATACTGGTTATAATGCGGAATTGCCTCTACTAATTTGAATCCAAGAATGCTGCAAAATTACCGAGCCTACCAGTGGGATTAGACTCACAGTCCTACAACTATTCAACTATCCATTAAAGATATTTCTAGTTATCTCAGTGTTCCCAGTTCTTCCTTCTCTGTGAAGCTCACTGTTCAAAAAAAAAAAAAAAATTATTTTAAATCAAATTACATTTGTGCTTTTGCCAAATGTGATTCTACAGCAGGTACCATAACAAAGCTATTACCCTACATGATTACCATAACTGAATCATGATCCTTATCCATTGGCTTAATTGAGGCAATTAATAGCTAATTTTATATCCCACATCTTTTACCTTACTAATAAGTAAGGAAAATCCATTAAGGTAATGTAATTATACAGGTTGAAACATAACAAGGAAGCAACGATAGTTCATTTAAGTTTGACCTCGCAATAATGTACCTTGCAGTCTGCATGCTACAAAGCTGCAGCTTGCAGCTATTTAGGGCCACTTCTTATTCATGGCAATATACATCCTGAATACCTCTATGTAAGCCTGTGAATGAGGTACTGAGATGAACCTTAACAACGTTAAACGTCGTTATCTCTCAATACAAGAAAAAAGTTGCACACACAAATCCAGCTATTCCAAAGTACCACTTTAAAAATAAGTACTTGCCACTTCTCTTTTTGACTTCCTAACAGGTACTACCATTTTACAGTCTAAAGTTGAGGGGATAGACAAAACAGCTCCTACTGTCTTAGGAAAAGAGGAACTTCTACAGCAAGTTAATTATGTTTACATGGGAAAATGATAATGCTGCTAAACAGTTGCTGCAGAGACACTGGATATAAGAATGGAAAAGCCGAGAGGTGACTAAAGAGCCTAGAAATAGTCATGTGATGGAAAAATGCTTTTATTTTTCAAGATTTTTTTTTCCTCATTCAGAAGTTATACCTCTAGGTACACCGCAGCTTAGAGAGTCATAAGGACTGTAAGTTGTTCCAAAGCAAATGTTAAATAGAAAGGACTGGCATTTCAAACAGTGTTGGAGATGTGTCACCATCAGAATCAACTGTGTTATATTTATTTCCACCAGTGGATTTGGTAACTTGCAGTTAGAAAGAACTCTCATGCAAAGAAGAGTGCTTAGAAACACATCAATCATATTTAACATGTACACATATAACAATTGTGTGTAAGTTCATGAACACATATTCACTAATTGCATTAATGTTTATTCCTGAAAAACAGGTTGTAGGACATGGTTTTCCACTATCACCAACAGCAGTTTACTTGTAACAGCTCTTTAATGAAATTTTCTTCTTCCAAAGTGCAAAAGTAATCAAGCTACAAGCCAGTGATGTTCAGAAACATCATCAGAAATTTTAAAAATTTGTATCTAATTGAGCATCTTCAGGATCTTACTACTTTCTCAAAAAAATAAAAATCAGCTATGCCTACAGCAATCACACATAACATGTTTCTGAAAGCCACGTAAATACTGATGAATGACAGTTTGGATACATAGAACTAGAACAATAAGGAATGACAAATGTACTAATTTATTCATCAGTGTTTACCATTACAGAGGTGAAAACTACATCTGAGTATCAAGCATTTAATACAAACCATTCACAATCACAATTCAAACTAACTGAACAATGCAGCTCAGGGATTTTTCAAAATTAAACTTCACAGCAGAGGTTAATCCACTAAAAAGATTAAGGGGTCCAGCCTATGACCTACAGACAATCAAAAATCTGTGTAGTACTGCTTTCTAGCCCATAAGAAAGACAGTACCTCTTTGTTTCAGGGCATTAGATAAAATGTTAAAGAAAAGAAATTAATTTCAAAAATCACTTTCCTGCAGGAATGTTAGTTCGTATCCAGCAGCAAAAGTACAGAGGAAAAAAGAGACATCAATGTCAAAGAGATTTGCTATGATGATTCACAACACTGAAAGGTTTGAAAACACATACACGTTTCCAGAAACATGTGGCATCGTACCTGGTGATGTGAGCAATTGCCTTCATACGGTGGTAATGATTACACAGACTGTAATCAAGAATACAATACGTGACAATGGATGGATGGAAGGAAAAAGAAAGAAAAAAAAGAGAGAAGGAATGAGAATGACATTAAAACACACATAACAAAGGTGAACAACTTGAAAACTTCATGGACATACTGAAGAATTAAATGCCCCCCCCAATTCACTTCTGAGACCTCTAAACTAAACTGATCAACTTTACAGTCCTCCCCCTGACATTTATTTACTCTACGTTTCCAGCTGCAGTAAAGAAAGACTGGTCTTCTGTGGATACAACATTTCAGTCAATATTATTCTCCATTTTTAGCGTATAACAGACTGTGGAAACAAGTCCTTTTGTTGCTGTCATGTATCTCGACCTTACATGTTACATTAGGTTATGGATACACGGAGCGAGATGTTTAACACTTTTGCCATCACTGGAGAAAAATCTCCATTAAATCAACATGAAAAAGAGCCATTTAAAATTTATATTAAAATTCCAAAAAAGGATAGATTTTATATATGTATAAGAATATATATATATGCATTTTTTTCTAAATATATATATAAAAAACACCTTCACTAAAACTTTCTTCCCTGACTATATTTTCTGTTCTACAGTATCAGTCCCGCTATTTAGCAAGGAGGAAGCAAATGGAGAGGTGAGAGAAGCACAGATGACACCAAGCTCTGACTCTGGTTCAGTGTGGTACCCGAGGGGAGCTAAACAAGAATGGTGTGATCTATCTGCTTTCAGAAAGCCTAATCCAGGCTTTATTCGGCCTTTTGCAGATTTGGTTCCCTTAATGTATTCTTCAGCTGAAACATTGCTTAGGAGGTTCCTGTTGTTTCTTTCTTATTCTTCCTTCACTGA
>Ga0181612_137758_pt1 | contig 12078 bp, 6 predicted proteins | sample HoacroProtozoa21_FD_119630 | JGI IMG/M metagenome (GOLD analysis project Ga0181612, IMG submission 119630) | Hoatzin crop microbial communities from Cojedes, Venezuel. Combined Assembly of Gp0051906, Gp0051904, Gp0051908
AACACTCTGTGATTCTCTGATGCTATGCCTGCTGTGACTCTGACTCCTATCTGATGCCACTTTGCTCTTTTATTGGAAGTGACAAGAACAATTACAGCCTGCACAGTGTCCTCAGGCCAGTCGTGACTTTATAGGCTTGTGTCATGTTCTTCCTTCCTGGCTGAGTTAAGGCTGTTTAATTGTTGCTCATATGAAACACTGTTCATACCTTATTTTGTCTGTGTTACTTTCTTTATGCATTTTGCATCTGTCCTTCCACCTTGACTTGATAGGTTGATAGGAACAGGCCTGAAATTACGGTGTTTAAATGAGCCTGCATGTGTACGGGTAAAGATGATGATCTTTTTGTGGTTGGTATTTTTGTTCTTTCAAAATTACCTAAATGGACAGCATAGACTTGATACCACAGAAATATTTGGCCAGTCTGTACAATGACCACCTGGACTGGTAGAGGTGCCAGGTTAAATCTCTGCTGAGAGAGTGGCACAGTCCTGTTTCCACCCAGAGGTGACTCTATGCCGTCCATCTTCCACTGTGCTTTCTCAGATCAAGTAAACAGTTTGAGAAGTGGACATATAAACTGGTGTAATAAGTCCTTATAGGGAGCACCCTGAGACTGATGAGAGAATTTACGCCTCTCAAAGCCTTTCTTAGTGCCCTAGGAGCTGTTCTGTTCGATGTTCTGGCTTGAGAATGGAAAATTGTTTTCTGTATTTCCATGCCAGAACTTTCAGCCAATTAAACAATTTAATTAGCTGAAAATTCTTCGATGGGCTTGAATCCTTAGTAGGCAAGTAAACAATATGGATTTTACAGTTTGCTCAAAATCTCACGCTTCATGCAAGTGACGGAGACGCTGCGTTGTTTTGCTTCTTTTCCTCTGTCATACACTTAAGAAATTCGCTGTCTAATCCAAGAAAACTCATCTGAAAACTGATCGGAGAAAATGATGCTGTTTCTCTGTTGGGTCCTGGGGATACTTGTACTGTACTACAGAAGAAGAGCATTGCTGGGAGATGCCAATAACACGTTTTTTCTCAGAACTGCAATGGTTATGAGCATTTCCAGCAGTGATTCCTTTGAATGCAAGGGTGCTGAGCCCTGATGTGCCCATGTACGAGTGTCCTACGAGCTATGTCTGCTGCATAGTACTAGAATGCAGAGCACTATTGCGCCAGCCCTTGCTTTCAATTACTTGCATTAAATATGCCTGTAAAAAAATTCTTTTAATATCCCTTTCTGTAGTAGTTCAGATCAAACAGAACAGATTTTTTTCATTTTAGCAAGAAAAAATTATTTAATTTTTCTTCCTGTTATTGATGCAAACTCATCGCTTCTCCCTGTGGTTTCTGCACGCCTCCCCTAGAGACAAAAATATTTTCATTATCCCAATCCATAGATTAGAATTTGAGGATCAAGTTTTGTGTCAGTCCACGTGAAGGTTGCAGACATTAACTCTTGTCATCCCTGTAAAAAATACTCAGAGTTATAACTGAAACAGATTAAGAGAATTGAACAAACTTCCAATACCCACCGCATTCCTTTAAAATATTCTTATGATTGATTGGAGACAGCAGAAAATTATTAATTAAAAGAGCACCATGTATTGATTTTGGCTTCTGCTGCTCCTGACTTGCTTCAGCAGCGAGAAGAGTTTCGTGGAACAGATGGGGAGCTGTCAGCGTGCTCCGAGCTGGGTGCCGGCGGGGAGGCGGGTGTGCGCGTGCTGGGTGGGGAGCAGGTTGGTGGGCGGGGGGCGGGCGGTGGGGCGGGTGCTGCCCGGCAGGCAGCCTGCAGTTCCGTCCCGGGCCCGTTTGTGTCACACGGGACGCTGTCCTGCGTTTTGTGCAACGCACACTCCAAAGTACGTGTCCAGCGTTATTGCTCGGTCACTGGCGCTGGCTTTGCTCTCGTAGCTGGACTCGGAACAGTTTTTAAAACATTTTCCTATTTACCAAATGACGGATGTAGTGGTGCGTGGAAGAGCTGATGGAAAGTGAAAAAGATCTGAACTAGCACAGATAAATACCTCTCCCACCACTGCCTTCCTCCTCTGCTGGTTACAGTGGGGCAACATGTTGACCTCAACAATCTGGGTCATGTTCCCAAAATAGTAAAAGACCACCTTCGGCTCCCCCCCAACCTTGGGATCATGTGTCTGGGCTGAGGCTCGCACGCTGCAGCAATTTTTATTCCAAAGACTCCTAGAGTTTAAAAAAAATGCGATCAGGAGACTCAGGTGCAGCTGCAATTTTCCATCTCTTTAGTTGGGGTGGCATTGCTCATCTTCACAAACCAAATCTGTGAAAGAGAGATCAATTATATTCTGATGTTAATCAAGGGAGTGTCTACCCTGTGACTGACCTAATTTTTGGTGGAAAAGAAATGCTTTTTAAAACACTACTCATTTTAAGCCTAATTTCATTAAAGGCCGTATACTTGTCTCATTGCCTTTTATTTAAAAAAAAACACACCACACCATGTGTTGTTTGTTGGTTGGGGATTTTTAATGGAAAAAAAACATAAGCTAAATCTGGAACATGCCATTTGACTTTTTTTCCTCTTTCCCCTGGGGGTTTTGCTCCATTAAAGGAACTAAAAGAAAAGGATGGGCAGTTTTAGCAATATCTCAAGTGGTTTTATGGAGAAGAAAGGCGTTTCATTCATTCAAAAACACCCCCCAGTTTGGTCATGTGCTAGAACGTCCACCTGACAGTGGTGGGGCACAATGGGCACAAAGTTGTTCATTTTTCATAGTGAAGTTTTGGGAAACACCAGGTGTAGGCCTGTAGTCAACTGTACATATTTAGGGTGCATTAAATATAGACTGTCCCAAATTCTGTTTATTTCTGTGAATATTTCATATTCTGCCACTGAATGCTCTTGGTATTCACAAAATTTTCCATCCTTATGTGACCACTGCTATGTTCTACTTTAATTTTTTAGCAGGTTGTATGCGCAGCGCAATATAAAGTATTAATGATATAATTGATAGTGATAGCGTATGTAATGCATATATTTGTTATGAAGCTGTAACATACTGCAATGCAATATAAAACAGTGCGATATTCTCTACTAGAAAGGTCTCCTTTCATGGAAGAGACTATGGCATCCGGCAATAGGTTTTACAGAGCACTTGGGCATCTCGTGTCCGTTGATGTCAGTTTGGGGTTCCCAAAGTGGCATTTCAAAGGTAGGTCATGTCTCAAGATGCAGGAGGATGCACGGGTGGGATTGCAACAGTCAAGAAGGAATCGCCCTTCACTACTGTTTACAGAGACTTGTTGACCCAACTGGATCAAGCTTTTGTGTCCAGTAAGACCCAAATCCTCATATACACTTAACAAAGGAACTCACCAGTTTGTGCATATGCCTGTAGGTCTGCCTGCACCTTTCCATGGCTGAGTTTCCTAGCAAATATGACTGTTAGTAGCTTAATCCTTGTTGTCTTCACCACTTCTGGTCAGATTAAAGAAGATACATTGGAAAAGCTGATGTCCAGCCTTCTGTCATGGGTGCTTGCTCACACCCAAGCCCAGGGAGCTGAAGTGAAGTGTGTGTGGGGGGGTCTTTGTGCCAGTGGGTAAAATTGTTAAGAGTGAGTTTCTCTTGAGGCTGCTGAGCCTGCCTCCAACAAGGGATGAGGAGCTCCTCTTCAGAGGCCAGTGCATCTGCACAAGTGGTTGTTGAAGCCTTTGTGGCGTGCATGCTAACGCACCAGGGTTTGACCCCTTCTCCTGGCTGGCGTTCTTTGACTGGTATATTTATTTAAAACAGTAAGCTGTTGCAGCAGCTGGCACTTTATATAAATGAGTGCATTAATAAATAAACCACCTTCTCTGTGAAGTTGCTTTTAGAAGCTCAAGATTTATGTATCTGAGTGGGAAGTTTGTTACAGAGGAAGACTTTAATGTACTTCAGTGGAGCAGAATGCAAACAGAGGTCTTGCATCAAGGACGTCCTTGGAGCTGGGAGCCATGGAGCAAGTCATGCAAGCAGCATGCCAATATAATTGCATAGGCCTATGATTAATGGCAGTGGTCTGCACGCTGGGAGAGACCAACAACCTGTCTTTTGGCTGCTTGGGTGCACGAATGGAAGATGCAAATGAAACCTCAGGGATGTATTTTGGAAGTTGGGAAAAATCCATGGGTGTGACCCACTGCTTGCCCTCCACCAGGACTTGTTCCTGAAGCGAAGGCAAGCAGAAGACATCTCCAGGTCACTGGGAAAATCCACCTCCGTGTGAAACAGGCACTGCAAGTGTGAGCCAGCCCCACAGTCCCCACTGTCCTCTGTGCTCTCCCTGGCACCGACAGCACCCACCATCCTGGGAAGGTGCAAGGCAGGGGGCACTGGGTGTGCAACAGCCTTCAACTTTGTTTCCTCTCATCATTATGGATTTTAACCTGCTTTATGTATGAGGCATGAGGATTTCACAATCCTTCCAAAACTCTGTAATGAAGGCTCTGCAAAGATTTTGTATCTTTACTCTCGTAACTTGAAACCTCTTTAATCTTCCTAACCATACTTAGTCCTCTTTTGCACTGGGTGTCTTCTGACGATGAATTTCTTAGGATGCCTATGTGTTGTGCTGGAAAACGTTTTTCTTTTAGAAAAAGGTAGTTTTAGGCTGATTCAGCCTCTCAACATCCTTATGGGGTACTTGCAAGAAACACACTGAAAACCAAAGTGGCTCTCTGCCTACTCTCCCAAGCTGGTGGTTGTTCAATCTGTGCCATTTTAAGCAGTGAGATAGCTCCATCACAGAGTCTGAGTCCTACTTAAATATTTGGACTTTCATTAATTCCCTTGCCTCACCAGGTTGCTTCCCAATCAAAGCAGTAATGCCAAACAAAATGATCCATAGTTTATAGTGAAGTGATAGAATGAAGAGTATCTTTTCCTTTTCTTTAAATTCATTCAATGTATCTATTTTCCTTTGAATTGATTTATAAGAGTTCTAAGCAGACTTATATATAATTCATAAACAATTTCTGGTTTTTATATTCCTATAGCTGGTTTGATTACTTCTTTCTTATCTTTGATTCTTTCCTTACTTTCTCTGGCAAAAGTGGCGTTAGTTGCTATGGCAACTTCTGCTTCTTACCAGTTTGGGGATATTTTTTTTACCTCTCCCTTTTCCTCCTAGAAGAAACCTGTGGTCTGTTATTAGACCTCTTCCCTGTTTCGCCCGAGCTCGGCCACGTCTTTGTGCTAAGCGGAGGCTGCAGGAGATGCACAGGTACCGCTGGCTCTTTGCAACGGCTGCCAGCCATGCACCATGGGGTAATACCACAATGCTCAGCATACTAGGAGGTCCCACTCAAGGTGTCATTTGTAGGAAGCTTCATCTCATTTGCTGGCTTTGCTCATGCAGTGGGAAAAATGGGCAAATTGGGAGTCCCTTGCTCTGCCTGTCCATCACAGCTATAGTCTTCATCTGAATTGGTGTATTTCAGACCAACACATACAAGTGATTGTGGGCGCAGCTCCCCTCGTCCCCTCTGCATTCACCAGAAATGAAGGACACCCTGTAGGGGAATTACCACCACTGCCTGTCTGCTGCACAGAGAAAGCTGCTTGGCTCATGTAGTTTAAAAACAATCAGGGCTGAAGTAGTTTATTGATTTATTAACAACACTTAATTAACTAGCAATCAGTGAACTGCACATTCAGGATCAATACCAGCGGTACAACAGGTAAGCCACAACACGAGACACTCACAAAATGGTGATAAATGCCTACGAATTTCTGAACGCAGGTCTTTAATCCTAGACAGTTGTAATTACATATGCACACACAAAACCACAGAGGACATGTGTGTACAAGCTCTGTGTTGAATGTGGTGTCTGACTGGAATGCTGCTCTGTGGGGCCTTGGAGAGGTCGTGGTGGCATCTGGGCTGCTTCTGGTAGTGTCAAACTGGCTTTTACCTCTTTTGATCCTGAGGTCTCTTCCCACTGTTACAAATGTTCATGCTTCTTTGTTACCTCTTCTCAAACTTCTTGGTTTCAAAAGTCTTTTTGTGATAACCAGCTCACTGTTTAATCCAGGTGATGGTCATCTTCCTCCACAACATGGTCAGCTTTGGGCCCCAATGCACTCCAATTGAGTGCCTTTGCCGACACCTACGTGGTTTGCAGCCACGCTCCCTTCATGCCGAGAGTTTTTATCCAGATCATTTACCAAGGGTGGCTCAGGGGAGCTCCTTCCACCACCATGTTCTGCACCCAGCCATGCACTCATTGGGTTGGACATGGACATCCAGCAATGATGAAACCTGCTCTGAAAACCACTCTTGCCTCCAGGGAAAGCCAAAGGAGTAAAGCTACTCCCTGGTGAGCATTGATTCAGTAATGGCCACACGTGTTTCTTTCCTGGCAGACGAGGTAAGCACAGATATTCACCCTCATCATCACCTCATGCCTTTGAACCATAACCTCCAGGCTGTTTGTGTGTCTCCACCATGGCAGAGGCCCGTGAAGCCATGGAAGCATGAGTCCATTGGCAGTGCTACCAGTCTAGTATTTGGTTTGCTACTCAAGGTACTGCCTTCAGATGATCTCATGTGAACAAAATTACAAACGCTGCAGAATAGAGCCAGAGTAACTTGGGTTTTATTTATTGTTGCTGTAAAATTGCAGCTAGGCTTGAAATAGAAAAATTCTGCTTCAATTAAAAAAACAAAACCCAACCCAATGAAATAAAAAAGTAGTAAAAACCAAATAAATGTTTCCAATATTAATTTGGTTATGAAGATTCCATGACTCTCTGGTAGAAGCCGTTGGGTGAAAATAGGGAATGAAGTACAATTTTTCCCACGTTATGAAATCTCAAAACAAAATGCAACATAAAATAATCACACTCCACCTTGCCACGTGTGTGAGGAATGCTAAGACACTTCAGTCTGCATTACCAGCCCATAGAATTAGCATATAAAGCCATTCACTATGAAACGGATAATCTGCAGCATGACCTTGCTTTTTTTTCTGCTTTAAGAGAGCAGGCTGAGGGCCAAGTTCTTTTGTGCTGTGTGCTGTTCTTTAACATACATAAATAATACATATTCAGAAGGAAAAGAAAAGCTATTAGCAAACACACAGGCAGCAATAGGGGCCTGCAGTAAGAGCATAATTTATTCCTCCCATTTTTCTTCCAAGCTAAAAAAGATGGGGCGGGGGAATGAATTTACTCCAATGTTCAATTAATTACCTCGAGCATTGCAAAACATGGGCTTAATAAATATTTGTGCAATGCTAATTTAATATATCTAATTTACTGGAACAGGCTGCCCGGGGAGGTTGTAGATTCTCCTTCTCTGGAGATATTCAAGACCCGCCTGAACGCAGTCCTGTGCAGCCTGCTCTGGGTGACCCACAGAGGTCTCTTCCAACCCCTACCACTCTGTGATTCTGTGTAAATTATTGTTGTAGTCTCTCATGACCTGGCTAACAATCCAAGTTGGATGAGCAAAGATTCTGCTTTCTCACCTTGCTGGTTTGGTTTTGGGGGTTGTTTTTTAGTTGCTGCAGTGGCATCTGTTAGCAAGAGTCCAGTGGTGAGAATATCCTTTGTTGTTGTTGTTATTATTACTTGTACTTCTGCAGCCTTGGAGGCTGTGCAATGCCAGGTGCAGAATGCCATTCTGATAAAATATTCCTGATCAAAGGAGTTCACAGCCTAAAAGAGAAGAGAGAAAGCAAGAGAGAAAGAGGAGACAAAATGCCATGTCCAGGATGCCCATAGCACCATCTGTATTCAAAGGAGCAAGAAGCCACCGATGCCTGTACGCCCAGAGACCCTGGTTTTGGCTTAGTAATGGGAACCAAATAATAGCCTGGAGCTCCAGTCTTTTCCACCCAGTGCCACCGCTGCCAGTGCCCATGTCCCAAACCAAAGCTGGGGCTGTTGCTCCCTCCTGTCCTTCGCTGCCATGTGCTCCTCACGCAGGTCCCCATGCAATGGTTTGTATGGCTGTACTGCAAACTTCATCGCTGCAGGGCCACCTCTCCTCCCCACAAAACAGGGCTGTTTGCTTGTATTTTTCCCAGATTCCCATGAAATCCACATAACCAGCTTGTGTAATTTGTGCAGGTACAATACTGTATACCTGGAACTGTATTTCTGGGTTGCTTGAAATAGGTTTCTGTGAGTGCATATAGTATTTATGGCTTAAAAAAGCACTGAATCTGAGACTACTCTTGAGTGAGCATGGTTGATTTTGGGACAGAAGTCTGGCGGCTATTGCATTGTTTCATTTTCTCCAGTTTAATTAATGCACTTTAATCTGGTTTCCTAAAAAAAGTAATCCAGCTCTGACAGCAGCCCCCAAACTTCTTTGTGTGTCCTTAATATATTTTCAAAGTTTTAGTCGACTTCAAACAAACATGGCAGCAATGTACAGATATCAGGCAGGTTTATGCACTGTTCATGGAAATTTGTAGCCTACTTGATGCTCAATATTGCTCCGACAACTGAGAAAGGGTTGCTTTTATATTTCACCCAATATTAAGCATCTGAGAGTGTACTCTTGGTCTTACTCACTGATTACATAAAGCTCAACTTCAGCAGTTTCTGGGGTTTACAGAAGTACTGGGTTTTGTGCTCTGTACTAACAGCATCAGTCAGGCGATCCCATTCCTCGTGGATCCGTTGAGCTGATGGGAGGTATCCCTGCCAGGCAAGTGGACTCTATTATTTTCTGTTTGGCAGTTTTTCCATTTTTTTTTGGCTTGACTGGTGGTCAGACCTATGTGTAGGGGCAAAATCACTTCTAGGGTGACTTGAGTAATTCATGAGCCCCGTAGTGCTGGTTTAGCCAGGTTAGTGCTGGTTTGGCCAAGTTAGGCTTTTAGATGCAAGGGATTTGGTGATGCACTACGGGAGCAGGACATAGGAGAGGTTCCCCTCTCAGCTCCAGCCCAGGGGCCCCGTGAGCGTACATCAGCTCTGAACACAGCAGAGTTAATGTGTCTACGGTCTCTTTGTAGGAGGACAAAGAAGAGGTAAGTTGCTTACTGCTGACAATGGTTACAGGAATTTTAACTTGGATTCCTGGAGTGAACCGAGAGCTAGCAATTAGTGCCATTTTGAAAATCCCATCCACAATGCATTTACTCATTCTTGCAGCAATTTCATTTCTTCTACAGTTCATTTTGCTTTGGAGGCTGGGGACAAACTCTTTCTGTAGGAGTAGAGGTGAAAATGTTTCCCTACTAAAATCTTTCAGATTAGCTGTTATTTCCCTTTCCTTCATTTAATTTCATACTTTCAAATTCTTGTGCTTAAAAGTTTGCATTTATATCAGCCCGCATAATTTAAAATCTTTTTTTCTCCTTCTAGACTCTGCCTGGGGACCAGCAGGTAAGTAGTTTTGCCTGCTTTCTTTCCAACTAATGGAAAACAAATGAATAGCTGTATATTAGAAATAAACCATATTCTACTCATCATAAAACATGCCCATCATAAGGTGACAGAGCATACCAAGAAGCACTGGACTTTAGAGAAAGCTGGTAACAGCAAAATTATCCCAGAGCATCGTGCAATTTAGCAATATTTGCAATAACAAAAATTTCCCTGTGCAGGAAAAGCCTTAGTTGCTGGATACTGCTGCTGCAGCAAAGCAAGATGCAACAGAGAGAATTGCAAAGGACAGGGAAATGTATGATTCACTGGTCTCAAAACCCAGGAACTCGCCTGCTGTAGGATCAAATAATGCAGTACATTTCTATGGACTTGGGCAGCTTACTTTAAAGTCCATATGAGACGATTTTACGGGGGAAGGAGGGAGACAAGTAATCTGTCACATGAAAAAATATGAAACCAGTCTAAATAGTTCCATGCAAGATGGTTATTTTGGAGTTTACTCTGATTTCATATTGAATTCGTTCCACAGTAATCTTGCCAGGATATACACCTTGGGAGGAATGGGCTAGAGCCTCCTGTCCACGCGCTGAAATCCACCTCTGGAAACAGAATGAGCTGCTGGGTACTGAGACCAGTTGCTGGGTTGAAAGCGAGAGCTCTAGAAGACAGTGGAAGGACTGATATTTCAAATAAAAGATGTATGGCTGAGTACAAATTAGAGCTGTTTAAGCTTTTAGGGAAGATAGCAAAGCACACAGACCATTATAAAACCAAGTGTCCTCTGTTTAGGTTGTTTTATTGTTGCTAAGATATGGCAGTACATAGTTTTATAAAAGACTTCTTTCAAATGGTGTATTTACAATACATTGCAAGACCCGAAGAAGAGAGCTGGAGTAAACCAGCCTAGTCTAATCTATGCAAGAAGGGCAGACGAGCAGATAAGAGCAACCTTCAGGCCACCTAGAAAACAGATGGATTCCATCCTTACGGTGACCATGAGTCCTCGTTGCACTCGCCCACAGCACTGGCCCAAGGGGTGGGAAACGCTGTCTGGATGTGGGGAGTATGTGCTTCAGTTTTTACTTGAGACCTTGAGTCTTTTTGCATGGTATGCCAATATTTAGTGGGTGAAATGCAAGACTTAACCTTTTAAAACTGTGCAGGCTGTTTTCAGAGATGCCAAGTTTCTGCCCTTTCCATGGACCAGAAGGCAGAGAGGGCACACAGGTCTAACATGTCCGAAAAGCACAGCAATTCCCCTGGTTGCTAACTACATGGCTTTTAATACCGCAGCTTTCATGCCTTTCTTTTTAGTATTGCAAGAAAAACACAGATTTTGCAAATTTCAACCTAAACTTCACAAAGATTTTGCATTGCTCATGTAAGTGTTTTGGTCGTAGTTATTTGTATTGGATAGTGCTCGTGAGAATTAAGTCAATAAGCGTGAAGAGTCTACTATGACTGTTGCACACTGTCACTAATGCTTCAGAAAAGAGTGGAAATGTGGCCTCTCCTAGATCTTCATGTAAACTTCCCAGCTGTCAAGAAAGAAAAATTTAGTATTTTTAAACTAAAACTAAAAAAGCTGTTACTTTTATTTGAGTGGAAAAAAAAAAAAGGACATTCTAAGTGAAATGAAAATTGTACACAGCTTTTACTTAAAAAAAACCCCACCATAGGTCGTTCTCTGTCAAAAGTATTTTACCAAAAAAGTCTTCTCTTGGCCGTAACTCTAATACTGGCTCAATACACATAGTCCATGGTGTAATTACACTCAAAACATACACTAATCTTAGTGACAACACAACTATTTTGCTATTTTCCTTTACAGATTACAAGAAAATCACACTGATATTTTGCCATGTGCCCTGATGGTATTCAGCATCTCATACGACGGGGCTGAACAGTAAGTCTCAACACCCATCTTGCATTGTGCAATTTTTATAATGCTCTTCAGTATTTCTGATTGGCACTAACAGCTTGACACTGTTAAGAGAGAGAGAAGAGCTTTTCATCATCTGTAATTATGAGACAGTAGATTTGATGCTGGGTGAATCAATAATTCTATTTCAAGTGAATGCTCAAATTTGTAGCTTTTTATTCCAAGAAATATGACATATATTCAAAGAAGACATCATTAAATAAAAGTAGTAATAATTGCCTGCCTCTCTTAAAAAAGAAAAAAGATTTGACCCTGCATATAAATTTTCCCTGAAGGAATCCATTAGTCTTTTTAATGTTAGTTAGCACAGTTGGTAGTAATGATTCAGAGAATAAATGAACTAATAGCTTTGTGCAGGACCTGGGGTGACAGACCTGAAACGTCTGGGAAGAATTCGTATAAAAACTGGTATGCTTCATTTGCTGTCAAATGCTATTGTGGCTTTTATCACAGAATAGTTTGGGTTGGAAGGGACCCTAAAGATCACCTAGTTCCAACCCCACTGCGATGGGCAGGGTCATCTTTCACTCGATCAGGTTGCTCAAAGCCAGTCCAGTCTGGCCTTGAACACTTCCAATGATGAGGCATCTATAACTTCTCTGGCCAATCTGTTCCAGAGTCTTACCACCCTCATCTTGCTTATATCCAATCTAAATCTACCATCTTTCCATTCAAAACCATCAACCCTTGTCCTACAGGCCTTGGTAAAAAGTTTTTCTCTGTTTTATAAGCCCTATATTTATTGAAAGGCCACAATAAGGTCTCCC
>Ga0181612_167173_pt1 | contig 12078 bp, 7 predicted proteins | sample HoacroProtozoa21_FD_119630 | JGI IMG/M metagenome (GOLD analysis project Ga0181612, IMG submission 119630) | Hoatzin crop microbial communities from Cojedes, Venezuel. Combined Assembly of Gp0051906, Gp0051904, Gp0051908
GAATCAGGGGAAAGGCTTTTTTTTCTTCTTTTTTTTTTTTTTTTTTCCTTTTCGGTAAGTGCCTGCATCACCACGTGTGATGGTGGCTTTCAGATTTGCATGAATGATATGTGACACAGTAACCACATGTAGAAGACAGTTCCCCCACTTTCCCATTAATATCATTCTTTTCACATTCTTTTCATCACGATTTCTACAACCTGAGCAAAAAATGTGTATTTTTTGTAACAATGCAGAGACACGCACCGGCAAAACAAGCAGCCAACGAATGAGCCACAGGGTGTTTTTGAATAGATCGTATTGAGGATTCTGTCTAAAGTAGTTCAACCAAAAGCAGAGTTTTACTCCAAATCATGGAAAGAACAACAAAGCTCAGGACAAACAGATAAATGTATACTTTTAGTGCCTTAATCCCTCCCCTGCTAATCAAAACAATAACTGACTGGTTCATGTACAAGGTTCATAGATTACAATAGGTACAGGGACAATAAGGTCCTGGAAAAACATGATAAATATTCAGAAACATGATTTTCCAGGGCACAATCACATTTCTTTTCAAAGAAACAGAACAATTTCAAGGCACACTGTTTCACATGGTTTCTCTCCAGTTTGGCACTTTTCTTTCCTGCGTGTCCTGGATAAAGAAAAAGCTTGTTTTTATCTTCCCCATCACTGCTTCAGAGGACTTAGGGAGACGTATAATTCAACATAATAAAGCTATCAGCATATCAGGTAGTTCTGTAATTTTCGAGGGGTTTTTGCTCTCCTTTCTTCCTTCTACAGAAATATTGTAAATACTTTTTTTTTTTAAAAAAAAGTGTTTATTTTTTGTTTGGGTTTGGGATTTTTTTGACTTGGTGGAGGCAGTGGGGGTAGCTGAGAGGCCTGGGGGTGCAGTGAAAGGCTGCGGAGGGGCAAGGCGAGATGGAAAACAGGCGGCATAAAATTATTTGCTTGTTTCCTCATGTCAACTCATTGCTTAGAACATTTGGCTGAGCTGTGTTTAAATTTAATTTCTGTTGCATTTAAATGCCACCACAAATAGAGTAAATGCTAAAATATAACAGTCTAAACAGCTTAACAGCTTCAAAATTAAAACAGACTAAAGTACTATCAAGTATTCTTGCAAGCAGGATGAAAAAGAGATGTCGAGGTACTATCTCAACCCGGTTTTCTCATTTAGTAACTTAACAGACAAAACCCTGGCTGATGGGCACAGCTTAATCCTCAGAGCACCGTGTAGCGCTTTCCATCCCATCAGCCAGCCCATCAGCCAGCACAATGGCAGACTCCACCACCAACTTGTCGCACCAGACCTGGCCCCAGCGCTGGCGGACTCGGAGTGGACGGTTTACAGGCAGCGTGCTGAGGGCTGGCAGGAGAGATGATGAGGTTGCTGTAATGAGTGCATCATGTAGTGGCATATTTTAGAAACAGGTCTAACCAGACAATGCACATAACAACCCAAATTAATGCTGTCCAACCAGCACTGGCTTCCCTTTCAGTACTTGACCCACTTCAAGATTGCTGAAATAATACATGGAATAATAATGAAGTCCTTAACAGACTATGTCAAGACTGAGTTCAAGTGCAAACTCACGTCTCTAATGCATGCCTTTGACAGTCACCTTACACAATATGCCTACAAAATACACCATCAAACTGATAGCCTGTAATTCACCAGCACTGCAGCTTCTCTTATGGCAGCAATCGCTGTAACTACTGTACCGTCGGCTTCTTTCATACCCCTCCTTGGTCTCTGTCAAACAAGGGCTACAGCAGTACAACGTAACTGTATAAATGCCTGTGTCCTCACTATACTGCTACTGCTGGAACAGGGGATGCTATCACGCTGAGAAAAGACACACTTACCTTACAACCCCATTTCCTAGCTGCCTCACTGTCAAGTGGAGAGTTTTTACAGACTTTCAGTAGTGTGACAGGAGATCTAGTCAGAGCAAATCTTGTGTGCAACGCTCACATTACAAAAAGAATTCATGCTGGGGCAGTTGCAACCGACAGTGAAAGCGGCAATGGTGCAGTTAGACAAATATTCAGGTTCAGAAATTTTTCCTACCGTGTTACAACAACCTGCTCTTAGAGGGGAACAAGTGTGTACATAGTGTGTCAGAAGATGGCCTGAAAGAGCCAGATGCTTCAAAACACTCAAAGCAAATTCGCAGGGGGAAAAAAAAAGTTTCTGTTACAAACCACAGAAGAAAATATTGTGTGCAAACCCAAGTGAAAGTTAAAAGGTTGTGCCAGTACCATCATACTGCAAAAAAACACCTACCAAAAGGTTAGGGGTGACCCAATCTTGGTATATAAAGCACCCACGTGGGAAAGTGGTTTCTGAGAGTACTGCCATTTAAATCAAGTAGGAAAAGACAGCTCAACAAAATGGTTGGAAAGCGAAACAAGATCAAAACCAATGCAACACCAAAGGTAATTATTCCTTAAAGCTATTTACCTACAGGTGCGACAGATCCTGCATTATTCAACCTGTCAGATGAAGCTCAGTGACTTGCTAAATACCAAGCCAGAGTCCAAACAAGGTGAGCTTTGTCAGGACTAGCCAATGCCACTTTCTTCCAAAACAGAAGCTCTAGATTTACTGAGGCACTCGCTTCAGTAGTAAAACCACGAGCAGCTCCTGGCACCGTATGCAGATCGGGGTGGGTAGTGTAGCTCCTTGGTAGCATTCACCCACAGCTTTGCTGTAGCACACGCGATTCTGGTGGAGAATGGGTGCTCTCAGATGGTTGACAAACGTTTATTCTTATGAGCTCTAGTTTCTTAGTACCAGTTCAGTTTCTTTGAGACTGGAGGAAGTTGCTTTGAAACGTGGTTCAAAGTTTTCACAGTTACACTCACCAGAGATTACTTTATTTGTGGCTGTTACTAACTTTCATGCCTCAGCTATTTTGACGTTTCCTGTTAGCTGAGTGACAGAGAATGGGTCGCCTTGCACACTTAAAGTGCCTGTACATTGGTGGCTTTTTCATATTCAGGTAAAAACTCTAGGTTTCCCACATGGGAGTTTCCTCCTCCTAAAAGACATGCATTGTTTTAAGAGTTACTTCTGTAGAGGAGAAGCCTCTAGCCAGCTGTAGTTTGCATACTTTCCAGGTCCTTTATATTGCTGTAGAAAGCCTTGGGCAGCAAAGCGATTAATCTTCAGTCTCAGGCCAGGCAAAGCAGCTGTGCCGGTTTACGATGTGACTGACATAGAGATGTTTGTCATCGCTCTGCAGCATCTGTACAGTCAGCCCTATTGCACAGTGGAGAATATTGCATAAAAAAATTGGTGTTTAAGTTCCAGTGGAAAGTCAGGGGGGTAAACTCACCTCACTTCTGCCAGCACTTACTAACCTGCTGCCTTTGTGCTGAAACACATGAGGAATGTCAGGATGATCTATTCTGATGTCTGAGCTGTACCAGGAAGAGGGTAATTTCCAGTTTACGGGTGGGAATGGACATCTGCAAGTGCCACAAAGCCGTTTCTACAATGACCATGTGACTGTAGCCTCAGAAAACAGTCATTATGTTAGAGGCTGCTGGTAAACATCCCCTTCCCGGCCTGGTTCTACAGGCTAAAGATGCCAGGCATCTGGAATGGGCATTCCCAGAAATCAGGGCTCTTCCCATAGCTCCATAAATTGGAACTGTGCTGCTGTTTTCCTAATCTGCCCAAGACAAAGCGTGCTGGTTATTGCAAGCCTGCCTTTGTCAGCTGTTTGAACTAACCCAGCGGAACTTGCCTGAAGCAGAGTAGTGTGTATTTATTCCCCGGGATACACCTTTTTGGCAGAGTTGTGCTCGTGGTAACTCCTGGCTATGATCAAAAATGCAAAACTGGAGGTGGAGGGAGCAAAGCTGTTTGCGAAACGGTAATGGCACAAGACCACCAAGTCGTTTAGCATGTCACATAGTACAGCTGTCCCTCTTTTTAGTTCTGTGTGAAAAATGTGAAACATCCATGACAAACTCAACTGTCCTTCAGCTGTTAAACAGCTCTCAACTCACAAGGTGGAGTTCAATGCAAAAAGCGATCTTTTAACAGATTTTATACCATGACAATAAATTCAGACAAGATGTCTCTCTAAGCCGTAAGATTATTGCTGCTATCTTTACTACCCTGTTATCTAAGGGCCAACAAACAGTACTCAAATCTGGCACCAGACAAGCACAAAAAAATAGACAGTCGTCTACAAAAAAGCTCGCAAATGAAGTAGATAAGGCAGGTTATGGGGAAGGTGTGGCCGGAAGGAAGGTGTGTTTTCAGGAATGGCATTATGGTTCTTGGACTTTCAGTCTGAAAGGAGACCTACAGCAAATGAGAAAAAAAAAAATCACATACTAGATATCTTGAGCCTGCTGTGGACAAGCATGAGATCACCTCTGTATGCACATGTCTCTCGTACAGAGAGTCCGGTGGGCTTGGTAAATCAGGCCCACGTGTGCTGAGCCTGGCTTTTTGAACAGTCATGACACAGATGCAAGGTAAGGATAAGCTTTTGATGCAAATGAGTTATTTGTTTTACTTTCAGGAAACACCTAAATAAATAATGTCTTGGTGAGAGGGCATGGTATGTTAACACTCAGTAGCACAGACCCAATCCCATGAAATGGCTACAGTTTCTCAAGACATTAAAAGACAAAGTGCAGAAAAAACAAGATGGATGACGAGCTACATACACTAAAATAAAAATCTGTATGCAAGACCATTTTCCCAGGACGGGTGTATGAGATGCATGGCAAAATCTTCCTAATAAAAATGCAATGCATATTAACAACAGTTCATTGTACTGATGTACTGTACACAAGCCTGCCATATATCACACCAAAGATATTTGAACAAACAGTAATAAGTTTTCCAGGTGATACTCAGGTTGGCAATCACATTTCCTAGAGTCTCTTCCTGACCCAAATTCTTTCTAGGGATTGAAATCAGCTGTGGCCAGATCTCAAGACTTATTTGGCTCCAGCTACCTGACTAGGGGAATGTTTTATTCATGTCATTACTCAAATCACTACTTCAATTTAAAATGCTGTTAGAGAGTCTGCAGATTCTGCCCATATAGCATAAGCCAAACAATATTCCTCAAATGAGCTACATTGTGCATAGCACTCTTCAAAATAATTTTTTATTGCACATACCCATGATGTTCCTTAATTTGAGCAAAGAGCAAGTTTGATACCACAGTAAAGAAAATCTGAATCTGCGAAACACTTCTGTTCTGGCATGGAGAGAGAATACTACTAGTAAATGTCAGACAGGCAATAAGAATTATTTCTGGAATATAATTTTCTTCTTCACAGTTCAATGGGATCCTGTCACATCTAGCTGGGAGCACAGGAATAAAAAAAATCCTGAAAATTGCTTAACTATAACCTCCCTCACCTACTTTTCTGGTGCTTCTAATTGAGAGGTGACAACAACCAGGGGTCGGCGTGCGCTGTCGTCAGAAGCGCTCTGCAGCCAATGACATGGACTCAGTTACATGCTGCATTATGTTCTGTTGGCTTCAGGGCTGTAGTACAAAAACCAAAAAGGAGGTGAAAACACAAACCAATCACAACAGTCTGGCAATTTCAAAATGATACCATTTCATTTTTCGATCAGTATTACTTCACATTGCCGCGGAGGGGCTGGGGCAGGTGTCACGCCAGCACCTGGCTCCGCTGCCGCTGGCCCCGCTCTGCAGGGGCTCCGGCCAGCGCCGGGCTGACCCATGGGCCTGGCAGCCGGGGCTCAGACCCTGGCGTTTCCGAGCAGGGCCTGAGCCAGTCACGGGCACAGAGTGCTCCCCAGGTGCACGCAGGTTCAGAGCGGGGCTTCCTTTTTCTTATCCCTCTCGTTTTCTAGAACAGAATCTTTGATCAAGGCACCCAGAGTTCATCCCAACAAGGCCTTCTGCGCCCTTGCCATCAATCCGCCTGCCTTTAAGAAGGCTCTTAATTAACTTGCAAGGGTTTGGGCTCACCTTAGCTAAAGACCTTCAAGAATTCTCCAACTGAAAGATTTCCAATTTTAATTTATTTTTTAAATCAAGTAGGTATCTTAGAACAAGAATTTAACAAATGTGTGCACTAATGTAATTCATGTGGGAAGAATGTTAATGGCAAACCTTGTCTCTAGTACCAGACTGTTTAGGAAAATAAAAGCAAGCAAATTCTAGGATAGTCCCAAGGTGTTTTAGAAATAACAGGAGAGACACTTGTGCTACTTTAGCCATTTCCATTTCATTGTCAAAATGCTATCACAGTTTAGCAATTCCCTGACATCAGGGCAACAGTTCAGCAAACCTCACTTAGTCTGCAGATTTCTCAAAACCAGGAATGCCAACAATTTTTCTTCTGCCAAATTAGGTGAAGTCAGCCAAATGGAAAGGGGTAAATCCTGTCCTCCTGTGTACTCAGTGCCTCCAGCCATTCCCAGGACCTGGCGGAGAATGAAGTTGCTTGCTATTAGCAACTAGAAGAAGCATGAGGCAGAATGCCAGCCTCTAAATTAAACAAACAAAAATCCTTTTCTAGTTCAGTTTTAAAGTCATGTATATTTCTTTCACACCTAGCACTCAATACATGGTCAAGTTCAAGTGAGCTCCTGGAAAAGTACCAAACACACATATATACTTACATTGCTAAAAGAAAGACTGTGTTTTTGAATGCATCCCAAGGATCTATGAAGACATCCCTTGCTCTGTCTCCAGGCCAGCTGGGCTATTAGGAGTTGGGAAGATTTTTGATCAGCGTGGAAAGTCCTAAAGATCATTTCAGAAGCCTCATCAATCAGTCTAATGCTGGCCCAGCTGCCATAGAAGAAACATGTCTAAAGAATTGTGCAATCAGTTAAAAGGGTGATTCATGTCATTGTAGATTTTCACTCAGGGAGAGTGGCATGGGGCTTTGTTTTTTTTTTAAATTTTTTTATTGAATGCTGATTTGACATTTCAGAACTGCCCTGACGTCAAGGACTTATCCCAATGAACAGTCAGATATCCAAAAAAGCCCTTACTCAAATACATCTGTTACCCTTAATAACATATGCCAAACTCTTCTTCACTGTGGGAAAGAGAACACATATATAAATGCATTTCTGAAAGGGGGAGAAATGATTAAAAGTGACTTGTTTATTGAAATTTTGTGTACTGTATAGCTGGCACATCATATACAGGAGCTGTGGTGTTACCATGCATGCTTGGGTCCCGTTAAATACAGTACTGGGCTGTTTAAAGAGTGACATATGGTGCTTGCTAGCAAGAAAACATGTATAGATGCCTATGAGAAGAAATGCTATGATATTCCAGAGTTGCTTTTTAGTATTTGTGGGAAAGCATCCAGAAAGAAGAGAGGAGCATCAAAGTCTGGCTCTGCATACCTTCTGCCAAACTCTTAAAAAACTCGCTAGGAAGCCCGTATGTTCTGAAGACGGCTAAATAGCTGAAAAAATCATGTGGTGAAATAGATGCAATTCTTTGCATAGGGAAAATTAATTTTGTAGTCCTATCTCTCCAGAACCTAAACCCTTCACTCTCTCTCTCTCTCTTCATGTCCTCTTCCACTTCTCTCTTTCCTAGATTTTTCCCAGCAAAAAAATCCAACCCAGTCTTCCTTGCGTAGAAATCTACACCATACCAACAAATCCTTTACATAACTCTGCTAAACTCTTTCCACGCATGTCAGCATTAGCTTATGACATTATTTTTAGGATTTTCCCTTCTGATCGAAACTCTTTGCACCAACCTCTGTGACTTCCTTCTCCGGTGTGCAGCTGCCCCTGCCACCAAGGTCTTTGAAACTGCCACAGCGCTGGACACAAACCGGAGTAAGGCAGGAGGCTTGCATTGCTGCAAAAGCGCTACTTGTGCCAGATGTCCTGCTTTAAAAATATGCTGGTATATATACACACACACATATATACACAAGTCTATATATACTTTTTTTATTCTCAGTAAAGAGTTTTAGTTTGCTTACTAACAACACATAGCTTAAGACCTACCTCCTCGTTCATAGTAGCATACGTATTACTGACACATACCTTAGGGAGGCCTTCTAAACTTGAAGGTTAAATGTTTAAAACTTTATAAGCCTTTCAGGCCTACTTGTGCTCAACATCCCTTGGAGCCCAGCTGCTGCATGTGGCGAGGCGGTGCCAAGCTGGCTGTCAGATGCACACAGTGCTTTGTCAGACTCGTTGCTGAGAGGAGCGTCATCCAAGGTCTCATTTCTGCAGCCATAAGGAAAAAAGACATGTACTTGAAGTTGGCAGGAATTTAACCTTTAGAGCAGGATTTTACTCACAGTGTTTTCTCCCTGGTATTATACAATGGGTGAAACACAGAGGATTTTGCTCTGTGTTTTAATGAAGATCTGTGGCAATGGCAGAAATCATTATTGAAGGATTTCCCAAGCCTACGAGAATGACTTGGCTTGAAGGACTGTGCGTCCAAACACACAGATTACCCAATAAAATCCATTACTTTCCTGGTGCTCATCAGTCCTAGTCCTACGAATCAAGAGCTCTGTTAGGTAGTCCTGCATCTTAATTATATTTTAGTGACATGTATGGATTTGAAATATTCTTCGGGATTACTTTGACCACAAAGCGCTCTGGTGCTGGGTGGCTGTTCAGACAGTCCTGCCTCATTTTCCCTTTGTTTAAGCATCATGCAAGGAAATACTTGCAATGCACAAGAAGATGCAGTGGTCATAGGAACAATCGCAAACGTGAGACAGTTTACAGACAGTTTTGCCATCAGCAGTACTTGTCAGAGAAGCACAACGCCCAGGCAGCCTGCATGACAGCAGTGACCTCGCTGGTCACGGACATGCACAGTTTTGGCATTAGAATATTCCGTTGCTATTCCCATCTCTTCTTCCCAAACATGAGAACCAAGGCATAAAGCTGAGGATGTTAGCCTATATTAGAAAGAGACCCTCAAAAGACAGTCTAATATTTCTTATCCAATTAACAATTCTCTCACCCTAGATTTAGAAGCAAGCAAAGGTATCTTCTCTTTAATCCCCATACTTACAGGCAAGGTGAGAGAAGGTGTAGTGCTTGCTGCCCTAGGAGCCCCAGCAAGTTCCATGCGTAAAACTGCGTTACAATTTTGGGTAGCTGGATGTTGCCACAGGGCAAAATGAGGAATGAAACTGCTGGCTTGGGGCAGCAATAGGAAGTCTGGGAAGCAGTGGAAGCCAGCGTAGCTTAGAGTCTGTCATCTCAATAGCCAATCCTTTGAAAGAGTTGTTGCTATAGATTTGGGTTGGCTTTACCTGTGCTACTCCTTCCTGCATTTCTGCTTTCAGCTGTAGTTAAGATTATAGTAACTAGCCTATACATGTTACCGGACAGTGGGGTTACTGTTGTTTTTAATGTATTACACCATCAGGCAAGCTGTTGGGACAGAATGCTGGACAAGTTGGAACTAGCCTCCTCCCAGTTAGCTGCGTGGTGGTTCTGCTTCTCAGTTAGAAACTCACATCACTCCACTTTTACATGTGTACTTGTTTATTTCAGCTAACAAAAGAGGGTCCAGAGTACAGATCCGATGACCAAGAGCACTGGAGTTCTATGCTGGATCATCTCCCCATTGTATGTCGCACTGCTTTTCTGTTGTCTCTTAGGAAAATGTGGATGCCACCATTCACCTGCATTACACGTATCACTCGTATGAGGCTTTGAAGAAGTGGTACAGCATACCCTGGTAACTGATATTTACTTTATACAGTGTACAGGCCCACCAAGCAAAAATAAATTAACATTTTAAAACTAATTCACAAATTAGTTTCAATCTGTTTCTCACAAGTGCTGCTACTGGTAAAGAACTGTGAGGATGCCCGGTCCTTGGGGCTCCTTACCAGCCCGGCAGTCTTTTCTAGCAGCTCACACATACTGCATGCTGTGATGGCTGTGCTGTGCGGCACAGATTCTCCCAGTCAAGGTTCATTTGCAGCTGGTTTGTTGGATTGCGGTGCTTCAGAAATACTCAGCTTTCCCTTTCCCAGAAGGCTATTCTGTCAGACTAGGAAAAAGAAGGGAGAAAAGAAAGGGGGAGAGTAGCCAAGCAGCAAAAAAGGAGGTGAGCAAAGCCACAGCATGCTCCTTGAGGGGCTGCAGGCACTGCTGTGCATGCAGCAGAGAGGACAAATTACTCCAACACAGTGTGATCCTGCACGCTTTGAAGCAGTTACATGCACACAAACAAATAACAGCGTGCTTGCTGGCCACACAAACAAAACACAGTGTGTTTGCTGTCTCCACATTATTCCATGCAGCCAAAGTTAGCATTGCACCTCTGAACTGTAATTCACGTTACTGTACAGCTCCTGGTTTACATGTGCATGTGCACATCATCTCACGTCACTAATTCCACAGCCATGTCTCACCCCAGTCCCTCTCCCCCTCTTCGTGAAAGACCAGGACCTGGATTTGCCTTGCTTTCAGTAGCGAATGCAGCAGCCCTGGTCAGGGGTGAGGAGCAAAGCTGGCACACATGCAGCAGTAAGGGGTTACCTGCAGTGGCAAACAATTTTTTAAAAGGCTGATGACCTGTCCAGATTTGGGCAGCTTTCTACCATGTCAGCCATGAGGACAATGCCAGTTTCCAAGTGTATAGCAAATCTACACTGGAGCACGGGACGTCCACACTAACAGGCCAGTCCTGATCCTACTAGCAGCCTAGAGCTGAGCACAAGCTATTCTCCTGCTTTTTGGGCCCCTTTTAGAGTCTTTGTCAAGTTCTTTGTAGCTGCAACTAAACCGCTCAATCCAGCTGGGGCAGAACTAGTTCAAGCGTATTAGAGAGGGGTGCAGACACACATTCTTATTCTAAATAAAATGGGCTTTTAGCAAAATGAGCCTTTCAACAAAATAATTCATCTTAAAATAAGAGAGAGAGATTTATTCCCTAGCCTCATTCAAAGACAGGCTATATAGAACCATTTTTGATGAAACCAAAATGGTCCAAGTCAAGAATGGAGAACATTGGGTTTGGCAAAACAAATTATCAGAGGAAAAATCAGTCTCAAGGGGGATTGCTGGAGATATTACATAGATGTAGCTCCACATTAATATTGAAAACTTCAAAATCTCAGTTGTATTATATCTAGCATTCATATCAGTGCAAAACCAAGCACAAATTCATCCCCAGAACAAAGGCTGCTGTTGTCCCCACATTAACCCGTAAGAGCTATTGGCTAGCCACAGTACATTATAAACAGACCAAAAAGGTGCAGTGCATTTTCAGGAGCTGGCCTGAGCTAGGAAGATTTTTTTTTTTTTTTTTTTTTTTACCATTGCTAGTTTACAAAAGTGTACTTTCTGTTCCTGAGGGTTAGTGTAATCAGCCACAGCAACGGTCGGACCAAGTCTGGGGTGAGATTTATTAAACATCTAATGGCAGCTGGTTTGTCTATACTGTTCTGATATGTGGGGGAAGGACCTGCCTGCATTATGATATAGATTCATTTCATAGAAACACACAGGAAGACAGAATACACAATAAACATCAGAAAGTGCATCAGAGGGATCATTCCTCTGGTTTTCTTGGTAGTTTAGCTCTTCTCTGCTCTGCACATCAACTCGACAGACTGTGCCTTTCAAGTTTGTTCATTGTTGATTGGATGTGAGGGAGTGGCTTAAGGGCGAAAAGAAAATGATCGAGATCCTTGGATAATCCTCCGAAGGGATTTGCAGGGTGACAGCTACTCCCCCATCGCATGGTGCAGCTGCCCTCCTTCCTACCCACCCTCCAAGGACAGATGGCTGGCAAGTCAGGTGCTGGTTAGATCATCACCAACACCTACTATTTCAAAACGAGAGATCAGAAAGGAGATTACAGTTGTAGGTGGAGACCCAGAAAACACAAGGCTACCTTCAACTACCTCTTACTACTTGCTGTCGGCTACTCTGTGTCTGGGTTTCTTATCCCACCACCTCACCCTACCACAGACAGGTGGGTCACTTGAATTCTCCAGTTAAGCTCTTACTCCTTGTAGAGCCCATTACAAAAAATAAAACTGCTCTAACAACCAGTCAACACCTATCGCCTTCCTCACACCTGATCA
>Ga0181612_126722_pt1 | contig 12077 bp, 5 predicted proteins | sample HoacroProtozoa21_FD_119630 | JGI IMG/M metagenome (GOLD analysis project Ga0181612, IMG submission 119630) | Hoatzin crop microbial communities from Cojedes, Venezuel. Combined Assembly of Gp0051906, Gp0051904, Gp0051908
TCCCGGAGTCTTGTAGCTTGGGTGGTTTGTTTAAATTTTTTTTGAAAATCCTTAGGAAGTGAAAAGCAGCAGATACTTTTGCAGATACTTTTTTATCCCCTCTCAATACAAGTTCCAAATTTTTTCTCAGACCCATCTTAATGCTATTGTACTGAAGCTTCCTTTACTGTGCTGTAGTGTTTGACATCTTTTATTCTGGAGGATATTGAATTGTAAGTCCAATCAGCTTGATGGTGTCAGAGCCTTTGAAAAACTGGGTTGTCTAACCTCTTTTAATCCATGGTGGCCTATGTAACTCCTAGCTTTTACTGTCTCTTGGGCAAAATATTTTCTGTCAGGGTAAACAGAATGTGTGCATAGTTTAGAATGAATATTATTACATTTCCCAATGCTTGTAAGTCTTTTCACTGGAGAGAAAAGAATTATGTCTTACATTGATATTCATGTTCAAAAAACAATTTGCAGTGCTGATCTTGGGAGCTGCATCGAGAGTAGCCTTATAAAGAGGTATTTGAAGATGGAAACAACAGTAAGAAATGGTCTACCAAGAATGGGCTTCTTCACTCATCTGCTGTCCCAAATCCTGTGCTAGGGAGATGCCAGCTTATTGCAGAAGAGAAAATGGCCAGCACTTTATTCATTACAGCTATATTAATAGTTAGCTAATTAGTAATTTGCTCTATATGATAATACAAAGTAATGCATTCAGGGTTGTAGTTTGCTTTTGCGCTTCGGTTGTGCATTAAACAGATGAAAATTAACTAAAGCTTTTTTGTCTATTATGTGGTGCAGGCTGGTTCATATTATCGAGAATTCATCTTTTCCCTGTAGGCTGAGTGTGATTTGGTAAGGTGTAGGAAAAGACTTCTACTCACTCATAACAAAACCACACAAAATATTAGCTTGTTTGCTTACCTTCCTTATCCCCCTCCTTTCTGTGGCTGCATTTTAAAAGATTCAAGATGTTTCTGAGGTTTATATATTCATCACTTGGGTTTCCACACTAAACCCAAAATTACTCAAGACTGGCAACATTCATATGCACCTTTGGTAATCTTTCCAGCTCCAGGAAAGATTAAAGAATGAAATACAGCTTCAGATTCAGGAGGAAAGTTTTCGTGAAACCATATAGGTCTGATCTGAAGAGAATGAAACTTGAATCACTATTTTATTAAAAAAAAAAATCGTGGAGAATGACTAGGGCAAATACTAAACCCCAGAGTTTTATGGACAGTGAGATCTGCCTAAATAACCTTCCGAGATTTTAATTTCAGTGTTTCTGTTATGATAAAAGCAAGTTCAGAGGCTTTGCTGCACATTCGTAGAAGTTCCTGACAGTGTTTCAAGTGTACTTCTATTTTGTCAGCTCTATGCATAGCAAAGTCATTAAGTGTTTTTTCCAATATCTACTTTTTAGTTCAGTTTGTAATCAGAATAGGAAAGCTAACACCATATAATCTAATTTCTCAGTAGACACCAACAAGTTCTCTACAGTCTGACATTTCTCTCTAGCCCAATGCTTGGGAAGCTCTTTTTCACCTTGTTCAAATTGTGCATTTGAGAAAAATTCCACATAAAACATAACATGAGCAGAGAAACTCAACATGCCAAACACCTGAATAAGTCTTTTTTGTTCACTTCCCAGTAAACTATAATTGCTCTCTGTGTAACAATTTTTAGAGACAATTTTCATCTCGGCTGAAGTTTTCTCTCAGTTTTATGCCGTACTTCTACTTACAACCTTTGGTTACCTCTAAATAATGTCTTCATTCCACTGTTAGTCTAATGGATTGAAGTAAGGAGTCATGGCAGAACAGAGCCCAAGCTGGTGCTGGAATTCATTTGGACTGTGAAAAATGGGGATTTGGCCAGTGGTGCAGTAGTTCTAACATCTCCTGGAGCTTTTGAATAGCAGACATGTTTTATACTGCCTGCAAGGCAGGCAATTAGTACATCAGTCTTTTCTGATGGAGCATTGGAATGAAGCATTGACTAATACTTTGTTTTTCTTTGGTGCTTTTTCTCCATCTGGGCACTGTATGCATGAAAGTGAGATCAGGCTGGTTGGATAAACATCCTCAGCAATGAAGTATTTCACACTTTATGTTGTTAACAGTGTGTTATAGTCCACTCCTGTGTAAATGGCTATGTCAGTCCAGCAGTCTAACTAGTGGGGGGAGACAGAGACACTCAAATCAGTTTATAATGTCTTTCTTTTGGTCTTTCCATAGTTTCGGTGTGTTGTAACATGTTTGTTCATATTTTGTTAAATGCTGAAGTCTTAAACTTTGAGCTCTTTATAGATCACTTCCTCTCCATCTTTCCCCCCTTTCCAAAACAGAGGAAACTTTATTCTGCAAAGGCAAGCAAGTTTTATATTTTCCCTCAAAAACAGAGTTTTTTGGTGAGGTGTCATTTGTTCTGTAGCTGTTCTGAGCTCCAATGAAAATAAATTTTTTACTCCCGAAAAGGTATCTTATCACAAATAGTCTTTACTTAGGTTGCACTCCAGAGTTCCTAATGCTCAGTCACAATAAAAATTGCACCTATTGGTTTGCAGTTTTGCCAAATTACTTCAGTTACAAATAATCTGACTTCAAGCAATCTTGTGGGACTCCATAACTCAAACAAGTAAAACCAGTTAGGAATTTAAAATTATTTTTCTGGTGAAGTAGAATATAAAAGTAAATAGAATCAAAGAAGATTATATGTTCTTGTTTTGCATTAATTAAATGACAGACAAGAGAGACCTTTCCTACCCACCACAACCACTTCAAATTTAAATTCTGAAATGATGCACTACGGTATTTTTCAAGCTTATGACTGTCTCTAGTAGGACTAAAATGTAGCTAGTGACAGTTCTAAATAATGTAGGCTGTATTATTGCTGTGTACTGTGGTATGATCTGTGTTTTAAGGAAGATGAAACAGCTTTGTCAGAGGGGTGATTTTGAATGGAAGGGTCCAGCAAGACATAATGTTTTTGTTAAGTGTCTGACATTATTCTTATCTAAACATAAGGATGCAGTGCTGACAATTGTAAGCTGATATAAAAACTTGTTCAGGGAAAAGTCAGTGTTTGTGACAGATCCCCAGTCAACATTTTAGTGTCATTTTCTGAATGCTCAGAGCAGCTGCTGTGATTGCAGTTCGCACAGTCCTGGTCTTCTACTCCCAAACATCAGTAACAGGAGAAAGGGTGGGTGCTCACAGCAAATAACAATTAGCAGAGTGGCTCTGGGCTGGGCAAACTTAAACAAATCCAATAGATTTCTGTGACCTGCTGCAGCACTGAATTCTCCTTCAGTTATTTCCCTTGCTTTCTGTCTTCCATCAATACCACTTTACAGCAGCAAGGCCAATTCCTTTACATGTACCCTGTTGATCTGACTGTCATCTTCCATCTAACTCTTTCTCTGGCTGCAAACTCCTCTCCGAAGTTTGTAACTGCCACACTAAAAAGGCTGTATTTTGGGACAGTGAAGGTCAAGAAGAAAGGACTTTGTGAGGAACAAATTACAATTAAAAATCAATGCATTGACAAAACTAACATTCCTTGCTTACATCTCCTAACAGATGCACATTCAAATGACAAAAAAGGTAATTTCTTCATTTAATTTTTGGCATGATGGGGGCTCCAAGGCAGACAGATCTTTGAAGTGGACCTGCCTGGACAGTCTGCTAATTGAGGTACCCAGAATGCATAAAAGGCTTTAAACCATGCGCTTCTAAAAACTTTAGTAGAATTGAACTCAAAGATTTGATGTTTAAAACACAAATGTAAAAAGCTCAGAGAAGGCGGAGCAGGAGTTAGAGTTTATACATGGTTCTCCAGCCTGCTGTCCTTGCAGGTGAGACTGTGTACTAAAGCTTTGTATTGTCTAACTCAACAAATTTTGGTGCTGCAGCAAACTCTGCTCAGTTCCTGTTAGTCCCTGGGAAGTTCTACCCTGAGCAGCTCTTTCTTCTCTGTTTCTTTCTGTATTTCTGCTTGGACCTCTGACTTTTTCCCCTGCCCCACACATCACTGTGCTTCTCCCTGGGTCCTGTCTGCCCCTTTCTCCAGGGTGCTCCAGTGGGCCCTGCTCCTTCCCAGGGGAGCATGCATCTCACTGAGACCACAGGAATACAACAAATAACTTGCCTCCCCTTTTTTTTTTTTTTACTTTTATTATGGCAGGGAGAGACACATTTGTCTAAACATCCTGTTGTGAAATGGTCTTCTGCAATTCCAGATGGGGGGAAAAAACTTTTACTTTTTAAGAGGATACAGATAAAACCCAGATGGTAAAATCCAGAAAGAACTGCATGGCTCTACCTCTTGCAGAACTCACTGTTCTGAGTATTTTTTTTTTGAGTTTTATGTATGTATATATGTATTCAAAAGTGCGTATTTTGGAGATGATAATGACACTCAACTTACAGAAGCATTGGGAAAATACTAAGCTTTGTAAACTGATTTCTCATCATCAGATGAAAAACTAGCTAAGTGAAAATTTATGCCGTAAAGCTTCAAGTGATTCAGAGACTGTTTAACACATATTTGCAATTAAGCTAGGAGTTATTTTCATGAAACTGCTATTGCGTAATTGATGGGTCTTTCATGAGAGGTAAGATGACAGCATAGGTGCTCTATAAATCACTAAAATTAATGTTTGTCTTGCACTATTATAATAGCGCTGTTCCTGATTAAATCGTCTGGGCTCTGCTCTTGCTCCTAGAGAAATCTTGGTGCTGATGTTGGTGAGGCTGTCAGCATCTCATTCACAGAACAAACAACCTGGCTACTCTCAAAGGGTTTGCAGTTCTTACAATGAAAATCGCCCTTTCAACATAAATCAATATCCCAAAGTCATGGAAAGTCTGTAGCAAGGCAAATAAATAGTTGCACTAGAATATCCTTAGGTCCTCTTTGTACATTTTGTGCTGTCACTGAAGTGCTATGAACATTATCAGCTTCAGAAATAAACGAGATATTAAGAGGCTCAGTTAGCGCAGTTATATAATTAGGTTGGGTAGAAAAGCATGCTTTAATCTCACTCCCTCCCTACACACTGGAGGAAGAACAGTTAATAAAATGGTGCGAGTTTTTTCAGGAGTAATACCCATGCAAGACTCTACTCTCCTGGAAAAATCATTCTTGGGAAAGCAACTACTCATAGTTGTTTGGTGGGAAACAAACTCAGTATTCAAAGGGCCAGTTATGCAAACGGGGATAATTTCATTTGCATGAAAGTATGGATGTTCACACTGGAATAGCTGATCTTTAAGTATGTTTTGTTTGAATTCTTTTTTTTCCCGTTTCTGATGTTTTTGGGGACTTTATGCTTGTTATACGTGCCAATGTGATTTAACATAAGTTAGTATCTCAGTGAAAAAAAAAAGCATTGGTGTTAGCCCTGCTTAAAGCAAGAAAGTGAACTAGACCTATAGAGCTTCCTTCCAAAATACATTTTTCTATAACAAAAGATCATACATTCCCAAAGTTTTTTCCTGGTGGAATTTAACAGGAACTGAATGTTATTAGGGCTTCCACTTTGCAAGGAAAAGTTCAGATATTCTTCAGTTTTGAGTTTTTTCAAGATATACAAGAAGCCAGAATATCAACTGGCAGTGTGTCTCATCAGTGCAGAAAGGTGTGTACTGAGCCTGATTGACTGGGTGAAAGCAAGTATCTGTGCCTGCGATGAACTGAGTAACAACAAAAACCAGCAAAATGGGCTCATTGTCAAGCCAGCACCCTATCTAATAGTAACTTCATTTGGAAATCTTCTCTGTTACACATCTAAAATTCTTTTCTTTCAATCAGACAATCAGCCCTGAAAATGATTTAGGAGTTCTATAAGCTGCCACAGCCATCCTGAACACTCTTTTCTGGTTGCATTGCATCCTGATTCCCTGCTCTTACAGGAGGCACAGTGAGATTTAGTTTCCTACAGCTAGTCAAAATCTTACATGAAGTAGACTGAAGTTAACATACACGTTGTATGTGCAGTAAACCATGCCCAAAGTCTTGTGACAATAATAAAACATGTTTATTTATGCAGGAAAAAGCTCTAATTTCTTTCTCTGAATTAAATCCTCTCCTCTCCTTTTCCCTTCTCTCGGTTGTATTTCTCCCTCTCGTCTTACTGGAAAAGACTCTCTTTTCCATGAAAGAAAATATTTAGAAATCATTATACAAAACATCATCTCTTCTAATTTTCTCTGGTTGCTTTTCACAGTAGCTAATTAGGCTGTAAACATGTCTTCTAATTGTAAACGTGTGTCCAGTGAGGAAATTAATTATATTCTTGAGAGGATGCCTTACCGCAGCTGCCTATATTGAAGCTCTGGGCTTTAATGTAATGGAACACAGAAGTATTACTGATGACACCTGGGTACTCAGCGTGGGCTATTCTAAATGTAAGTTTCTTTAAAATAACAACAATAATAGATGGGGACCCCGATGCCTGCCCTCCGTGTAGCCTTTCAGGGGTGATGCCCTGGGAATTGCAGCTCAGGGTAGCACTTGCAGGCTGCCAGTTTTACTGCAGAAAACCGGGAAATGTTATGCAGAGCTGGGACAGATGGAATGGCAAGGAGGCAGGCAAGTGGGCAGGAAGCCAGAAAGCTTCAGTCATTAGGGTTGACTAAACTAACTTGTCCTTGCAGAATTTTGCTGTATCAGCATTTTTATGATGGAAAATTTTTGCCTATGTCTGTTGAGAAGCAGTACCACATTTGAACAAAGAGCACCTTCCCTGCCAGGGTAGATTTGTCGCCTCGCTTGCTGTGCTCCTTGGAGTAGGGTTGCAGGGCCAGGGCAGGTTGCTTATGTGCTGCAGCACAGTGGTCTCTGACGTGGGCTCCTCAACAAAGGGCACCTGGTTCCCTCCGCCGAGACCCTGGGAGTCCACTCCAGGAAACTTGGGTAGTCACAGAGTTTCCTGACTGTAAAATCTAGAACTACTCTCACTCAGTTCTTGATTAGATTAGAGATAGTCTAGTCTATTGGTCCCTTTTGTTTAGCTCATATTTTCTGATTTCACTCTGAAAATGCCTGAATTAAGTGAGCAGATTTTAAGGAATTGAAATATATTTTACTGCAACCTAACAGTACCCTGTGAGATTTCTGCAGTGTGTACATTGAAAGGTCCCTAAAACCACCCATCTTGATTTTGTTTTGCAAGTACCCAAGAAGAATGGTATCTACTGTTCCTCTCTGTGACACTGTTGCCACCATCAATGAAGCCACCTCTTGCCCTGCGGGTACGTGTATCCCGATTCCCAGAAATGTTGCTTCTATTTATTTATCTTTTTATTTATTTATTTTTAGCAGGTCTATTTGTAGCAACTGTCTTGCTTCCTTTGCCTCGCCTTTTAAGAATGGAATTTTTATTACATCCTTGTCACCTCTGAAGTATGAAAAGCCATTTACAATATTGCTGACATGTCAGTTATAATGCTTTCACTTCTGCTCTTCAGAGAGACTACCAAAGGGGACTGTATTTGAGGGAGATCAAGTTTTTTTGATGACCACTTTTAATATAGGCAGATGAAGAGATTTTTTAGATCAACTTTACCGTTTGACCCCAGGGGAAAAAAGAATAATATATACCATGATGATTGAATATAAGTAATCTTCATATACTTTGTTGTTGATTTTATCTCTTCCTCCTTCATTTAGTAAGAGCTTTGCATATTTGTGAGGGGAAACTTACTGACAATAGATTAAAATATTCCAGTGCAAATTATTTTTGTGTCATGGTTTACTTTACCCTAGACCCTTTTCCAAGTTTTCTAATTGAAATTTGGGTTACTAATCAGATGAAAATATTTTTCTATGCTTTCTAACTTATTTGGACAACGATTGCTAACTGATAGTAGCAAACTAACAGGTAGAAAAATCAGATTTGGAAACTTTGCTTGGACAAAGCAGGAGAAGACTAGGACGTTAGGAGAGTCTCCTCTGCTGATTTCTCTACCATTTGTGCTCCGAACAGCACAACAGGCTATACAAACCACTGCCATGCCAAAGTGGGCTGCTCATCCATATGGGCGCAGCTAGAAAACACAGTATGTGTCAGAAACATTGGATTTACTGCCCACGTGCAGATCACCTGTGCCACATATTCGCAGCTCCTTGGTCCGATTCCATTCTAGGGGATATGCAAATGGATGAGTTTGGACATGAGGTGCAACTCTGAAGTTTATAGTTTTTAACGCCTTTTCTCTAATAAAAATATTCTGCTCCAGTCCATCTGAGGTTTGATTTATAACTTAGTCACGTCTTAATCACTGGACAGAAAATCTGCAATATTTGCTTTCACATGTGGTGTGACGGCTGCAGAGACTGAACTAACAGAAAATGAAATCTTCTAGCTTAAGTAGTAAAATGGAAAACCTTGGAGAATACTTGATGTTAATACAAGTAGTGTTACAGCAGAATGAGGCATTTGCTGCCTTCCATATAGTAAGGAAAATGTCAAATGAACAGTGATTGTCAGTAGACTATTCTCTGCTTGTTTTTCTTCAGAAAGATTGATTTTCTTCTGATGGATCAAAGAAAAAATCCAGCATCTTCAGACTAACAGCTAACAGAAAACAAGGAAGAAACAGAAAATAAAGTTGCCATACTTTATGTCCTTTTGGGATCAAGGATCGTTGAGTCATGCAAAGAGATATTGAAGCAGCAGAATGTAGACATTCTTCAGAAGAAAACAAAAACCACAGAGATTTACTTTCCTCCCATTCACAAGGTCAGCACACACACTCTCCTGTGCTGCTTCAGTGTAATTTCTCCATGAAAGCTGCTTGGTTAGGTACAGTGAAACAAAGCAGCATTAGCTCCAGTTTTATCAAAATGTTTTTGCTTATGGAAACATGCATTTGTCATGAGTAAATGTAATGTAAATTGGCTCAGTAGAACGATGCTTGTTGTAATTGAAACTGGGGTCTGTATATCTTTCCATCTAATAATGCCTTTTATACAGCTTGTGTTAATTCCTGTGTGAACATGTGGCCTGTACAGAAAGGGGTGTCGCATTCTTTCTTTTTCGTGGCTGTATGTTTTCATGTGGCCATGCAGGTCTGGTCTCTTCCCTGGGCTACAGCTGTGAGAGGTGCAGAGATTAAGTTTAGTGTTTCTACTGGCATCTTAGCAGGGAGACAGGGCTCCTTCACTCGATGGCTTGGGAATATGCTGGTTCATAAAGGGCTGTAGAGCCAGTAAGAACCTTTTTTCTAGGTGCGAGGAATGTCAGAACTGCGTTTATGGTGTGGTACTTTGTTTTACTCAGGTGTCTTCAGCTGGGTGGTGGGGGGAAGGCAACCTGTCAGCTCCATCATGGCCCTGTGCGGAAGGGTGAGCAGGGCTGTGGGGGAGAGGAGACTGCATTTATGCAGGGCAGTCAGGCACAGCAGCCCCAGTGAGAGGCACAGCCCAATGGAAACCTGCAGCAGGAGAGCAGCCCAAAGCCAGTCCTATGGCTCAGAGACAAGACACCTCCACAGGGGCTGTTTATGGGCCTGAGGAGTTTGTTGTAAATCAGGAAGAACTGAAAATTGCTGTATTAGAAAGCGAAGAACAGTGGAAAGAAGCACTGTGCAAGGACACGGTAAGAAGGGAAAAAGAGGTTTGTACTCAGGTAATTTAATTTTAATCTGTCCATCCCAGCAGGTGTATGTTTTCTTGTTTTAAAAGGTTACCGTGGTCTAGTTTTCCATATGTTTCATTTTAATGAAACCTAGCTTTGCAGACTGGAAGTCTTTGGTGCCTTTTGGCTTTGAAGTGATGAAGCAGTTCCACACTGAGGTACTGGTCAGTTCAGGTCTTGTAATATATGGCAATCAGAGGAGAAAAATACATATCGTAGTATGTCCAGCAATTTAGAAATTCACTCTCGAAAGAGCAGTGCTAAAGAAGAAAAGCAGCCTCTGGTAAAACAGCCAAAATATCTAACACGTTTCTAATTTTATTCTTCTTGCATATGCTAGTGGGAGGATCTACGACAGTCTTATTGCTTCAGTTCAGAATAATAAGAAGCAGCACAATGCAAGAGATCTCAGAGGGGAAAAACCATAGAAACAGAGCTTTGGCATATGTCATTTTCTTTTTCGAAAGTTAAATATGTCTAAACACTATAACTGGAATAGTCAGTGAACGCAGACTGTCAGATTGCAGGAATATTTTCCTGTAATTCTCCTATCCCAGGCCCAGCCTCCAGGTTACATGTTTGCCACCTACAAAGTAGATTCCTCACTTCCTTCTTTGGCTTTACAAACATGCAAGAGTATGAATTGAAACAGAGAAGCACGGTCTCTGCAGTAATTATATTATTTTTTTCAAGCTATGGCTGTGATCCTCAGGGCATTGTCAGTGTCACAAAATTTGGGTTTGTTCTGAGATTACTTGGCTGTTTTGTTTTCATGTTCTCGTTCTGTTTCATAAGAAATTCAAGTGTCTTTCAAACTATTTATCTTCACAGGTCTGTTTTTGTAAATTGGAACTGATAAGCGAAGTAACGTTTGGGGATAATGCTGGCATCAGATTCAACAGATACTTCAATTTTACCTCCGTGTACCCACATTTTCAACTTACAACCTTGCCTCCTGGATAATACACATTGACTTCCATGTTCTTTTGGTTAAGGCCAAAGAGAAATTTTTTTCCTTCATATCGGAATTATTTTGACTAATTATGTTACCCATGGACATATATTTAACCTCTCAGTATGGCTTGAAAAAGCATGCCAATGACTTTTTCTAAATACCTACTTTATTTTGCTTGAGTGCCTATTAGAGCCTTTAGCTTTGCTTTGCATTCGAATAAATGTTGTAAAAGTGGGAAGAATGTTGATGACATTGAACATTTTAGCTCCAGGGTTTGGTACCCTAAACCTGGCTAAAATCTAAACTCTTTAATGTTTCTTTATCTATACTGACAAAAAAAAAAAGTAGTATAGGCTGAAATTCTATATGATCACCTGAATACAGCAGCACAGTGATTTCCTTGATTTAGCTATGTTCCTTTGTGTTTCACTGGCTGTTTGAAATTGTTTATGTCTCTCCTATAGCATTTTGCAGGCTAGTGATTGAGAAACTTTAGGAGAAACTGTGTAACACAGCAGGAAGTTATTCAGATTCTATCTTTACTATTAATTTTTTAAGTCCTATGGTTACAATTAATGACGGGTTTGGGAAAGGCTGGTAGCTGCTTTGTAGTTTTTGCTTCTAGCAAGACCTGCAGTGTCAAGCACCGCACGTCACTATCCTAATCACAGGGGCGTGCTGCTGCAGAGCTGTTCTTATCATGTTTTCCTCCTGAGCTCCCACTCTAATAAGGGAAGTGCCAAGTGCCAGATTTCTCTATTGTAAAATAATGATTTCTGATTTGACATGCAGAGATGAAAGTCAAATATTTTTTGGGCACCAAGGGAGTTCGATAGCCTGCTTTTTTGACGATACTGAGGCGTTTTGCTGGTGGTGTTTCTGTGGATTAACTAGCCTAACATGAAAAGGTTTGGTGAAAATCTAGAGAAACATTTGTTTCTTTAGAATTGGGTCTTGGGCTAGTCATGGGAGTGCCTGACCCACCTGGGAAATGGGGAAGATTATGCTTAGCCCTAGAGAAGTGCTCTGAGCTCTTCACGTGGAAAATGTTGTGGTTAACACAAAGATCAGCACTAGTCCCACTGGGGTGGCACAGAATGAATACTCTTGGAGAAAATGTATTGAGACTTGATCAGCACATGTCTCTGACTGCAAAATGATAACTAGGTGTTGTTTTGTGGTATCAATCCTTTCTTATTATCAGTCAGGTGGATTGAATTTACTAGGTAAACCCAGGCAGTTTTAAAATAACAAAATGGAATTCAGAATAGTGACATCTACTTTCTTCTTTCTGGAAACCGTAGCTTTTACCTTTAAGAGGTATAGTGTAAAGACACTTGGATACGCAATACAGATCTTTGTAAATACAGCTCGGTAATAACTAACACTTTAAATACATTATCAGCATTACTGTGCAGTTTTTTAAAATGGAATTTGTTGTTGTCACATGAGCCTCTGGTGTTCTGTGGCAACAAATCTGAAGAA
>Ga0181612_124818_pt1 | contig 12076 bp, 5 predicted proteins | sample HoacroProtozoa21_FD_119630 | JGI IMG/M metagenome (GOLD analysis project Ga0181612, IMG submission 119630) | Hoatzin crop microbial communities from Cojedes, Venezuel. Combined Assembly of Gp0051906, Gp0051904, Gp0051908
CTTGGCCCCATCCTCCTGACACCCACCCTTCAGATATTTGTAGGCATTTCTAAGATCCCCACTCAGCCTTCTCTTCTTCAGGCTACACAAGCCCAGCTCCCTCAGCCTTTCCTCGTAGGAGAGATGCTCCAGTCACCTCAGCATCCTTGTAGCCCTCCGCTGGACTCTCTCCAGTAGCTCCTCATCTTTCTTGAACTGGGGAGCCCAGAACTGGACACAGCACTGCAGATGGAGCCTCACTAGGGCAGAGCAGAGGGGAAGGAGAACCTCCCTTGACCTGCTGGCCACACTCCTCTTGATGCACCCCAGGATCCTATTGGCTTTCTTGGCAGCTGGCACTGCCTGAAATGGAAGCTTGAAAAGTGGACCCTCAGGACTCAAACCTGAAAGGAAAAGAAAAAAATACTCAAAATTGTTTCAGTTGTTCAACGTAAATAATTGGATCATCCTTTACGAAGACAAGCTCGTAACTTCTGTGGGATCTTACCCTTTCTGTAGCTCTGGATTAACATTATTAAATATCTTTATTTGCATCTTAACTTTGCATCTTAAAAACAGTAGAAAAAATAAAATCCATCCCCCTTTCTACCTGTACTTCTCTTTATTCAACTGATTTGAATTTAAAAATCTTCTTTGGAGAAGAAGCAATTCCAAACTGAAATAAACATGTCTCTGTGCACTTTTGTGCTGGTTGGAAGTCACTAATCCTTTTGTCATCCTTTGTGAAGATGATCCTTTCTAGTCCCATATATTGATTAAAATTAAGCATTACACAAAACATTTATCATTTCAAAGGATTATCCTTTTATGTTTTTCTTTCTGCCTTCTTTTTTGAATTAACATTTTGTACCCCAGCTGATCTACTAGCTGTTGGTTTGGGGTTTTTTTTCTTTAGCAGAAATGTTGCACAGTGACTTGATTTCTTATTTTGCGTATATTTGGCTTTTATGAAACATGGCAATGGTCGCTTCAGGGCACAGTATTGTGAATAACCGTACAAGTGGACATCTCTAGCTACGTCATGTGTAGCTGTAGGATGGGAAGCTTAAACCCATTTATGCATATTAATGGGGATGATCACAAAGAGCATTTAAATTATTTCTGCGCCAAACTATTTGTTCTTGTATATTGGTTTACACCTATGCAGCTTTGCTAGCTTGGATAATTGTCCTCATACACAGCGATGATGAGTAATATGTGTTTGGGGATGTAGTTTTTGGTTTGGTTTGGTTTTGCGTTGTTGAAGGCAAGTTGATGAGCTGCATCACTTTTGAAGAATTGTGCCAGGTAGACTGGGATCTAAGTCATACTTGAATTTGGTCTCTCTGGCCAAAACTGTATGTGATTTATATTCTTTCCCTTTAGGGCTGGGATATTAAGTACCATCTGTAAAACTGCAGCTCCTAAAGCAACCAGTTGCTAGAGGCAGCCCTAGAACACATAATTTCTAAAACAAACTCCAGTGAACTGTCTGGACACATTTCTTCTCCTAACTGACCAGCCCCTGCAACCCTGGGTTTTGCTTCTGATGCTAAGAGAGTGTTTATGTGATACCTCTGACCCCTAAAAGCTAGTATGCTGCACTAACCTTAAGTTTACACCAAATTCTTCTTCTTTCTTGTAGACCTAATTCCAACCGGTGTGCGTTAGTCCGTCTAGATTGACCCTGCACCGTGTTTAAAACTTGGCGAAGGGCAATCAAGCCCAAAATAAAACCAGCAATCCACACCTTACTCTCTTAAGAGTAACCTGTCTAACCATGGCATGGTGGTTCTGTGTAGGTACAGCTGAGATGCCCAGCGGCTCTGAACCCTAAGTTTGACCCAAGTTGTGATGGAGACTGAAGATGTGGGAGCTGATGCGGCCAGATCACTAACAGGAGGTGAGGTTGGCAATTTCTGGTGCCAGGTTGGGCAAGGAGCTGTATTTGGCAGGTAGAAGCCAGCACCTATCCTGAAAAGGAGCAGTCATACAGCTGAGAAATGCTCTGTGGCAAATTCTGATAAGTCATGGCAACCAAACAAAATGTTTCAGAAAGGTAAGCAAGCAAAGGTGCGCTACAGGGACTATTTGTTACCTGTGAGTGTGTTGACTGCCGTGCTCCAAATAGAAGTTTGTTTGTAAGGAAGCAGTAACACAAGTGGGAAGGTGGTGATCCTACTGCGCGTCAGCGACTCGGCCTTGCAGGGCAGAACGCGATGATTGGGATAGGCAGGCTGTGTCATGTAGTTACTAGACTACTTGCTCAACATGTTCTGCATGGCCTGGAGGGTCACTCCTACCCCCTACTCTGGAGTTTTTAGGCTGGACATTGGTCAGATCTGTCAATTTGTATAGTGTCTTGTCTTGGTTAGAGTCTCAAGGTACTTCCACAGCAGAAATACAAAAGTGCATTCACTGCTGTGCATAGCAGTTGCGCCATGCCAATAATCAACATAAACAAGTTGGCAAAATGTCTTGAGTGCTGGTTAAAATTATCACTCTGAGCGCAAGATGAGAAAGCTATGACAAGGTTAATCATCTGTTTAAACATTAAGTTTCTGCTTTGCCTTAGCAGGACGCTGCTAACGGGCTCTCTCCCAGTCTACCACTTAATTACAATTACTATGGTTACAAGGTTAAGCAATAAACTTTCATTTGGTCTTTCAGCAGGTCGAATTATTCATTAACAACCTCTGGGCAAAGCCTAGCAAGCTCATGTGCTTAAAAACCAATTAGACTTATCCCTGGTTTTACTAAGTCCCTCTTTGGTCTTGAAGATTCAGCAGCAAAGTTGGAGGGAATTAGATCTGCAGTCAGTCCTTCGGGGCTATGCATTTCCTTTCTTCCTTCTTCAGGGTTAATGCAGGATTCCTGCTAATATAGGTTCCACTCGTTAGATTCTTCACTACGGTTGTCTCTCTGTAATTAAACATCGACTGACAAAACTGGCTTCAAAATGGCTGTTAGCAGCTTTTTAACAGTGCTTTTTCTTCTGGTGTCTCTCCTATAAAGATTTTTTTTTTAGGTTTTTCACTGAAAATCTAAACTGTGAAACTTCTTGGTAGCAAAAATGGCAAACGGTTATGCATTTATGAGCACTATTCCATCTTAATTTAGAAGTCAAAGTTTTATAAGCCAACTCATCTATCAAAAGCTTTGATTTTACAAAAAAATTCTTCTCATAGGAGTCCTAGATTTCCCCTCCCTTTGGCACCAGCAAAGTGTTGGGGGACAGTAACTGAACCCTGGTTCTTTTCAGGGCCTCATCCACAAAGAGTTGAGGATTCTTTTTCTTTACATCTGGCTTTTCGCAGATACAAATGCATTGGAGCAGAACCGTCATCCATGATATTTTGGAGTCCGGTGTCGTGATGGGTAATCCTAGGGCTTCCAGGTTACTAAGCCAGTATTCTCCCTTCTCCTTGAAGAACTATTTACTACCTATTTACTTTGTCATTTCTTTTAATGTAGGTCTGCAGTTAAATGGTTTTCATACAAAATTTGCTGTCTGAATAGAATTTATAAAATATACAGAGCCATCCAACGCTAAAATAATAATGCTGCTGTGTGACCAGGTAGAAGCAGCCTTGAGCTTGTCAGGATTGTCTTTTAAAAAGTCCGCAGGTAGCAGTGGCTAGGACATACCCCGTGACTCTGGGAATCAAATAATGTTGTAAGGAAACCGAAAGTAAAATTACATTTTGTGGTTTTACAAGCAAACTGACATTTTAAATAATTTTAATGTAATAACATAATGCAAAATGGCAGCTAATTCCCTAAAGTGATGTAGCAACTTCAGACTATGCAGGCTGTTCAGCTTCAATGTGACAAACAATGTGCTGTAAAACAGTGGCTTGTGAGATACTGGATGCGCTCCCCATGAGGTAGGGGCGCGCATCCTTCTCCGCAGGAGCTGCAAACAACATAAAATTGGTGCTGCCCTACCTTGGCTCAACGTGGCCCTGTCACCCCGAGTAGAGCTTTTCAGATTCCAGGTCTGAAATGGTAGTTAAACAGGGAAGGCAAAAAGCTGGTTTTAAAGGACCGCTGGCCTTCTCTGTAGGAACAGCCTGCAGATTGTAACGGTGAGAGCTTGGACTTAAAAAGCTTTTGCTTGTGCTATAGAGTGTAGATAAAATAGAATATGTTTTTTCTTTTTCTTCTGACAATGAGGGCAAAGTGAAGAGGAGCAGTCTTTAGCATTTAAGTCCATTTCTAGGTAAAATTAAACAGAAGAGACAAGGGTGAGAACACGATTCCTGACAACATATACTGAGGCATCTGCTCAGCAAACACCGCAGTCTGAAAGGAACCTTTTTGATTCCTCTAAGAAGTAGTCTCTTCCTGCCTGCACTTTTGTCCATTTATGCTTCAAAAGCCGTGGTTTTTTTTCATTTCTGCTTGGGAATCCATCAGAGCTGTGTCTTGTTTCCTAAAACAGCACGTTCTGTTTGTCTAGTGCTTCCCAAAGTGAGCCTGTTGTGTTGGCTGCCAGACTCGGAGACAGAACTGCCTCCTTTGCTCTTTCTCTGGGTGACAGTGTTGAACCCAGAAATTATTTTGCTCTCTCTCGTGTTGAGGTGCTCCCTCACTGGTGTTATTGCCAGAAAGCACAATTAGATTGTTAGTGCCCTAAGGGACCCCCAGCCTCTCCTCTGTGACCGGCTCTGCGTCAGCAAGCAGGGCAGCACGGGAGGAGGAGGTCTCTACAGGGAAGCAGCTCAAACTGAGAAGCGGCCATCCACGTTTGCTCTGGGGCTGCGGGAAGTTACTGCCTGTCTTCTCGGGGAGTAGTTATGGACGGAGTGCTCGCTGGAGGCTGGGGCACATGAAAAGCACACCCGGTAATTTATCGTCGCCTAAAGTGCTCCCCTTAGCACAATCTGAGGCAGCTGCATGGTGCAAACCAGAGCAGAGTAAACGGGGATTCTGAGAGGTTTCCTTCAACAGCCCTCTCTTCATCCAGACTGAAATGCTAATGTAGATGTACCCCTTCAGCTCCTCTGCAGAGCGAAGTGCCCACCCTCCTTTCCTTTCCCTTTGCGGTGGTCTGGTTGCTGCTCCGGTTTAGCTCATGGCATTGGGACGGACAGGACGGTGTGGAGGTTGGGTAAGTTCGTGGCGGTTAGGGAAAGAAAGGCTTTGGAGGAAGCACTAGGATATTTGACTTTGATGCAGTTGCAACACTCATAAAATAATCCTTTTAGTAAAGGCAGATGTAAAAATGCCTCATGTGATTATCAGCATGAAATATTGAAGATAGGTAGCAGACAGGAAAGCATTCAGGTTTCTGTCATCAGCTGTGTGTTTTAAGAGGAACCCAAAACTTTTTGGTCATTTCTTGCTATGACAGTGAGCATGAAGGAGGAATTCTGGCTCCTTGAAGAGAAAGTATGAAACTTTTCCATGAAGCAGAAACTCTGCCAAAATTCTGTTCACGGATACGGAAAGACTTCATTTGATTTGTCTAAACAAGTGTTTCCATTTTACTAAAGCAGTAAGAGAGGGTCAAGCTATACACTTTGACAATGCCCTGGTGAAAACGTGACCAACATTGCCATATTCCTGCAACACAATTTGATTCTATCTGAACTATATTTTATGATAGGAAATTTTTCCCCTTTGATACATTCCAGCCAGTTGTGGCCATGCATCCTGACGGGATATGCCTTAGCTGTCACACTGGCCGTGATACAGAAGCTCGAGGCAGGCAAGCGGGACTGAGCAACCCCGTTGTCCCCGTGAGCAAGGCCTACAGCAGCTTGCAGCTGAATGTCGTGGGACCTTTTGCTTTGTCCACAGTGTCAGTGCTAAATGAAGAAGATTATTTGCTGATTAAACAGCGTAGGCCTTATTGTTTTCTACAGGAAAGCTCTTTTTGTAGAAACAACTTTATGGATGGGACTTCCTTAAAGCATTTAGATCCAGGCTGTCGAGCCTTTGTGCTGAATGGATGGAAAGATGCGGTGTAAAAGGAGTTTCAATGCGGGTAGCTTCCCTAAGGAAAATCTATCACAGTTTTGATCCCTGACACTCCTACAGGCCTTAACTTTGTAGCTCCTCGTGACAAATGAGCCTGAAGGACGCAGGAGGAAGTGCTTTTACTTCCTTTTCTGTTCTTACTGGCTACCGGCCCAGAACTTTGTGGTGCTGGGACTTTAATTTACCTCATTGTTTTTAACAGCACATTTGTGCTTTTGCTATTCTGGATTTACGCCATTTGCTGGTGTGAGTTAAAAGCCCATTTGCCACTGCTGTTGTGTCAAACAGGCTTCTAGCTGCCTTCTGCGTGTGAGTGTCTTTGCTGCAAACCAGCCATCTGCTGTACAGCGTAAGGCGCGGGAGGCTGTGATTACCCTATGGCTTGTGTATGCAGCCATAGGTCTGATGAAGGCTTGAGGTAAAAAAGCCCAGTTCTGTCATGTCCACAGCATTTAAAAATGATGGCTTTAATAAGGCTGGCGAGATAGAGGGAAGATGTTGCTGTAGGACAGTCAACTGTCCAGGAGCCGAGGAGCTGACAGATCCCCACTAGTGACAGCAGAAGAGTGTGTCTGTGTCCAGGGTGATGGACCTGACGGGCTCCCTGTGCCTACGAGGCTGGCACGTGTTTTGACTCTGCAAACGTGATCCCCACACAGACAGAAGTAAACACCTTGAAGAAAAGGGCCCGTGACTGCACTGTTCTGCAGGCATTACTGATTTCACCTGAACTTCTGCTGCCAGTGGTCAGTCTTTGCTTTTTTGGCATGCGAGCACAATGGTGCTCATCTCCGGTGCTTTGCAGGGACAGCCTGAGACTTCAGGGGTTTGAAACCACCAGTAATGTAGGAAGGACTGGCCTGGTGGTTGTGTTACGGGTACGCATTTACTGAGTTAATTCAGCAGTTCAGGGTGAGGAAGTGCGCATGGGGACGGAGAGCAGGGAAAGGTCCAGGTAGACGCTTCTCTGCGAATTATGCTTGCGTGTCAGGGAGGAAGAAAAGTGAGAGAACAGGAGAAAAGCACTGCTTTCTATTATAGCAGCATGTAAGAACATTTGATGGTGTGAATGACTTCAGTGCATTTTTTTTTATCACGTCTCACGTTGGTGCTTACCAAAGGGAGTGCCCAAAGTGGTGCAGTAGCTTCTGCGAGACAGTTTTACCCTCTCCACCAAGGACTTTCTGAGGGCCTGAAGAAATCCTGTGCATGTATTATAATAACCAAGTTCGGGGGACTTCTGGTAACACACATTACGTGCACGTTACATTGCACGTGACATTACCTGTAAGTGAGCAATGCTGAAGCACAGAAAAGGGAAACTCCTGATGCCCAGGCAGGTGGGAGCAGCTTCTGTTGTACTGTGGGGTGAGTCTGGGAGTTGGGGGAACCGCTTCTGTAAAGGTTTGCAGCAGGTATCTGACTGCTCATTGCTTCAGAAACATCCTTAGGCAATAAAGTGAAGTGCTGCTGCTGCCAGCTTCAGAGGATGCAGGCAAGGAATAGGAAGCTGAAGTCATATAGTGCAATAACAGCTTAAATCTAAAGCCAAAAAAAAAAAGAGGAGGACTCTTCCTACCTGGGCTCTTGCACTGGTTTGAGCCCAGTAGTATTTCAAAAATACCTGAAAGACACAGCTATGACTTTCTGCACTCTTAGTTGAAAGAAAACTCATCTGGAAATTAAGTATTGCTCTTAATGCTTATGATTTTGATATGTTGGTTTACAGAAGGGAGGCATATATTAAAAATAATGAAGCAGCACTGGCATTTCAATGCTGCTCAATTACAGCATGTGTCTCTCTTGAGGATGACAGTTATTAGACTGCAGGTGTGACTATAACCAGCATTTCTCTGGAGATGGCTTTTTTGTTCATGTTTGAAAAAAATGTCATAAACCTTGTTGCCTTTGTCTTCCGTTCTTTAGCTCTTAGTTTTATGCGAGGGAGGAGGACAAGGGAAAAGGGGGGGAGGAGGACGAAGGAAAGACAATAAATGAGAAGAGTGATGTTTGCTGTTCCAAGAAGGTAAAGAAGAAAGAAGGCCATTACTGGCAGCATCCCAAGGAAGTGCCACTCAGCCGTGGCTGAGTCTCCTGGGGAGAGCTGCTTCCCTTCTAAAGCAGTCCCAGAAGATTGCTGTGAGAACTTGCAGTCACAAGTTATTTCAAGGATGTTCCTTATCCAAGATGTAATCAGGGCTGCACATCAGAAACTATATAAATTAACACACTCATTCGGGCCCATGAGTAGCTACAGTTTGTCTCTTAGGAGTCACCTGAAAAAATCCCTATTTAAATGTAAATGCAGCCATCCCACCCGATAACAGGGATTTCTCCCACAAAAAGCACAGGGGAGAGGTGGACAACTGAGAGGGGCCTCTTGCAGACTGGATCTGAAAGCTGGGCGCTTTTTTCCCCTCAAGGTTACCTGTGCATTTTTATGCTTTGTGTTGCGTCAGTAAACCCAGATCAAAAATGTTCTGATTTATGCTGGTCAAGTAAAATTATTTCCCCAGTTCGAGAAAAGTCCTTTCTCAGCAGTCATCACAGTGCCTGTTTTGATACTGTATTACTCCTAAAAGGAAAAATAGTCCTTCAGGACTCTTACGTATGTGAGAGCAGAGTCAAAATTCTGGTGTCTACTAGCCAGAAAACAGAATGATCAGAAGTTCATCACTGGCGTATTTTGGATTTGCATCCCTTTCTGCTGGCCCATCCGTGTTCACATGCTGCCACGCTTCCACACGCAACAGCAGCCAAAACTTGAACTGCTGCAAGGCCCCAAAAAAGAACCTGTCTCCTTGGCATGTGGTTGGCTGGTTACCTGAATAATAGAGACTTTTTCTGGATGTTGCAGAAGACTTGCCACGACCAGGGCTGGGCAGGACTGTAGAGCAAGGAAGAAGGAACTGAGGCAATGCTGGTGGAAAGCTCACCGCGATGGTAAGCCTGCCTCGCTGCTGGGGGAGTTGCACCATGGAAAGGGCCCATGGACAAGAATGCAGTTGCCCAAGGCAGCGTGCACTCTGTAGAATTTAAACTTCTCTGTTTTCTGGTTAGTTATTGAGCCGTTGGCGTTGCAGGCTTCCAAAAGCGAATGCAGAGCTCACTTAGAATGGACTACATTGGCTGGGTCATTGGGCTGAAGGCACAGCTTAAGCCAAGGTGAAAGTTCCACCAAAATTAGCTGCGCTGGTGATCCGCTACCGGGTGAGGTAAACACGACGTAAACGCTCTCATGTGCTTCTGCTAGAGACATCTTTTCCAACTGCTTTCTGAGCTTGAGCAACTGATAATATTTTGAAACCAATTCTGGTCACAGATAGTTGGCTGTTTTTTCCAGAACTTCAGGGTTGTGTTTAACAGGCTGCCCCTGGGATTCAGGTCTCTTCCTCACTGCTCTCGTCCTTCTTTATGACATTGAGAAACATTTATTGCAAGGGCTTGATCCAAAGCCTGTTAGTGTCTCTGCTGCCTTCAGTGGATTTTAGTTTGTACACCTCAGTTCAGGCTTGAGGATTCCCTTATTCTGTTAGAACCTCTAAAAACTATTTTATGCCCACTGACGATTGGCACGGCTGTTCGAGTCCGTTCAATACCATTAGAAACAGCCCTCCTGGATCTGAAAACCATAGATTAAGAACTGCTGAACTAAATACAATTCAAATCATGCCTCAAGCACTAATAGATACTTTTATTCGCTTCTCCCTCTCCCACCTCTGATCAAATACAGCCTTTTCTGTTTTACCTTAAGGAGCAGAAAATGATTCAAGCAGTGCGCTGAGAAATGGATGACTGTAGGAAAGCACAATTGCTTCGAGGAAGTTCCCCTTCACATGAGCCATTTAAGGGGAAAAACTAAAATTGCTTCACATAAAATTGTATAAAGTCCATGGTTTATTGCCTAATCTGGGAAAGGGTAGTAAAATAGTACCGAGCTGGAAATTTTTTAATTAAACCCATGCTTGTTGACTTAAAGTTTGTTTACGAAATCTAGCTAAGATTAATGTACAATAGCAAAACAAACAATTTGTTATTGTAGAGCTTGTTGTCACGTAATTTGTAGAACTGAGCGAAAGAGAGATTATTACATTCAAACAAATTTATTGTTCTGTAGCTCGGGGATTGTCTTTTAGTTCTTTAGCTGTTGGGTTTTGGCTTTTGTTTCATAAAGTAAGAGTAAACAAATTAAAGTACTGAAGCTATTTTTGGAATTTCCCCAGAGGAGTGGGATACTCACATGTGCTTCAGACCAGCAGCTCTGGACTCTGTTGATCAAGGCAGGAGGCTTGGGTTTCCACAAAGCCATAGTCACATGTTGTTACAAATGTAGAACAGAAGTGGATACATCATTGGTCTAATCTTAAAATAGCCTGTTATATGAAGGGAGAGATCCAGCATATAAAATCTTATGAGAACGTGTGCCTTTATACTGGTCTTGGGTTCCCAAAACCTTATGGAAGAGGGTCAGCTACAGAACTGCCCACGGGAAGCAGTATGAAGCGTCAGAAAAGTGCAGAATCCTTACTGCTGACTTCATTTTCTCTAATGAATTAGTTACAGCCACCTCATTAAGGAGACTGTTCTTGATCAAACTTTTCTGTCAGTTTTCTTAATGACCAAATTGAATTTAACCTCTCTCAACTTGAGAACTATTATTCTTCACCTTAATGACAGGACTTGATTTGAACTATTCCTCTTCATTCGCTGCATTATTACAGTAAGTATTAAATGTTGAAAAGAAACCATCCCAAAACCTTGCTATACTAAAATGGAAATCTTAATTTCACTAAAATTAAATGAGTCTAAAATTCTCAGGGTATGGCTGGATGAACAACCTCTCACCTTGTCTCAAAGCCGTTTACGTGTTTCCTCCAGTCGTTGGTTCCTGGCCCCATATGACATTAGTTCAGGAGCCCCCCAGTTGCAGAGGGGGTGCGCAGGCTGGGACTTCACCAAGCCCCCAAATCACTGCTTTGGCACCACAGAGGGGGCAGTTAAGAGCAGAAGATGGGGATGGGGAGGAGTGGGAGCGGGATGAAGAAACTTGTGCCCTAGCATTTGCACAGCTATACGTTGCCATGGTGCTGCACACAAGGCTTGTTCTTATATTACAGTGCGAGATGTTTTCCGTAGTCTCCTGTGGCCTTGCGGCAGGAGGTACTGAACACAACGTGCTGAGTGCCGTACAGCAAACGGACCCGGTTTTTAGGCTGCAAGCAGGATTTTACCCTTAATGCTCCTACATCATAGTTTGATGATCGTTAATGATGACTAACTCTTTGGATGTCCTGAATGAGACAGCTGGGGAATGATTTTTACCGTTCTCATCAAGTGTTGGGTGAGGCTCTCTGAAGCTGGATGTTCCTACAGAGAACTTAGGCTGACACTGGCTGTCGGATCTTTTAGAGTTGTAGCACATTTAATTCACTCAAATGAAATTTTTGAGGAAAAATCTGAAATCGCCCTGAGAGGTTTCCCTTTGAAAAGCAGAGGTCACCCTCAGCAAAGCAGCGATTCTTGGGCAGACTGCTGCAATTGAAATCTCAAATTTTGGATATTCAGAGCTTTTGTCAAAATATTTATTCTGCAAAACCCTGCCTTTACTGGGAGTCGATGCAATACGAGAAAGATGATTTCATGAGGCAATGAATATAATCTTTTGTTTGTATTATGCTTTAGTGTTTCTTCCTCTCTGTCATAAAGCAGGAGTAATGTTCATGGCATTGGAAGACGGGTGCACAATAAACAGCTCAGTGGTTCTCAGACACCTTAACTTTGCTTTGGTACTTAATCACCCAGAGAAAATGTTGTTTATTGCCATGCACACTCCTCTGCTGTGAACATTATCCTTTTAATTATAAAATGTTGCACTGTACAAGACATACAGAATAAAATCTGGTGTCTGTTTCTCAGGCAGGAAGAATTCCGTGGGGGCATCTTTGTCCCTTTGGTCTGCTTAACTTGACATAATACAGATCTAACCTATCTTTTCAGACTCTTTCTGACAGTGAGCTTTGGGCTGGCATCCTCTTTTAAAAGTGGCGTCCTCCTGTGGAAGCTCAACTTCCTCCTTGGGGGTCAAGCCCTGATAGAGCAAGTTCTCAAGGGC
>Ga0181612_135877_pt1 | contig 12076 bp, 9 predicted proteins | sample HoacroProtozoa21_FD_119630 | JGI IMG/M metagenome (GOLD analysis project Ga0181612, IMG submission 119630) | Hoatzin crop microbial communities from Cojedes, Venezuel. Combined Assembly of Gp0051906, Gp0051904, Gp0051908
GGGGGGGCGGGGCAAGAGTTAATACATACACAAAACCCATCAGGGCTACTCAAGCAAAACCTCCACAAGGGTTAAGCCGACACACCGCAGAGAATGAGACCTGCGGCGGGCTCGAGCGGAGATTCACCGAGTGGCGGCTGCGGAACAACTGCTAACAGAGCTCGAACGACATGTTGTCGCGTTCGGCCCAGTGTGCATCACTATCTGGTGTCACACAATGAAATAAAGCTCAACTCCACCGCACGCAAAATCCAGCCCAGTTTTCCTGGCAGCCGCCATTTATCCCCCCCCCCCATCACGCTGGGTACCATTAACAGATAATGAACTGAGACAAGGGATGCAGTTACAGCAAAGCACTCCGCACCCTACAGGCCTAAGCACGCAGCCAAGGGAGCCCATACCTGACTCTATGATAAACATTGTAATTAAATAGAACACCTAGTTGAAGAAACATTAAGGTTGTGACAATAAACAACAGAAGCTGGTAATCTGAAAAAAAAATAAGGCTTGACTTGCTGTCAGTGATTCCTGACATTGCTTAAAGGCACGGACACACGCCCCCAGGTACACCGTCTCTCCGTACAGCTCAGAACTGGCAAACACCCGTTAACTCGCAGTTTTCGGTGTTCAGCGCTTTCTGTGAAGGCTGTAACACTTTGTACACCGTACCTACGCACTCCAGCTTGTGGAAGATTGAGCACCGAGAAGTGACAGACAGTGTATCTTCAAAGGGCTGTAAAATGTGCTGCCTTCTAGACATACTACTCATAAACACAAATGATTGATAACCTCGCACAAGAGTCCCACGTATTTGAAGAATATTAAATACAGACATATGAATTCAAAGAATATTAATACAGAGCTATTCCCTCCAAGCCACAAGACCTATCGATCAGCAGCATTCTCCGCTTCTTCCGACAGAATTAGCCATCAAGTACACATAAACATTTCAGCCACTAGAAAAACTGCTCCAAAGGACCAAATTCAGGTCTACCAGACATGTATACACTTGAAACACAAACCAACCGTGAACAGACTTCATGAAATTATACAGATTATATGGGTAAATTGACTTCTGGTTTTTTAAAGAGACATCCAAGACGAAGAGGTCCCACCAACACTTCAAAGCAGCACACTGAAGTCATGCAGTTAACTCATCGAGTTCCTTTTTTGCAGGCAGGTTCAAGTACACTCTCCGGCTTGCACAAACTGTACAAAAAGAAGGCTTCAACTTACTTGGAAGAATGCGGGGAGATGGGATCACGGCAAGTGTTTTCTGAAAGCCAGTATAACGCTACTTCCCAGCTCAGGCAAGCAACAAGTCTAACACACCAAACCCCTGCTAAGCTGAACCTATTTTTAAAATGGGACTTAACACTGTCCCCAGAGCTTCACGGAATCAAGCTCTCCCTTCGGATTTGGTGTTGGGCAGGGGAGAAGATGAAGGGAGTAGGCTCAAGGAGAACACACAAACAGCTTAATAACATTGTCACGGCAGTGTTTTTCTGGTGTGTCACTTAATTCCAGTCCTCATCATAAGCTTCCCTTTCAGTGTCCGTGCACATATTCCCAGCCAAAATAACAACGATAGTGCCAGTAAAACAAAAAGCCTGAAGCAGATGCAGTTGAAGCTGCAAGCATGCTGGAGAACTCCCAAGGCCAACGGTCAACTGAAGATTCCTCAGCAGAGGAGAGCAAAAGCCGGCTGGGTTACCAGCACAAAGGGTCACCTCTCAACTGCTCCGAACAGGAGCACTGAATGTTTGTTACCCTCCCTGTTTGTTTGCAGTTCAACATCAAAGCTCTAGGCTCTACCTATTCCAAACACAAAACCTTTGGTCAGGGTAGAGGTGATGTTCTCTTCCTTTGCAAATAATGCGCTGTTTTATTAGTATAAACACAGCTGAGAATAAATGATGCTCAGCTCTTGACAAGACAGTTACTACCCTCTGCACACCAATCGCTTCAAACCTGCTCGAAGCAGGCAAAGTCTTGTCTACACTTGCAGATCCGTGAGCACCTGTGAACACACAGCAGGAAACACACACCGAGTTCTAAGCAGCTTCCTGCCCCAGCACCAATTCACCTACAGCTTGCTCCACGGTTATACGAGGGCCCTTTTCCACACTACTAAAATGTCATCTCTAAGAGGAAATTCAGTGCAGTGTTGTTATTGCTTCAACATAATCATTGTTATTGCTTCAACACAATCAAAAGGCCATTTCATCCTCTAATCCAAGCCTGCCTATGGAGACTGTAAACTCCGCACCCGGTTAAACACCATCAGATTCCACTCCACTTCCGTATACAGCAGGCAGCAGCTCTTAAAAATCAGCACGTGAGGAGTTATTTTAATTTAGTGTGCAACTGCTGCAATTTGGATCTACCATTTCCTTGCCTCTCTCAAAACCCCAAGGGAACCTGTACCCTTTATAGACCAAGAACCTTCAGAGGTTTGGCTTTTTCTGTTGGGTTGGATTTTGTTTCTTTGGTTTTGGTGGGGGATTTTTTTAGCTGTTTGTTTCTGTTTGCAGTGAGGGTTGGTCTTCCCCCCTCAAGCCTGCAGGAACACAGCATCTAGCCTGGAACCTGCTAAACCAAACTATTAACACTATCACGCATTTTGTGGTTCAAGAACCATGACTCCTTTTCTGTACTTACATGGTGTTCAGGTTTATATTTCAGAAGACCTCCAGTCAAGCTGCAAGCCCTTAGAGGTTGCTATTGAAGGCTGACACCACATGAATATTCTGGGAGAGGAGCACCCTATCAAAGAAGTCTGAGGAACTTCCATGTAATTTTAAGCACTCTTAGGCCCAAGGCTCCCGGGCACGGCCCTTGCTGTAACTGCCACCACCAACTGCCACCACCAACTGCCACCACCAACTGCCACCACCAACTGCTGCCCAGCAAGAGAGGCACGAGTCTCAAGAGCAATGTACATGCGCACACAGAAATCCTCCAAAGAAAAAAATTAAATAAATGCCAAGACCTGTGCACTGGTGGTACTTATTGCTTGTTGTTAGGTAAAAACACAAGTTATCAAGGTTTCCTTCGCAGCCCACCCAGAACCTGCGACACAGCCAAAAAATTACTGTTCATATAGTCACTGCATCGCTTGGCTGAAGAATGAGGCTAGAGACTTCAAGGATATAAAATCCTGCCTAACTTCATTCTACAGGTCTTCAGAAGAAATCCAGTAGGTTATTTTTGTACAGCATCTCTGGATGCACGCAGCATTTCTGTCACAGTAGGGAAGAAAAAACAGAAGTTGCCCCCCCGGGGAGCTGTGAAGACTAAGGCAATTCCCATGCTAGCACATGAAATGTCAGGATTTTACAGGAAGGCCCAGCTTGGTAAGTGTTGGGGAAAGGGGGCCGGGGAGACCCCCAACAGAAAACCCGCCCAAACCCAAACCGATATGGCCCAGCCCAGGAGGAGTTGGATCTCAAGTCCCCATACAAGTAAGTGAATGTTCACAGTCGGGTCAATCCATACCCTTCTCCCTATTCTCCCCCCTCCAAACGATGAAGACTCCATTCTGCCAGCTATACAAACCGCTGGAACCAGACTTCAGTGGGCCTAACAAAAAGCCCAAGAAAAAAAGAAAACAACAAACATGAGGCAGAGAAGGGGAGACAGCATTTTTTAATGACAGTTAAAATGCAATTCAAGACCAATGCTCTAAAGTAGCTGCACCTCAAAAAGGAGAAAGCTCAGCCAGAAGGACAGTATGCTTTTGGGGGAGGAGCACACAAAGAAAGATGAACAAGCTGAGGACTGCAGCAGCTTGGTGAGACTTTAAAATAAAAGCTTTTCTGTTCATAGGTAAGTATGCAAGTACAAAGTGTAAGCTCAGCTGGGATACAGTGACCAAGCTGCTAGGGAACAAGCGGCAAGCCAACCAACTCGAACCCCAGCTACAGCTTTCCTATCTGAAATCAAACCAAACCAGGCAAGACAAATTTCAGCAAAAAAGTTCATGTCTGCTAAACACAGAAATCACTTCCCCCCCATTCCCTCCACTATTTCTTCTTTGGTTTGTCTCCTTGTCCCCGTAGGGACCAATATTTCAATGCAAAAATGTTCTTGTAGAAAAACCCTGCCCTGGGAAGCTCCAAATTACAGAATGGTGCACTGTAAGCCAAGAATATTAAAACAAAATCCAGCTATGTCTGCCAGATTTTATGGTACTTAAGGCAAGACATCAACCTGTTCAGCAGCTTCTTGAATTTAACAAAGTGATACACACAATTTATTTTAGAAGGTATCATCTTGAAACAGGAAAAAATCCAAATATTTCTCAAGAAAAAAAAAAAACATATTTCAAAGGAAAATTTTACATACTTGAACATACATACTGAATAATCCGATTTACACACCCCCACCCGGATACTAGTTCTCAGCTGTATATAGAAGAGCAAACAAAATAAAACTCTCAATAGTTAGACGGGGCAGGGCTGAAGGAAGGGAGGGGCAAGGCTGAAGAAAAGGAGGGAAGGAAGAAGCAAATGCATCTTATTCAACTTTTATCAAAGCAATTGTAAAACAATGGAAGTCTGCCTGTTCTTCCCTCCACTCTCAACTATAAGTAACTTTGGGAATGGAAAATTTGATACCTCTATCATCAGCCTGTGGTATGTTTAAACTAGTATAATATAAAGCATGCTCATACTCACAAGCTAAAGGAAATGACTGCCAAATGCTTCCTTTACAATCTTCTTTCCAGAAGAAGATAGATTCTTTACCAAGAGATTTTTCTCAACACACAAAGTATAGCAGCAATTGAACTAACAGACATGTAAAATTTGCAATGGATTTACGGTCTTTTATTGAAATCACAGCAGAGATAGGGAAGGTGACTACAGCTCATACTTTTTTAGCACAGTAATCACTTTCACATTCAAAGGCTTCAGAAAATTCAACAGACTTTTTTTTTTTTTTTCAAGTGACAACAACCACAGGATGTGACCATACCTATAACAATCTTTCCCTCCCGACAGGGAGATAAGCTCTAAAAACAGGAAGTTTCTGCTATAATCTTGAACAAAATGTTAGCAGTCTGAAGCCACACGACGGCAGTTCAGTTACATGGGGAAGAAACTCTCGATTTCCCCCAGCTATGGGATACCTAGTGTATAAAACTAATTCAGGCATTGCTCCACTGCACCATCACAGAATCCCCCAAAACACAGAACAGTGTGAAGGTTCTTGTTTTATTATTCCTCTTCTCCTTGTCCCTCCACAAATTCGTAACAGCAAGCAAACAAGACGGCTTCCATCTCGTAGAAAAAAAATAAGTGTTTTATGTCAAAAACTGATACTTTCCCATATGCATGTGCATCTGTTTCTTAACAGCCTGAAAAAATATATATACCGGGGTAAGAATTGCAACCACGTGTTCGGCATGTATCTGTCCTGGCCATGCTACAGCGTATTATACTTAAGAAACTAGACCTCTATCCTTCTGAGAAAGGTCTCTCTACACTTCGAAAGACTTGATAAAGAGATACATTCAAAAGTGTAGTGCTCAGAGTGCAACATGACCTTCCTTAAACCATGCAAATTATGTAAGTAGTTTGCTGGACTTCAGCTTATTTTGACTTGTTTTTCAAACAGATCAGGATTTACTGATGTAGGAACATCTTTCACACATCAGTCTTCAACCACCTACACAGAAGCTTTAAATGAACGAAAAGGAAGCAGCAGATTTTTGATAGCTACTATCAACCAATTACCAGTCAAAAAGGCTTTTCATAACTGGTTTCACAATATTTCCCACGCTGTAGATGAAGACGTGGCAATAGCTAAGCACGGTTTACATTAGCTTATCAAACACTCTCTCAAAAAAAAGGATCCTGCTGTATATTTTAGCATAAATCAGTTCTGTGCTACTTAGCAAAACGTGCATTGTTTCCACATCAGGATTTAACATAAAACCACACTAAAGGCTTAAAAATCCCATTCATGTGCCTATATTCCGACTCTGAACTTCCTTCAAAACTCTCAAGTAAAACACACTAGTCGTCACTACATTCACCTTGGTGTCATATGTAACTCAGGTACCACAGAAACTCAAAAGTGAATTTACTATTTTTAGGAAGGCTGGGCTGGCAACACACCAGTTTTTCCCGGACACTGTTCCCTCAATGCCCTATCAGAACGAGAATTTAATGTCAAAGGAATCCCAGGTCTCCTATATAGTTGTCTCTTCTTGCGGTATGGAGAGAAGACACAGCAACCCACGAAAACCAAGACAGAAAAACTTAAAATAAATAATCGCCATCAGAACTGGGCAATCAAATAATTTCAAGGCAACACAGTAACAGGGATATGCGAGAGCTATTTATGTCATTTCTTCAAAGTACTTGCAGAGAACTGTAGAATATCGGAGCATCCTTCCCTCCTATCCTAAACTGCGTTCCAGACATTACCTCTTTGCCTGCAGAGTGCAAATCAAGACCTAACCGAAACACATGCACAAAGGGACCATTCCATAAAACAAACATTCATTTACAAGAATTTTTGCATGTTCCATGTAAAATTTACATGAAAAGCAAATATTCCTGGACAAGAATAAGGCAGGAGTTGCAGACGACATGAGGCAAGTTTCCAGCATAACACTAAACGAACAGCTTTAAAGCCACTGCACTAACAGACAAGAAACCTCTTCCAACAGGAAGGGCTCAAGAGCAACCAGGGACCATTTTTTCACCAGGTGACATGGTCAAGCTGCAGTATGCCATCTAGTGTCAGACTCCTAAAAGAAATCTTATAAACCTCAGCAAAACACTGTAAATTCAAGTGAGCCACAAAGACCACGCGGAGACTTGACACTGTCATTGCAAATTTTCACTCTTCGGTTTTCCGCTCAGGTGCTGACAGCAGCCCAGCTAACAGCATTCAGGAAAAACCCATAACGCACAAAGTTCAGCAACATCACAGGAAGTTCTGCAACACGTTTGGTTCCCACTCCAGCTAACAATTCCATGTACTAATTAAGACATGAACTAAAAACCAACAAAACCAGTGTGCAAAGTGCACAAAACCCGAGAGGCACACACGCAGGTCTTCTGACACGTGATACATAAAGCCTTCAAGGTGTTCTTTGTTCGGTCTGTGAGCTCTTACCTCAGTCTCTTCTGACCACAATGTCTAGGCTTTGGCGAGGTGACTGATAGAAACTGCTGAATCGTCAGGCTAGTGTTTTATCAGAAAAAAGTATACCTGTACACCGCATGAGTTCATTAATAATCCATTAATAAGACTTGTGTTAAAGCTTGGTAGGAAACTTTCTTATGAAAGAACAGCTGCTTGTTTGCTTTTTAGGATCTGAGCCTGCCAAGGGTGGCATACCAAGAGGTGAAAACATAATTTAAAGGTTACACTTAGTTTCAATTTCCCTAACGTAGCCATCATGACGCAGTCACAGACCACATGCTACGTTATCCGCTTTGTTCCGCTTTATCACCTCCAGTCATCAAGTTTCGGAACGAAACTTCTCAAATCAGGCGTCTGCAATAGCACACGCACACGGAACTCCACACTCCCATAGCCAGGCACGGGCAGCAAGCAGACCTCGTGCCCTCCCCTGGAACACGGATGAAAGGGTCCCACTGCACAGGTCTGACGGCCACGAGGACGCTGGCGCGTAGCACAAGTCACGGCTGTAAAATATTAAGCAGGGAATTGTCAGGAGTGAACTAACAGGAAAAAAAAAATCAACTAAATAAAGTTTAGAGAAGGGGGGGAACTGGACAGCTAACTAATTAGAATCAAAGCCTGTGTTTTCAGGCTCATTTGTAAAGCACAGTTGTTAACAGTGGTTAAATATTAAGTGAATGCAATTTCAAGAAAGCAACATGCAGCATACTCCGTAGCCTCCCTGTACAGGCCTGTGAGCAAGCACTGCTCAGGCCGTTACCCAATTTACAGCGTTACAAGACATCAATTCCAACCCCAGCACCACCTGCATTTTTCCAAAGGAGTGGGCAACAAAACACGCTGTTGTCATTCCCCTTGCTACTTCTTTCTCAGTGAAATCTCCACTTTGGTTTTCCAATAACCAGATATGCCACAGATGTATTTTAAATAAGTGGATCTCACTGGACAAACGAGGTCAAGAACAAGCCTGACAACCCTGTTTGATTCAGTTCTTGGAAAGAAAAGACAGAGTGCCTTTCATGGCTTCCACTACAAAGAAACCCATAATTAAACCTCTTTTCTGTCAGTTCATCCAAAGATTGAAGATATATACGGGGAGTGGTGTTTAAAAGGAAAGACTGAAATTGCATAGCTCCCACAAATATCACCGTCTCCATTTCAGATTAAAATTTGTACTACATTCCCTCCGTTAGTCCGATTTTAGGTAGGAAGCACTACGTTTCGCTCATTAGTTTCAGAGCTTGGGTGGCAGTGTTTGATTTGCTTGGGGGTTTGTTGATTTTGGGGGGGGGGGTTTAATCACCTTTAAGATGGCTCTCTGTTGATTAAACCATTTTCATCCTTCAACGAGTTTGATTCCTATTAGCTCACACTGTAGAGAAGACATTGATTTTTACTGTGGTCAGGATCAAGAGAAGTAACAGCTTTTCCAATTAAGCAACTGCTCACCATGTTATGTAGAAAAATATGTCCACAGCAATAACGTGCGAGTGTCCAAAGCACTCTTCAATGCTAACAAAAGCTAACAGACATGCTTGTAATAACTTTAACCTTTACCTTAAGAAAGGAGGAAAACTCCACGCAATACAGACAGCTCAGCTCCTGTTAACTCTGCTGATAAGAAGCTGTAACACTGAGAAAGGCTCAAAATTACAGACAACTCCTCTTCCAGCTCTGAATTACCATCATTATACCACACAAATCACCACACTGGGCTTCAGCCTACTAAAATAGATATCACAATCAGAAATGGTCTAGTATGCTGCTGCTTCTCCTCTCAAAGAAGCTTTTACACCAAACAAATCTACACAGTTCTTGCATTATAGCCTTTCAGAGTTGCACTGTAAATCAAATATTTTATTTCACAGGCTGAAGCTATTCCCACATTTAATAACTGACATGGGAGACAAGTTTTAATCTCCATCAGGCTGACACAATTACTATCCTCATCACCACTCAAGTCAGAGGTAAAAATTATGAGATTTGTATTACCTGATTGTATTTTCAGGGGGAAACAGATACATTTTTCCAGAGGAAAAAGGCAAAGTATATTCAGTACAACAAAAGAGGAGAGCCCGAACAACCATACTCCCTAATTTGGCATGTACCAGAATGACCAGGCATTCCCAGCAGTCAAGACATGACTTTCTTTTAAGCTATAAAAGAAACGCATAATTCTTGCCACAGACCAGCAAAGAGAAGCGAAATCTGAACAAGACACTATATTTGCAGATCTAAATATTCTCCAACTAAGAACTTGAGCTACAGCTTTCGATAGGACCTTAAACAACTTGGGGACTTTTTTAGTCATTAAGAAAACCATTCTCATGCTCAGAGGAAAATCTATTGGAAAGCTACCTGAATAAAGCGACCTGGAAGTCTGTCCTGTTTCTACGCAATTATTGCCAATGCTGTGTTTTCAAGGTTTTAAAATACTTGTTAAAAGCAGGTCAACCTTTAATTTAGGAAGTTACTCTAACAACAAGAGCCACAACTGAGAACAGCAATGCCTAAACTCTCCCTAAAACACTACCGACAACACTCTGCCTTGGTCACCTGCAGCCGGGCCATGGATATACAACCCTACCGCAACTGCCAAAACTGGCAGGAGTTCATGTGGAATCCGCTGCCCCACGCTGCAGCCCAGCACCAAGCACCTAAGGACCACCAGCGCTTGGAGGCTCCGCAACCTCTAACCAGGAAACGCCATCCCAAGGACAGTTACTGAGCTGCTTGGGAAAGGATCGCCAGACTGGATGGAAACGTAAGAAAAAGAGGAAAGTGTTACAGGGACAGTTATAAAGAACAGAAAAAAATCCCCGAGTGAAATTTTTACATTATTACATGTTTTGCTGCCAGTTATTACTAGCCGCCAGAAAGAAATATTAAAAATCACAACAGGTCAAGATACTGCTTCTTTCTCTTTGAATATATTGAAGAAAAAATGCAGTGTTTGACCTCTTGTCCAAAAAAGGAAGAAAATAGCATCAGGTTTGGACCATTCATCCTTTATTTCTGCTCTATAAAGGCCTGAAAACATACTTCAAACATCCAAATTATTGAAGTCAACACGAAAACAATAGGCAGGATGCTCGAGCTCATCCGTGTTTTGGAAGCCTTGTGAAGGAATCCCCCCAGAGCTAAATAATTAAAACGCATCTTCCAGAGTAACTCTCCAGGCCAAACCAATATCCACGCTTCCGATACACTGAGAGGCCACATGGGGTGAGAAAGACAGAAGGAATGCACAGCGACTTTTATTGCCTTTCTTCAGCGAAACGTCATCTTCGCACGTTAAAGAACGGGCAGGAGACGGCTCCATTGATTCAGAGTGCCCTCTACAGTCAGCTCCTTATTAATGATATCAAACATCAACACCCTCATTCACTGATGGAAGAATTCATACCACTGCTATCTGCAGGTTTCTAAAAACCAGCAGTATTTTACCAGAAAATCAGGTAGCAAACTCATATATCAGTAAACACAACAGCATTTTTCAGACATCAGGGGATAAATGTATTAATTTCTAAATTTACATACAGTGTGTGCGTGTATACACTTCTCTCTCTATATATATGTATGTATCTCTACCTATCAGTTGCACACTCACCACAATCCCAGCTGGGAAGAGGGGCGAGTGAAGCGGAGGTGGAGCCGTGTCTCACTGCATGAAGCAATTCTTGCAGTTCTGAACAACTATCGAGGTATTTAAGCAGGTTGTTGGTAACTCTGTGACAGCAGACAAGCGAACTTTCTCAGAGTTTCACTTGGGAAGGCGTGTTGCTTTTACTACACAGAGGGCAGCTTTCCCAAGAGTACAGCATCCACAGGAACGTCACACCTGTAGAATCGTACAGTTTTCCTATAACAAGTGTTAAAGACAGTTCCTCGTCTTTTAAATATCGCTGAACAACAACCGACATCATGCAGCAAAGCTGCTTATTCGGTACACGTGTGCACTTGCACCTTTTCTTCCACCTACTACTAATACTTGGATAAGCTTACTTCCCCTCTCCACTGTCTCCCTGAAGAAAAATGTCTTTTTTTCCTCTGAAATACCAATGCCCAGAGGGAGTTATTCCATTAGGTTGCAATAAAAAAAAAAAAAAAAAAAAACCACAAAAAAACACACCTGAAAGAACTGTGAAAAAACCACATTTGAGTAGTAACCAAACTTCAAAATCTTCCAGGCTGGAAAGTCTCATTTTCAAATTCCTCTCACAAACTTCCATACCCAACTGCCCTAAGTGAGACCACGATGTTGCAACATTCTTCCCCATTTCTCCCCTGAAGATACCTTCCCTCACAGATGAGGCGGCTTGCAGCTAGTTTCACCTCTGACGAATTTTCCTACCCATCAAAATTTAACGGAGGGTGGGAAATAATGGCAAACAGAACCGTACTGTAGTCACCAAGCCCATTTTGTCATTAAGAAACCTGTCAGAGAACAGGAAAAGCTTATTTTTTCCTTATGTTGGAGTCAGCACCTCTCTTCTTTTTACTTCCTGTCCCAGTTTTGTGGGAACACCAGGGTTTTTTGCAACAGTAATGTCTCCTATATCCTCAGATCCACAACCCAAAATAAGTTATATAAGTTTTTTTGTAAACAAAAAAAAACCCCCAAGATGCTTAGCTAAAAAGATCTTGAAGTTTTTATGTCCTATGCCTGTTAATCATCAGCCTCTCTACAGGTTATCTAAAAAAAACGTTCATGCTGGGCAGAGAACCCCATGATCTTTCCCACTGACAGGCACAAAATTAAAAACACAAAATCAGTGTTTTAAAGGAACACAGCCTAGCACATGCCCCTTTGTACGAATTTCAGTAAGTCAACAATTCGAAGTGGTTTAACTCTCGGAATCACATAAAGTATAAGTCAATCCTAGACAATGCAACTGTTTTTAGTATTTAC
>Ga0181612_165942_pt1 | contig 12076 bp, 3 predicted proteins | sample HoacroProtozoa21_FD_119630 | JGI IMG/M metagenome (GOLD analysis project Ga0181612, IMG submission 119630) | Hoatzin crop microbial communities from Cojedes, Venezuel. Combined Assembly of Gp0051906, Gp0051904, Gp0051908
AGATGACCTCTAGGGGTCCCTTCCAACCCAAAACTTTCTATGATTCTATGATTCTAAATGGGAACGTGGCCTGAGAGAGGATGGAGCAAGCAGTTGTCCTTTCCTTGCTGATTGTGGTCTTCTCTAGCCTCACCATCTTGTTTCAGGATTTGGTCACTGCTATTGCAGCATTTCAAAATCCACTTTTTTGTACCCATTAAAGTTTTTGTGATGTCTAAGAGCTCTTCCCTTTCTAAACAAGAACAGAAAACTGCACACAGAGAAACTGACGATACTGAAAATCTGCTGAAAGCAGGGTGAGAGAGAAAGGAGGAGAGAGGATTAAGGAAAAAACACACTTTGAATCCATCCTTTTGTTTCATGGCTGATGTAGCCTCTCTGAAATATCAACAAGAAACAAAGAATCAAAATCAAATGAAAGGGTCAGAGTTTAGAAGAGAATTGTCTGTAGCATTCCAACAAAGCCACCAGCAGTGGCTACTCTCCCCCACCTCTCCCCCTCCACTCCGCCTCGTCACACGATACTACTCGGGAACATGTTATCAAGGACTGAGAATCAGGCCAGTGGCTGCTGATGTTAAAAGGACATGGCATGTGCACAAGGCAGGGCATAGGGGCTGGCTGCACATATTAAAGGCAAACACATCACAATCCGATTAGTAGAAATGGAGTGTGTGTGCTAGCTCTGGGAATTTTTTTTTTTAAAGTAATACTTCTGTGCTTTTTCTATTGATTGATTTATTTTTGAAAGGAGTAATTCTCTTCTAGCTTTTCTTTCTCGTCTCTTCCCTCCTCCTCCCCACCTTCAATTCCTTCATCCCTGCGTTTTCACCTCACCAGAGCTCCTGAGTAACAAGAGTTCAAAGGCAATTGGAGTAGAAAAAAAAAAAAAGAAAAAAAATATTGCAAATGCAAAGAGCTCTCTGATCTCTCTTTGACCTGTCCTGTACAACAGACAGGTTCTGCAAATCTAACTCAGACTTTCAAGTCTTCAGTACTAGGAAGCTATAAAAGGAACACACCATTGTTCATTAGCATTTAAGCTGACTAGCTAAATGTGTTTCTGTGTGTGTATATAAATTTTTGCTAGCTTTGTTTTTAAAGTTGTTTTAAAAGTGTCTCATCTTCCTTAATATGTTACTTAGCCACCAGAGTTTTTATTATTTTACTAGAATGCATTTCTTGTAGCTTTCTTCCATTATTTCAGTAGGAATGAAGAGAAACAGCTTCCTAAAGAAGGACAGATTTTTTCTAATACTTGAAAAAGGGGATTAGATCCAGCATGTTTTATTGAATGCATAATGAAGATCATGGCCTGTATTCAATTTCTATAATAATGCGTTCAGGTTCTGATAAAATCAGCAATACTATGCTATTGGACTTCAGTCTTCCTGTTTGTGTAGTTCCTAGTCTAACTGAATAATTAAACACATGAAAGTTGAAGTTTGCATGTAGTCCCATTGAGAATAAGGGAATTTCTTGTCCGCCTAAAGTTAGTCTCACTGTAAGTAGTTTGTTGGTTGAAGCCCAAAGTTTTACCTCAAGTCACTATGCTCAAATGTATCCTTGCTCAGCAGATCAGTTAAAAGCCTGCTCAATTTTAAGCATGTGCCCAGGTCCTACTGCTTAGTATTCATTTTAGTAACATGCAGTCATGAGGTTAGTCCAAGGGAAAGGTCAATCAGCAGAGAAATCAGACAGGCTTCGCTTTGCGCTCAGGACGGTAAATGCATAGAATTTAGTTAGAGGAATACAAAACCATGAGGAAAAGGAGAAGTTCAAATGAGGTAGGTGGACCTACATGGGCATTCTTGCTTCCTTCCTTCCCACAGCTTCCTCTGTTCCTATAATCTCAGCACAGATGTTTCCTTTTTAATCCCTGGCTCCAGCTGGCAGTGCATCTCTGCTCTACCGTACTTAGTCGCAATTACTGCAGACATTAACTCTGCACATGCTTCGGAAATTGAGTGCTTTTTCTTCCTTGGAAATGTTGCTCATCATCAGGTTTTTAACAGCCAGAAATAAAGGCCATTTTTGTACTGATGAATCCTATTCCCTTCAAGATTTGTAAGAGAGATAAAAGGCACAAGAAGCAGGCTTAAAACAATTGCTGGCATGGTGGAAAATTTGGATATTTAGTTTACAATACCTTCTTTTACTAGTACAGAGAATCTTCATCGTGTGATAGAGGAGGAATGGGAAAAAAGTCAAGCACATGCCATATTCACCTGCCTGCTGTTACTTTTTGAGACAAACCACAAGTGCGTTATTTATTTTGATTAGCAAAGCAGAGGCTGGTGTACTAAGCTGATTTCAGGGTATGCTTTTTTGTAGATGAACTTACATTTACTAATGGAGCACAAGTTGATCAAAGTGTCTGGAGTCAAAACCACAAAATCTGCACTTGATGGTCAGATCCTCTCTTTTCCTCACACCCGGGCATGAGATCATGTCACCTCCTGTTCACCCATTTGTGGAGTGATGCTGCTGAAATGCCGTCAGAGCCTGGTGTGGCCCAGACCAGATTCTTACCAAGAATAATAGAACTGTGCCCTGGGCTTGACAGCAATGCAGAGTCCTCCAGCTGCTGAATTCAGGATTCTTAGTTTATCCTGATAGTCCTTGTAGTGTATTTTTTTCCATATCCACGTCCGGCAACTGTCCATTCGATATATAAGCAATCTGAGCCAGCCACATCACCACAGCAGATGGGACTGATGGGCAAGGGAATAGTGAAGAATCTGGAGGCTCCACACATCGAGTGTGGTAGTTTATTTGCTTTGATGAAACCTCTTAAATAATCCAAATAGGCTACATGAAGTATCTTTAAAATGACCAGGAAATCCTTCAGTTGAGCTGGACTCTTGTCTTTTTCTGCATTAAAATTTCCTATTCTTGAGAGCAAACTGAACTCATGCACTAAAATCTGCTAATGAAGTTACTTTGCGTTGCTCACCTTGCTCTCCTCATTCCCCGTAGCACTTGCTGAAACCACTGAATGCATTCCCATTGCTTTCCGCCTCGTTCCTGTGAAGGAGGAGAATGGATAGCACCTCCAGCATGTCAAGTGGCTGCTAATACGACGTGTACAACTTCAGACATTTATGCAAGCACACAGAATAAGAGGATAAAGTTGGCAACCACCAGAGGTCATCTTGCCTATAAACCACCTAACCACTGCCGTACAGGTAAGAAACTGGAAACCTGTGCTTATCTGCCAGTTCTCATTCTTAAGCGAGCAGACCATTGCAGATTAGATAGATGTGCTGTTACAGACACAAAAACCTTTTAAAGCCCCTGGAGAGCTTTCAGCGTGGATTCATACTACCTCTCAGACAATAAGAAACACAGGATTTGTTTGACAATGACAGTTCTAGGACTAAAATGAGAAAGTTCTGCCAAATGGTAACAACTCCTTATGCTCCTATGGAGAACTTGCACAGACGTGTGTACAGCTTTCCCAGAAATGACCCATAAAATCTAGATTATTATATAAAAGGAGATATTTATTTACACTGCATTGCCTAATACTGCATGCAGCCTTCAGTATCATTACACGCCATTGAAAGGGCACAATGATTGAGTATTTTGGCTTCCTACTGCTATTGTATCCATTCACTGATGGGGAACAGGAAAGGAGAGTGAGAAGAGGAAAACAAAAATGAAAGTGCTTGAGGACAATTCAACTTTGAAATTGTCTACGTTGAATACAGGAAAAGTGCAAAACAAGCCCTCTTTGAAACTTGCTCAATAAAATCTGTTATGAAAGCTTTCAATAATTTTTGTCCAGCTCTTCTTTCACTCCTCTGGTCAAGATGAAGTGTGTGTGTAGGCATTACTGAGGTCAGCTATTGGAAAATTAAAGAAAACAGGAAGTGCACCTTGGCTACTGCAGAGAAACTAGCTGTGCAATATCTACTACATAAGAAAAGCAGGAAGAAAAGAGAAAGTTAAAGATTTTTTTTTTAGCTGTGAGACTTCTCTTTGCTCTTATTTCATGTAACATGTCCAAGAATGCCATAAATAGTTTGATATCTATGAGAAAAAAAAACAACTAAAAATGGGTGGGGGCTTTTGCATTGGAGTGGTGTTTTGCAGGAAAAACTAAGAACTTGTTGAAAAAACAACACACACATACCCCCCCAAAAAAGAAGAAAAAATCCAAACCTAAACAAAGTCCTGTGGACCTGTAGAACCCACTAACGAGAACTAAGACAGAGCTGCAGTGAGGCCAGATGTAATAAGGCTTCTACACTGTAATATGTAACATTTGAGACCAGCTCTAGGTGACTTACAAAATAGTTGGGTTGTGAGAATGAGCAGCAGTAAAAAAATGTGGCAGTAGTGTCACCTCCTCCTTCCTAGGAGGATGCAGGCTTTTCAAAGCAATCTCTCCCTGCCCTCCCAATTCTTCCACTTTAAACCATAGCAGTGATCATTAAAGCTATTTTCTCTCTTAAAGATATCTTGAAAGTTTGTCAGATTTGGCTTTTATTAGTTGATATGGTTCAGCTGGTAGTTGAAAGTGTTTAAAAGGAACTAATTTGCACTTATAGGAACTAATAATGCACTTATTTATTCTTTAATAAATCCACTACATTTTATACAATATATTTGTTGCATATAGAGTCAGCAAGGAAAAGGAACTCAGCTTCTGTGTGCAGCCAGATAGATTCATAAAAGTGTGTTACAACATTTATGAACTAATTTCCAGAATCTTGCAAGCCTGTTAAGTCTCTCACTGCCCAAGCATGTCGACTGATGCCGTGTAAAGTTTGGAGTAGAGATCAAGTGTACGCTTTTGATGTGCCCTCTCTCTAATGAGAGTTGGCTACTGTGGCAGAGCTGAACGAGAATTCGTTTGTGATGGAATTTAATTTTATCGCTGAGGTGCTGGGAAGTGGATGAACCTTGGAGTTCGCTTTGGCTTCCAAGCTATGTCAGCTTGTCCTCAATGGTCTCACTGCCTTTTCCAGTCTTTTCCCAGACCTCTTTGCCTTCAGCATGACTGCATCCGCACCAATAGGTAGTGCAGCACCTTAGAAGCTACTCCAAGGAGGGCAGTAGCTGTTGCTGTGGGCTGGATTTCTATACTGTGGACATTTGGGGGAGCATTTGCTTTTGACTTCCTCTACTATGGTCCCATAAAATGAATTTCTGTTAACAGTTTGGGCGCAAGTTTTGCTATTTTTATCTGACCGTGTGTAACGTGCACCACAGTGCAGACTGTGGGGGTGACTGGGAGATAAAAGCACATTTCTAATCCAAACTGACACACAAATACAGACACAGCCTACATTTCCCTCTTACCAGCTGCCTTATGAGGAAGAGGAGCTGGCTCAGAGAAGTCATGCTCCTTAAATCAGAAAGACTGGTGGAAGCAGTAGGGGAAATGGAGAACAGAGACATTTTTCCCTTTCTGTTTTCGAGACATCTATAAGAAGGCAAAAAGTTCTTTGTATCAACTCCTAATTTCAAATTGTTATCATATTATTTCTGTAGGTTGTTCTGGATGTTGCTTATCTAGTTTAATTTGGATTGAGAAGTCATGTGGTTTGTTTTTGTTCCCTGACTATATGGACATGATGTTTAGATACACATTTCTTAAATTCATAACAAGCATATCAGTTCAAGCCGGCTTCCCACAAACACTCCTAAATAATTGATAAAAGTTGGCTATTTCCCTGGGAAAATACATGTCTTCAAATATTTGCAAAATCAAAATTTGTATTAAGACTTAAATTTGAATTGACATTTCCCTGCACAATGTTTACCCATCTCCATTGTGTTTATAGGCAGAGGTTATGTTTTTGGCAAGTTGACATTTAATATTTTTTCTATAGTTCACTCCAAAAAGGAACAAAAATTGGCTCAAATTGCAAATTCAAATGGAGTTTTTCCAAACGCCTATATTACTAATTCTGATTTACCATTTGAAAACCGAGCTATCTACTTTTTCGTCCTTATACTATCACTAATGATAACAAAGCTAGTAAACATCTTTCGTGGAGTTAGACTCATCAGTCCCACGTTAATACTAAATGGAGTTCAGAAGCAAGCAAAATGGAGAGCCTAGAGACACTGCAGTGTATTTGTCCCAACAGAATGGGCAAAATGTACCAATGTCTCTTCTAGCCTTGTAAGAGAATGTTAGAAGAAAAGAACTTTTTTAGCTAAATGAAACAAGACACAACTACAGAAAGAAAATGGTGACTCTAACATAAGGGGGTATAGCAGACAGCAAACTAGCTTCAGAACCATTTAAAATCAGACTTCCTACACACGCAAAGTAATCCTACACTCCCCCCACTCCCCCCTTACTTAAAACTGTAGGAGGTGGGGGGGAAGAGAGACAAAGGAAAAATGGGAAAAATAGGAACACAAGAAAAAGCCTTTTAGGTCAGCTAGTCCATCCCTTGCTGATCCAGACATGCTGCTGACAGTATTTTCACATCCATGAGTGGTTTGTCCAGGTTACTTTATCGCTAGGGCTTCCATCTGCTCTCGGGAGAGATCATTCCATTTATTTGTTATGAGTTGGCTGTATGGATTTTTTTTTACGTTTTATTTTTATTTTCATTGACAAACCAAGCAATAAAGATTGGGTTGCCGGGCCCAAATTTCTCCTCAGTGTAGGCTGGTGGGGTTTTTCTGAGAATGGGAAAAGGCTTTCAAAGCAGAATCACCTCCCCCTTGCTGCTCGCCATCACGAAACCCTGACTACAGAAGCGTCTCATTCATCCCCTGGAGTGTAATCCCTTGAGATCTCAGAAATACTCCATAACCTGAAAACACTCGTTGTTTTGAAAGAGAAGAAATAATGGAATGTTTCCACAATAGGTAAAATGCAGGGTTTTGTCTTGAATTAGTGTCAGCTTTTACCAGGACATGGAGGCCTATATGTATTTCTGAACTAGACACGTGTTATGATCCTCATGTGTTCTCTGCTGCCTTAGCTCTATTACTAAGCAGAGTCTGTCTGTCTAGGGGTCCACTTTCCAGTATCAGACAGTTTTGAGCCTGATTCTGATTTGCTTTACACCACTGCTTTAAATCAGGCAGTTGCTATCAGCAGGATGATTGATGCCAGCGTGAAGCAAAGGTGGGTGAGGCTGACCTCATGCACTTTGCATTGCAGGGAGGAATCAAATTTTGCTTCCCAACTTTCACCTTTGGTTATAGGCAAGCTGTAGCTAGCTTGGCAAAGGGAAACAGTTGGAGAAAGGCTATATGGGGGGCAAAATGCGGTTACGTTTTTTTCTGCCTGTGAATTTGCAGGCTGCTGTGCTAGGCATCCAGCTCTTTGTACTAACAGGAGTGCTAATATGATGTATTAAATGTCACACCAGCATCGCTGGGTATGCATATCTCTCCTGTTGTACTGCCTGTTTATGCTTATTCAGCTCTTTGAATAATTTAACACATTTCATACTCCAAATTACCCACAACAGTTTGACGGGGCTGCTGGCAGTTTACTTGAAACACTCAGTGTTAGGTCAAAGTAGGGCCCAAGCATCTGCTAAATAGAAGGACATTTCATACTTAGCGAAGCATAATTAGATGTATTCCTGCACAGTTTTCTTTTGAAAAGTAGGTAAATCCATGCTAATCCCAGTGATACCGTAGAAATAAAGGGCTGTACTTGATACTGCTATGTATAGCCCTACACTGGGAATGATTTGGGCTGAAGAAGAAGAATTGTGGAGGCCGGTAATTGTTGAGGACAGATAAAACTGAGCAAGATGACACAGCCGTATCAGCATGTCATTCATGCAGTTGCAGAGCAGAGGTACTGATTGCCTTGATGCAGTTAGGGTGGAATTAGGGACTTGGGAAACTTCACTGACAGCAATGCAATGCTCTTCATGCAGTTATCTGAGACTTAGAACAACTATCCACAGGCTGAATAATGAACCTGGAAGCTAAAGCTAAAGGTCCTTAAATTGCCAGATGACTTGGAGAAGCAGAGAAAATCTTCATGCTGTTCTCTCTGTTCCAGAGGGATGTTAACATTTTCAGGCAGCAACTTTAGCGTGGCCAAGGGAAGGAAAGGCCCAGTCTACATGTCTGCCTGAACATCCAGCTGGCCCAATGCAGCCCAACCTGCACAACAGCACAGATGCTGCACTGGGCCAGCACCTACCTCCAGACTTGACTGGAGACAGGATGCGGCTGGCGGATGTCTCGGTAAGCACACAGACCGAGGACACAGTGCTCTGCACTCATCCATCCCCTGCGCTGCTGGAACTGGAGTCACGGGAGGTGCCCATCTCAGACCTGCACTGCAAATTGGCTTCACCTTTCTCTATCATTAATTAACTCAGGCTGTTGCCCTGAGAATATTTCTGCTGGGTGGGTGAAGAAGAGAAGTAGGAATGAAGACAACGGGGCATGATGCTTTGCTGACAGCAGGGTCTGAGCATCCTGCTCAGGATTAATGAGTGGTGGTCCATAAAGTGTCACTGTTGTTTGGATTAAATTAGGAAGGAGACGCTGAGCCGAGAGAGACGGACAAGGTACCTGCTGCTTTCTACGTGTGCTTATGTGGGATGGGGGTATATTTAACCACTAGGACTCTCATCTCCTTGTCTTTTTGTTGTAAGCAAGATGAAACATGAGAATTGCTTTCATAGCAGTGCCTGTTTGCCCCACACCTCAGCGGGGAGAGGCTGTGTTAGTCCACACCAGACCATTCACGCCCAAGACACAGGTAGACCAGCAATAAATCAGCGGACCTGGCACAGTACTGCTTCAACTGATTTTAGGGTATAGCTGGTGGGAGGTTTGAAACTGCTGACTGCTGGATGCGTGTGGCTCCAAGACACGCGTGATGCGGTGGGCCAGGCCTGGGAGGAGAACTGATGTCCCCCAGGGCCACCCAACTCTCCATCAGCACCTCTGCACAGTCCTCTGCTCAGGCAGAAACCAGAGAAGGGGCAGGGCAGCAAAAAGGTAAGTGTCTTCAGTTAAGAAGTAAAATCTCAGTCCCCACAGCGCATCAGGTGGGAGGAATCTCTCCCCAGTCTGGCAGCTCACTCGGGGCCTCGCAAAGTGATGATGCAGGGCACAGTCAGCAGACATGTTTGCAAAGTGACAGCAGGGCTCTGATTGAGTGAACTTCCCAGGTCCAAAGCACCACTCTGCTCTGGAGGATATGCTGAAAATCTTTCTCAGGGATTTGCACATCCTCACAACAAGTGAGGGTCTGTAATGAAATGTTTGCTTATCATCCATTTAACCCGCTTCGAAGCAGTCTGAGCCTGCATTGTAACCTCAGGTCAAAACTATTTTGGATAGCTGAAACTCATGATAAACACATGCTTTTGAAGGTTAGAAAGCCATCAGTGGGAGACATCAGATTCGCTTCTTTATTATTAGAAGGGGAGAAAATCCAGGAGTGTTCAGAGCAGCAAGTTTTGTATAAAACATGAAAAGCAGATGGGGGGAGGTGGCAGAAGGAAGGAGGAATCTTTTTTGATACCAAACAACATTACTTCTGCAGCAAATCCTTTTTCCTTGTAATTTAAGATTATGCTGGAAATAAGGAGCCAGCTGCACCCGGGGGGAGCAGAGGGCAGCCTGTCCTTTTGGGTGCTTGATTGGCTCTTTCGTGTATACCTGATAATTACTAGGGAGCTGGTAGGAACCCAGTTGTGCTACTTGAACCAGGCACTGAGCAGCATCATATTCACAACAGTCCTGTTCAGTCTGAGATCTCCAAAAGAGGGAAAGAAGATTGTCACAGAGCACAAGTATTTACAAACAGCAAGTTCTGGCCTCATCTAAGTTCCACTATTACTAGACCTGCTAAAGGTCTATGCCTACCTTAGGGTTTTCAGCTGTATTAAGCAAGCTAGATTAAGGTATTTCACTTAGAAAATACACCTTTATTTCTCTGCTCTACATAGAAATCCTGCTGCTCCCTCTATGATATGGGAAGACTCCCAAAGCGTAGTCTCGAGTGCAGTCTCCTGGACTTGGCTTTTAACAGTGTCATCAGAGTTTGGGGCTGATGAGTGAGATGAGTAGAGATGGGGGAAGTCTCCTTATACATGCCAGCTCTGAGCTACAGCTGACTGCTGGAGTATTGCACAGGGAAAACAGAAACTCTTTAATTACTTGTTAATATAAATCTTGATAGATGTGTGCACATATGCCTGTATACATACACAGACACATGCAAAAGTCAGAGTCTCATCTCACAAAAATCACAATCCTGTATGTTCAAGCCACCTGCCTCCGAACAGTTTTGTGTATAGAGAGCAGAGCTCTCTGCTGCCACTTTTCCTTTTGTACCCAGTATCAGCTGTATTATGCCCAATGTGACAAACATTACACCCTGCCAGAACTTCTGCCTTAGTCTGATAATCCTGTTATACAAGGTTTTCTACCACAACAGCCAGCTACAGGTGTGATCAGCAAAGCGATGGCAAAGGAAGACTCCTCTACTGGGAAGACTCTGCATTTCCTCGCTTCCCAGGACCTCCATGCTAAGTGGGCTCAGTTTCTAAGTTAAAAGATGCTGGATTTTTCTCTTTTCCCCTAATGGTCAGAGATGGCAAACTCCCTCTGAGATCTGTGCATTCAGCTTTGTTCTTTCTCCCTCCCCTGCTGTCGCCAGTAATTAAAACTGAGCGAAAAAACTGAACATGCTATTTTTTGAATAGATATTTGAAATTTAAAGTGGAAAAAAAAAAGTTGTGAAACTTGTCAGATCAATGATTTGACACATATTATTTAGCTGGCTCTAAATATTCTGGAGTGAGAACTTAGTTAACAACTTGTTAACAAAGCATAATTCAGAATAAAACCCAGCTCTCTCTTTTCTTGCTGCATTTGCAGTATGGGGCTGGTTCTAATAACTGTCTCACAAATACCGATGTGACATCGATGTTTCTAAGAGTTTTTGTCACTGCAAGGCACAGAACTAGGATGGAAACAAAATACAGAGGCAACGTCCACCAAAGCTTGGTGCTCAATGTACTGCTGAACACCTTGATGTGAGTAACTTGTCTGAGTCACATGCAGGACATAGGTGTTGGGGAACTCAAGCCAGGACTCTCGGTCAGCCTTTAAAAAATGGGTTCATCCTTCTAACAAAGCACTTGAGAATGAGTGACATACAAGAAGCAATTTCTTTCAGGGCAAAAAAAAGAAACCAAACAAAAAAAACCAAGAAGAGGTTGTTTTTCTCATGCTTGGACTGTAGTCTTCTATCTCTGGCCAGATTAACATGTCTCACTCTACCTTTGTGCTTCTTTTAAAGGCTACATTTTAATGAAAGATCAACAGGCCTGTTTTTCCCTGAAGTGCATCCCTTACACCCTCACACCTGTAAAGAATGGATTTTTCTGCATGAAATGAAAGGGCAAGCACATCCTGCTACCAATTTTGACTCTGTAGAGTGATGTAGCATATAATCTCTATTATTTTTCCTGTGATTTGTTAGTGACTGTTGCTAGGTAATGCCTTTTCCACTAAGCATCAGTGAGCTAATGTGAGGGCTTTGAGAATGTTTCATTATATAATTAAGCCCTTGGTGGTGCTGACTTCTACTTTACACAAGTCTCGTATCTTTTTCATGTGAGCAAAAAAAGTTGTTATGGCATTACACATAGGGCCACAAAAAGCACCGTTGAAGTCAACACAATTTCTTGGTAACGTTACTGTGTTTAGCTTGCTTTTATTATTAGTTACACACAGCTATTGGCCCCCATCACAGCGGCATCTAGCTAGACTGTATGTTGTTTAGATGGAAAACATGACAAATACATGGAACGTATGACCCATTGGAAGTATCACTAGATCACAAATCTCTCTCTGGACTCCATACTCTATTAAACAAATGTGGTCCCTTTGTTCTGACATCTGGACACTTAGTCTAACAGTGACCTTTGCTTCCCAGGGACAGGACTGAAATACAGAAGAGCAACTTCAAGAGACCGTGACTGGCTAGACTGAAAGTGAGAGTGGAGATGTTCCCCAAGATCTTCAGACATGTGAGCCTCAAGGTACCGTTAATTTTGTTTAAAGTGTGGGACAAAGAAAAGGGGTGGAGGACATGAAAGTGAGAAGA
>Ga0181612_118449_pt1 | contig 12075 bp, 8 predicted proteins | sample HoacroProtozoa21_FD_119630 | JGI IMG/M metagenome (GOLD analysis project Ga0181612, IMG submission 119630) | Hoatzin crop microbial communities from Cojedes, Venezuel. Combined Assembly of Gp0051906, Gp0051904, Gp0051908
AAAAAAACAATGAAATAAAATCTCTGCCTTCATTGTGTGTGGGTGGATAACTCATTTCCTTCATGTGCTTCGTATCCACCAATCCCACACACAGCATGCAAGCACTCCAGCTCGTGTGCCTCCCCATTATTTACTTCTTAAATCACTGCAAATATATACAGAAAAAAAGCTTTGTGATCAAGCTGGCACAGGGGAAGAAATGCAACTTCCTCAGCAGAGCTGTGGCAGTGTGACAAGCTCTTGGACCCCATCCAGTGAGCTGAAGCAACTGAAACTGAGGCCCGAAGCTGCTGAATGGCAATGGTTTGGTGCAGACTGGGATGTGCTGCAGTGACTGCAGGAGGTAGAGGGGACACCTCTGCCTGCAGAACATGGGCTTTGCAGCACACACATGGTCTTGGGGCCTCTCCATCATGCCACTGATCATGCCGGCAGGACAAGAAAGTACCCAGTACTGTTTTTTATTTTTATTTTTATTAAGGGCAAACTTCTGGGCAAATGCCCAGGCAATCAAAGCTGGATGCAGGAGCAATGACCAATTAAAGCTCCTTCATGTTACTGTAATGCTGAGATCTCCTCTATACCAATAGCAGAAGGATGCTCACAGTTTTTGAAAAGGTTTGTAATAAGTACGATACTATATTTCTTAATAAATCCTAAAATAACAAATGTGAATACAGAACCTGATGGTGGGGAGTAGTTATACAGTGATACTGGCACTTGATTGACCTGAACATCCAAAATATTTCCAGATTTTGGCCAACTCAAAAATAGTTTATTTTACCTATCCTGTCAGGACAGGTAGGCAGGAGCCTATAGACAAAAATTGCTTTAGGTGTCTGGCATTGTGAAATAGTGGGTATGCAGAGGGCTTATGTACTCTTACATGTAGGAGGGGTATAGGGCTGAACAAGATTGATCAGGAAGACAGGTGGCAACATGGGACTGAATAGGAAAGAGGCAAGTGAATGAAGTACAGTTGGACTGGATGTAAGTTCTTGCTCTCTCCAGCCTGGCCACTGGCCTGGGCAAAGGGGATGCCAGGGCCAACCATCCACTGCCAGCATATCATTAATTACCGATAAAATTCACTTGCGGTTGCACTTCTGCCTGGTCTCAGCCTCTGGCCAAGAGTGACATAATTTTGTCTGTGATCAACATCAAAGAAAGGGAAGAGAGGCCTAGGAAACCCACATAAATCTGCATGGAAGCAAATAAAGATGTGTCATCAACTAAGGAGATGGCACGATGAGGAGCAAAGTTTTATTGCCACTTGTTTTGGGAGGACCTGTGCAGCTTGCTCATGGTTCTGCATGAGTAATGCGGTTGTCCTGGGTCCCTGACAGTGGAAAAAGAATAATTGTTTTGCAATGTTAGATATTTCCTCCCTCTTCAGTGGGTGAGCTAAAAAGCAACAGGAAGTGCTCCAGCTCTGAGGACCATATTTTTGTTATTCTTTCATTGGTGATCTGCTGTTTTTATCAGAGCTCCCGGATTCATGACAGGCCATCGATGGGAACTTCCTCTGGTTTTCATTTTTTTCCTTACAGATGCAAAACTTGCTTCACAGGCAAACTGGAGGGATAAGTCTGCAGTAGGAAGGATGCTGCCTGTGAAATGGTTTCTTAAAACGGAGTCCAAAGTCTCTGGACATTATCCTTGGGTGACCTGGGAAGGACTGAGCTCCTACATAGCTGAAAAGCATGTGACATAACTGTTATTAGGAAAATAGCAGCTGCAGGATAATGGCCTGAAATGTTTTACTGGGGTAGTTTCTTTTCTGTTAGCATCCTTCTTTACTTATAACTCAGAAGTGTCCCTAGGATTTTTTTACTTTTAACTCTTTAATTTGGCTTTATGGTTTCATGCAATAAACGAGACATTTTTTAACTCTCCAGGTCTCTCCAGTGCCTCCAAAGGATGCATGTTGACTCACAGATATTTTTTTCCTCTTTTAAGTTAAATCTGGTTTTTTTCAACACACAAAGCTATAAACAAGTGATGAAGAAATCCATCTTTTAGAAATATCTGGAGATGGTCAGGCACGTGTTCCGCTACTCGTGCAGAAAAGAGGAGCATCTGGTTTGAAGAGAAGGCTTCAATGGCTCCGGCAGCAATTTATAGTCATGGAGATGTCAGCTTGCACCTGCCCTGCAGGCAGAAAGCAAGAAGGGGTAAAGGATTTCTTCTTTTTTAAACTCAGAGTTATTCAATAGAACTCATTCTGGTGGCTCTCCAGAGTCTTAAAATACCCAAATTAAAAACAGTGGTGATTACACTGAGGTACAGTAGCTAAGGTGTACTTTTCTGCCATTGCCTCTGACTGATCTTGAGAGTGGCTGGCTTGTAGGCCAGGAATGTAATTTGCCGGGAACATGATTTACCAGGAATAAGAAGGAGTAACTTGACTGTGGTCCCCCGGTCCCACTAGCCTCACAAAACATGTCTCAGGTCTGCAGGAGAGAGGAACAAACCTCTCTCCTTTTCTCTTCCTCCCTCCTTCTACACCTTTTTGCCTCTACCAGTCCCCATACCTGCACCTTCCAACTGATGTCTGAACCCAAGCCTCAGTGTCTGTGCCGGCGGGGAGCAGACGTGAAGATGGACTTCACCCTCCAATACCTTTCACTTGGATAGGTTTCCTAGTAATGAGGAAAAGGAGCCCAAAGTGTCAACCAATAGGAGAAAAACCCTATCAGCACAGTATTGACCTATGGCAGATTTTTACTTCTGCGAAGAACTCAGCTGAAGAGCTTTCAACAGTGCCATTGGATGCAATGATGTGACAGAAAGACCAAACTGGGGTCTGGAGCAGGAATAATGCGTTAATTTGGTCCAGGTTCAGAATCAACATTGAGCAGAACTTTACAAGTAAAGTTGTCAAGAATGCAGTTACCATCCTGTCAGAATTCCAGAGAGGATTTAAATAAATTATCCTGGATTGATGCAAATGATTAAAACCTCAGATGATCTGCAGAATGCAACTTCTGCAACTTCTTGACTTCTGAAACATCAAAGTGACTATGTGGGCAGATTGTGTTTTGGTATAGTCCAAATGCAATACTACACATTCTACATGAAGAAATACAAATGACTTAAAAAGTAGCATTAGCATTATTTAAATGCTTTAGCTTGTAAGAAAGTAATTAAAACAAATTACAAGCTCCATGACATACTCCAAGGAAGTCCAAATTAATGTCTAATTTCAGAATGATTTACTTTCGCTGAAAGCATATTCCATCAAAGCACGTCTATTTTGACAAAATGGCTTTTCCTAATGAAAAAAATACTCATATTCCTTGGTATTCCATCTTTTCTGCTTGTTGACCTGTTCATTTTTCATCTAAAATTGCAAATTCCTCTCTAAGGGAATTTTTCTTCCCTCCAGTCTGTTGGAGACAAATAAGTTGCAATTAAGTTTCCCTAATAAAATGTAAAAGCTAGTCTCTTTAATCATGCTTCTTACAAAAAATATGACTTGTCAGAAGAGATTTCAAGCAAGAGATATTGCCCATGAAAGAAAATGTAATCATGTGCCAGGAGCACAGAGATAGATTCCCAAAGGAAAAGAAAAAGCTGTGAAAGACTGAGCCAGTCTTGCAGAAGCATCATTTTGCTTTGGCCTGGGAAGTAAAACACACAACATACCATTTCCTCTCTTGACTAAGAGGGGCAAGGATTAATCAGCCCTTGAAAAAGTAATAATTTAAGCAAGTGGAATGCCAGCAATGCTCACTTTCAGGGGAAAGTTTATAGTGCTTATATCCTGTCTGCTTTACCTTAATAAAATGTAAAATGCTTTTAAATAAACTATATTTAATGGACTAGACATACATATCCTCTGGTACTTTTCCCCTCGTGTTCTTATCCTGACTGCTGTATAATTCCGTATTTTTCACATTGTACAATTGCAGTGTTTGCTCTATCGTACTTGGCTCTTGGGGGCTGGATTTCGTGATCAGTCAGGGCAGTAATATTGCTCCTCTGGACAGGAACAGTGGTGAGATTGGAAAGGTCCAAACTGTATCCCACAAGCTTGTTTGGCTATAGCTTTATCTTTTTTTAAAGATCACATTGTTCTTCACCAGAGCGCACTAAAATCCACATACAGGAAACCAACATAAAAGCAACGTGTTCATGGCTGTGTACTTTGTCAAAGATAGTAGCAGAAAATATAACGGGTTGACCCCACGGTAACTGACTGGTAGTCACAGTTCAACACTCAAGATTATTTATTTACAGATCTTATTTATTGTGGTTGTGCTCAAAAGATACCAAGGTGCCTTTCTGATTGGTCTTGGGAAGGCCTTGAACAGGACAAGGATCCCACAGAAACAGGAAGCAGCAGCAGTGAAGGTAAATATTAATGAGGGCTGTGTATGCTTGGTGACAATAATTTCATGTTAGAAAGCCTCTGGGTCACCAGGATAGGAAGGGAAGAGCCCCAGACTTAGCGCTGCTTTCAGTGACTTTGGAGGACAGGAGCATGGACTGCAGGTTGGAGAAGGCCTCAGTAAGTCTGTCAGGTGCCATCAACTACCTGCGTGAAGCCTCTGTGACTGGCTCTGCTTTATTCCAGAGCCAATTTAGTTTTAAAACCATAGAAACCTGGTGTCTGTATTCAGTGGTTGGAACCTAAGTGGGGAAATATTTTGCAATTGGACAGTGGGGGAAATTTTGTTGGACTTCTCTTCTTCTTCTCATTTGCATAACTTGCTTAAAATACTGCTCTAAACTGTTGACAGCTCTCAGGAACAAAGAAAGACTTGAATGTTATGAGGTCCAGGTTCATCATCTGAGTACTGAGAAAAGCAGAGGGTTCAATGCTCTTGATGGGCACACATTCCTGGTGCACCTGCTCTGTGCCCAGCTCTTTGTGAGTTTGTACTCTGAGAATGTGATGGCCATCTAGATCCACAGTTTCTCAATGGAGTGTTGCGTGCAACAACAGACATCCTGAAGAGTCCTTCCCAGAGAATTTGTCTCCTGCAGAGCACCACAGGAGATGGGTAGCATGTCCATATTGCTAGAGCTTGGTAGCTGCTGATGACAACAGGGAAAGGACTGAATTCTTTGCTGGCATCTCCACATTCACCTAGATAGAAACTATACAGGATCCCATAGGGGTGTGCAGCCAAGCCAAAATATCTTGTGGGCAAAAGGGATGATTAGAAAGTTAGCCTGTAATTCTACCCTTTATCCAGTCATCTGTGTTACGGGAAACTCTTTGTATTTAAGAGAAATGGGGACTCAAGAATCCCTTCAGGTATCCTGGAGGCCTTATCATCTTTGTAAGGAGAAAAACCAGAACAGCTTTGAAAGGCAGCAGTTGTGTTTATTTCATTCTCTTCAGAGAGCTGTTAAATCTCTACGTACAGTGAGATTAGTCCCTGGCTTTCATCTGGCTATTTTGATGAATTAGCAAAGTCACTGGCAGATGCTGGCTGTGAGGGGTGTGCCAAGACTCTTCTCTGCCCTGACCTCTTTACTGCTGTGCTGTGTTCCCAGGGTGCTCTGCACCCTAAATCTGAAGGCTTTTTTGCACAGCTTTCTTCCCATGTCTTCACCTCTCACATCTATATCCTATGTTGAGTTTTAATAGCATTCATGGCATCAGTTAAAGAGTATCTCCACCCTGCTTTACAGTTATCCCAGACCTAAACCATACAGGGACTTCTAGTCCAGATATAGGGGTTATAGGTCTCACTAGAGGAGATTAAGGGAAGAGAGGCCAAAGACATATGTGGTTTTGCATTTTTTTTTTTTTTTTTTTTTCCGCCCCCTGTGACAGTCTGAAGAAGAAGAGGACAACGCTGGATGTCTTCAGATAAATGGCTTAGGGCTGTGCTTGGGATGGGCTGAGACAAGGCATAAGGAAGAAGTTGAAGTCCTGAGAAAGTCTTTTGCAAATGTATAGGAAGTTATTTTTGGTTCACGCAGGGCCACATAACCAGTTAGAGAGGAAACTGGGGTAAATTCTACATCTATCATGTGGAATTTCGTTCATCATCATCCACATGATGAAAGGGCAATCTGCAGGTGTTCAACATGAACACGGTTACCCCTTCTGTCTCACCTCTATTAGAAGAGCAAGACTGCAGGCAGCATGTGGGCATGCCAGTCTTTTATCATAGACATGCTTGTGCTGTGAAAATGGAAAGCCTTGGGCCTTCATTTTGGCGATTTTTCTAGCGTAAGACTGATATTTTCTCTGTTAATAGAGACTTAGGCCAGGTAATGTCCAGCACAGTCCTTGCCAGCCGTCTGTGTCTCTGTTGCTGCAGATGGGCAATTAGGGTACATGTCTTTGCCCTTTAGAAATAAGTTGCCCAGAGAAGCCAAAATATAACTAACAAGAAAAAAATGCTCCTCACAATAAACCAGAATGCCATAAAAGTGTCAGCGCTTCCAAACGTTTCCCTGGTGGTCACAGCAGAAATATCCATCGTTCCTCTGGGATCTCCTGCCATCTGCTTCTCGTTCATTTTCTCCCTCTTGTCACCTCTTGGAAGGATTCTGAAAATGGGGGCTTGGCACCCATTGCCAGGAGATTTGCATCCTTCATTTTGATTTGAAGGGTTCCCTCCTCTGAGGGAAAAGCTGGCATCATTCAGTGACACAAGTTAAAAAAGGAAAACAAAGTGATACACCCAGTTCTGCTGCAATTTCCAGACTGATTACTCAAATTCAGGTGAAAAGCAAGCCAGTGTTTTTCCACTTGATGGCTAAGAAGAGTTCCTCTCCAGGGTCGAGCGGCAAACTTCTGTCTCTGTGGTTGATTTGTTTCAAAGTTGGCTTGGCCTCGCAGCATGCTGGAGCTGGGAGAGGTTTTAGCACTTGTGAAGGTGACCTGTTGCCTCAAGGCAGCTCTTGAAGCTTGAAGGCTGTTTCCAGACTCTTAGGTCAGCCCAAAACTGCAGATTACAGCCCTCCAAAGTCCTTACTTGTCCCTTTTGCTGGTGTGGTGGTTCCCTTGCTGCCTTGTGCCAATTTGGTTCATCAGGTGGCACAACAGAAAGTCACGGGCACAGCCCTGAATCCTACTCCTGGGGTGGGAAAGGGTTGAGTGATGTGGCCTTGGCAAATCTGAGCCCCACATTCTGGGGAAGCAAAGACAGTGTTTAGTGCTGGTGTGTCCCCAGCTGTCTCTGTCTCAGCTTAGCCTGGGAGATCTCCCTCTCATCACTGACAAAACTGTCAACCTGCTGCCCTAGAGGGATCCCCTCCCAGCCTTTCAGCTGACCAGAAGAGGGGATTTTCTCCAGAAGGAGCCAGCCCAATAAATCCTAGCTTTTCACCGACCCCATCCTGTCACTTTTCCTACCCCAGAATAGATGGGCATTATCTTACAGCTGGATTCCGCCTTTGCAATTTGCCATCACATTTTTAGGGGCAAGGCAGTGGCAAACTCAGTATCTGCGCTTGTGTGTGTCACAGGGAGGTTGATAAACCCTAGCACTATCTGTAATCTCAAAAAGTTTTCCTGTGTTGCTGCCCACATAACATTTGTGATTAGAGACATGACAAAGATGTACTCAAAATACAGTCAAATATCATCAGGCTTGCCATGACTACTGGACAGTTTTTCCATGCATCTACAGGAGCACAGCAAAGAAGGGCGATGTAACTCTTGCATGTCTGCAGTCCAGTCCTTGTTATCTACTGCTGACAAAGCAGGAATTTTTAAGACAATGCTTCTCATGAGGTGTGGTCTTAGTGAAGCCTTCATTTGCTTCATTCTTTGTCTTCCAGATGCACGCAAGTATTATTTATCCCTGGGATTTAGACCAGCACGGAGCTCATCAGTCTCACTTGTGGAGCAAGTTCCTACTGTCCTGGCAATTGGGCAGCTGTCCTCCCCCCAGAGAGCTTCTCCTTGCACATAAGCCAGCAATCCAACAGGAAAATGGAAGGGAATGGAGATACAAAGTCTGCCCAGAGTGAGAAGGAAGGAGCACAAAGGAGGAAAGGACAGGGAGCAGATGCCATCCACGTGCATTTGCTGGCTCCTCTCGGACATGCTGTGACAAGCCCCCACCGCACATACTGCACTCCCTCTGCTTACAGGCGAGCATGAGAGAGGACAAGCTCCCCTACACATACCCTCCATTTTGGCCTTCCCAGAAGCTGGAGATTGGTCTCAAACAGATATCAGCAGGCCAGGCTGGCAAAATCTGACCCTCCCTCTGGCAAAGAAGGACTAATTGTTTCTTACTGATCCCAAAAGGTCTGGATTTCACGTAACTGCCTTGCCAGGGAACTAACTCTAATATCCGACAAATGATTAATTAAGGCCTTGTGCCTCATCCAGCAGGAAAGATGTGTTTTACAGCTAGCAGGAAGTTGCAACTTCCCCTCCTGCCTTAACAAGCAAGAATCACTTTCTATACCTGCCTCAAAGACTGGGAAACTGTATGGGATGCTTCAAGCACTGTGAAATGTAGGCTACAACCCTACCTCACTGCTGAAGCACAGTTAGCAAAGGACCTGAAACATTTTGTTCAGCCCTAATGCAAAAAACTCCCCTCCCTCCCCTTACGACTTTTTCTTTTTAGAGCTAGGGAAAAATGCACTGAAGGGAAAGAGAATTCTTGGCAACATTTGCAACTGGCTGCCAACCAGAATCTGGGCTGCAGCAAGGCAACCAGTTTGAAACCAGACTGTCCCACATGGAAGATGGCACTCAGCAAATCCACTGGGGTTTCATTCAAATGGCTAGGGATGGTAGGCTCACCAGATGATGCCGATTAGCATAGCTCAGCATTACCCCTCTTTGTAAGTGCCAGGAAATCTGTCCTTTATTGTATAAGCAACCAAATACACGCACATGCACACACACACACGCTAGGTCTCTGGAAGGACTGGTGTTGACAGGTTTGAATGCTTAGGGCAAAAGCATTTACGCCCAGTGGACTTCTGCGGTCTTTCCTGAGGTATTATTTATATGTTTGTTTGTTTGCTTTTATGAAAAAGCTGAAGAGTTTTTTACCTTGTGCAAACACAGATGATGATATCAGCCCACATTTGCATCATAATTTTGTGTGGGTCTGTTCCTTTTTGCAAACAAACTGTTTCTAGGCCTGAGTCACCTGCCTTCAGTTTGAATACCACAGTACACAGTGTCTGGACAAAGATTTAGACCAGTAAGCTAAATGCATAGGCCCCAGTATCTACTTCTGTGCTGTGTCATTGGTCTATCTTTGCTGTCGTGCAGCTTCAATCCTTCTTCTCAATGTTCAGATTTTGAATTCAACAATAACAAATGCAAATAGAAATTCATCAGAGAAATTAATGATTGTACTAAGCCATTCATGGTGCATGCATCAGGTGTATAACCAGTGGACGCTGGCAGGATGGGCTTTGTGGGTCAAGATCTGTAGCTGAGATTTCAGGGTTTCTCTAATGCCTACATATACTTGGGACAATCGTGTCCCTTCTCCTAACCTCAGTTGCCCCATCTGGGAAATTAGGATCTACCCATGACAAGCGCTATAGCTTAAGTTAGTACCAGGAATACTTTAGCTCAGGAGTAGCACATTCAACTCAAATATTTATAACCGTTCAAAAGTGACATATTTGAAAATCACAAGACATTTTTCCTTGAATGCTAAAAAAAACCACAAAATTGAGCATACTCTATCTACTTTTGCTGAACATTGTACTATGTGCAAGCATTAGAGTAATTGCAGTGTTAATTGCCTGTCTGAAAGCATTAATTACCTTTAAAATCAGATGTGATCATCTAGAGCGGTTCTGGGTTTTATGGACTCTCACCTTTATGGATATGAAAATGGTGTTAAAATCAGCACCACAGTTTACAGGGATTTTATGGAGGAGAAGGAAAAAATGGTCCTTTTCTTTAAGCTGTTACTGAGGATCTGTTTCAGGCTTTTGTTTTTCTCATGCCTCCTTCTCTACACCATTTTCCCTTGTGCAACATGACTATACATTGCTATCATTCAAAATATTGAACATAACATTTTTTGTGTTCTTTGCACAGCAGTTGGTCTCTGTGCAAACTGGGAATATTAGACATTGGCCATCCGTTGAAGCCAACAGAAAGAACTTGGGTAAAGTTTGTCCTCCTTTTTTTACTGAGTCTTGGTGACACAGGTGTGCTATTAAAACCTGTCCCAAAGGTCTTACAGGAGAACAAGTAGTAAAACAGAGTAGGCTTTGAGATTCTGACTGAGCAAATTGCTGTGTCTGTTTGGGGTTGCAACCTGACTCAAGTCCAGACTGCAGGCAGGGCCATTGTTAACTGGAGGAGGAAAAGGAAAATGTTGAAACTTTGAGGGTTAACTTTTAGGGGAGTGGAGAGAAAAAGAGAAAAAACCCTTTCTTTTGCTTAGTGGGTAAAATCAGAGTGTTTCTTCTTCCTCTCTTCCCTCCTCCCCAGTCAGGAAAAAATAAATACTGTAATTTCTAATGAAATCAGGAAGAGGGTAATAGTTCCTGCAAGAGGAAGAGAGAGATTGTGAGGAGATCCCTGCCAATGGTGTTCAGCTACTACAGAGAGAGCACTGAGCAGCCCCAGGAAAGCACTGTGTGGAACAGATTCCTTTGGCTAACTCTGATCGGATTTCGCTTTTTCATTGGGCAACAAATTTTTTCACTTTCTTGCTCTGGAGTGTGTTCCTACCATGCATTTTAAAGCTAGTCTGTCACGAACAGCCTCAATCTGTCGTCTCTTGCATGCCTGCGGAAAGAAACGTCATCCTGTCCCTTTTTCTCTCCCCACTGAGGTGCTCTGGGGGGTATATTGCCAGGAATCGGCAATGCTTCCTCAGAAGTGTTAATGATACCAATCAAAGCCTTGTTTGCAGGTCCCACACTGAGCCCTGGAAATTCTGGGAGTCAAATAATAGGGATGTCACTGCTAAAGATCAGAGGGAGCATCTGGGAGGGACTGCAGTGAGGACAGCAGCATGATCTACTATCTGTAGTCTGTGAACGCTGTGACTCCCAGCACTTCTAGTAAGTGACGCTGGAGCATTTTACCCAGTCAGCAAACTCCACTGACATTTGTACGTAGCTGCCCACCAGCAGATGGGCTCCACCATTTCTTTTCCAATTTAGTGGCTGGGACCTGCAGCACAGTGAGGAAAAGTTAGATCCTAACCTCTGTTGTTTTGCTGCAGTGCGATTTATTGCAGTGGCTGGTTTGAATTTGTACAGTGCCCAGACAGTGCTCAGCCATGGACCATTGTGTGCCAGATAATGTAGAAATGCTAGAGGAAAAAAGATAGACCATGCCCCAAGGAGCTTACTATTGAAGCAGAAGGCAAGGGATAAGATATTCTGTAGACAGATGAGGACTAAGCAAAAACCAGGGAGCTACATGTTTGATATTACTCAACATCATACTCGGCAGGATGTGATGTTCACAAAGACATAATAAAAGCCATTGGGAGAGCTAAAAGCAGAATCTGCTACCCGCACCCCTCCTTTTGCTTTAACTCCAAAGTGAATTTCTTTCCTTTCTTACATTCTGGGATTGCTTTCAACCATAGTGTTTAGCTTCTCTGAAGCTGTGAAGATTTTCTTTTTCAGCCCAGCTAGAACCATTTCCCCAGGTCAGCATCTTGTGGAGTATTTCTGATCCATTCCAGTGACTCCTATCTGGGCAAAACATCCTCTTTCCAAACCTTTGCAAGTGATTCTCACATGCATGAAAACACACAGAGGTCACGGGCCATCTCCATTAGCCTGGTTTTCCATGGTGCTCTCTGGTAACCACAGGCGTAAAAGGGGATCCCTCTCCTCTGGGTCAGAAGAATAGACTGCAAGATGGAGGCAATTCCTGGGACAGCAGGATGATGGCATGTTGTGAGAAGGAGCCATGAAGATGAGAAAGAGCAAAAATAAATATTGGTGAGTCACTCTCCATTATCTTTGAGAGGTCCTGGAGGACAGGAGAGGTGCCCGAGGACTGGAGAAAGGCCAATGTCACTCCAGTCTTCAAAAAGGGCAAGAAGGAGGACACAGGGAACTACAGGCCGGTCAGCCTCACCTCCATCCTGGGAAAGGTGATGGAGCGGCTTATCCTGGAGGTCATCAACAAGCAAGTGGAGG
>Ga0181612_133054_pt1 | contig 12075 bp, 9 predicted proteins | sample HoacroProtozoa21_FD_119630 | JGI IMG/M metagenome (GOLD analysis project Ga0181612, IMG submission 119630) | Hoatzin crop microbial communities from Cojedes, Venezuel. Combined Assembly of Gp0051906, Gp0051904, Gp0051908
CAAAATACCCAAGATCTTTTCTACAAAGAAAGGTCATTACATGGCAGCCCCCTTTGCCTCCTGTGCATCCATCCTAAGGGAAAGCATTTTCCTCCCTCCCAGCCTTGGTGGTGACATCCATACAACAGATCAGCTCTTTCACAGTCAAGTCAGCTTCACAGCTTGGACCTGTACTCTGGGCTTCTAACTTCTGCCTATAGAAACTTCAAGAAAACTGAGTGTATTTCCCCCAGAAGAAAGAGCTTTTCTATCTTTCAAGCCCTGATGCGATCCCATCACATCCAGGCAGCATATCACATCCTGGGGTGGAGCTGTGCTTAAACATGGGTGAGAAGACAAAGGTTTCGGGTGCCTTGGGACACGTCCTTGACCTCCACATGCTCCACCAGAAGACACGGGTGTTGTACCCACCAGCTTGCACAGATCTCCTGCATGCCCTGAGGAGCCCCAAGCAACACGAGATGCCTACACTTAGGTCACTGAACTGCTCCCGAGATATCACAGAGTTTGAGCTCTGCCATCTGTGCCCATAATATCCTAAATTTGGTACTGGTATTTGCCAGGAATCACCTTTGCCTCCCACGGCAAGGAGGGAACACAAAAACTCAGGATGAAGATCTCAAGCTCATTTTCTTCCGCTAGTGTTGGATATGGGGCATAGCTGGTTTTGACAACCCCATGGGAACAGAGCTGATCCGTTGTATGGATGTCACCACCAAGGCTGGGAGGGAGGAAAATGCTTTCCCTTAGGATGGATGCACAGGAGGCAAAGGGGGCTGCCATGTAATGACCTTTCTTTGTAGAAAAGATCTTGGGTATTTTGATGGAATGCTGAAAACCTTCATTTGCCCAGAAAGTTGTTGAAATATTCAACAAAAAGTAATTTTTTCTTTTGTTGTGGAGTACAAAACTCCTGTTTCTGCAGGTAATCCTTTTTTTTGCAAGACTTCAGCCAACCCCAATTTTAGCATCACTTTGGTGAAGCTCAGGGCTGGATGTTTATTTGCACTGATTTAAACCAGTGCCTCCCCCCGGCTGTGAGTGACAGGAGTGGCAAAGGCAGCAAGTGCTCCAGGCACCAGCCAGTCCATTCGGGTGCTGACCTCCATTAGCAATTATCTGAATCCTGAAATGGGCCTAAACGGGGCTTGCTGCGGTGCCTTGCTGGGGGCTGCGCCCGGCCCCAGCTGCTGCATGGCTCTGCTCACCAAGCCCCAGGGCCTTTGAGCGATCCCATTGATGCAGAACCTGAAGGTCTGTGTTCAAAGCTGTGAATGCTGCTCTCCCGCTTCTAGCCCACCTTCCCAGAGCCAGTCGCTTAAACTTTTTACTTGTCCTGCAGGAAAGCCTGTTAGTGGGAAGATATCAAGAGGAATCTGTATAGATCTGATTGGCAAGCTGTGTTCTTAGTTCTTGGTGCTTTTTTGAGTCGTCGTCTTTTCCCCAGCAGTGCCTTTTAATTCTGGTTTTATAGCTGACCTTGTTACTGTTGTTAGTACAGTTTTTTCCTTTCCCTTTTTTTCGGTGTAGCACTTCTGTAAATGTTTTTGTTCTTTGTTCTAGTTCACTGTCCCTTTGAGGTTCCCTCTGATGTCTAGTCAGTGGCGTGTTTTTGATAAATTCTTCCCTAGCTGGTGCATCTTCTCTCCAGGTATCAAAAATCAGGGCAATGGTTATTGAAGGGACGCTCGTTAGAGTGATATATGATTTCACTGCTGCCACCACCACTAAGGAGTGGGTGCCTCCAAGTCAACAAATGGGCCAGCATTTAAACAAAGAAGCAGGCGACCTGCCCTTTCAGACGCGCCGGGTGAAACCTCAGCCGAGCCCTGGGCCTTTGTGCGCGGGGCTTTGAAAGCCACACGTGCGATGGGGAAAGCAGCGTGCTCTGCAAACTCCCCGGCAGCCACATCCCACCGGAGCCCAGTCTCGTGCCCACCGTCAATGGGCAAGAGTGGTCTCCTGCACAGAGAACTGTGCTTGGAGGTCCAAGGTGAATAACTGGAAATTGGGAAGCAGAGCAAAACAGGCTCAGTTTTGCACCTTTTCACTGCTTACAATGTCTTCTTGTAGTGTGCATGAAGGGGGCTGCGAGACAGACACAGGACTGCCCAACAGGGCTAGAAAGTTCCTAAAATCCTGCTGGCACAACAGCCATGTTCTGGCATTGGCCTCCAGGCTGCTCCGTGGGAAGCTGAGCTGGCTCTCGCCCCCTCAACGGGTGTGCTGACCTGAACCACGTCCTTGGCTTTGAGCTCAGTCCAACCAAAAAAATCTGTGCAGCAGCAGAACCCAAGTCACACGCAGTTCAAAGGGGTTTCTTGATGTCTTAAGGGTTTAGTGTAAAGCTCTGCCTTCCTGGGAAACTCCTTTTCTATCCACCTGTCCCCAGGCACTGAGAGATCACCCACTGCACAAGGTATTTCCGAGCTTGACATAAATTTTTTTGCATCTTCTTGATGTCCTCTATGAACAGAGCACAGAGCAGGGAGGAACAGAAGCTCCAGGTTCTTTGTGCCAGCCAAGTGGAGAACCAGGGAATCTGGGGATCCTCATAAAAGAGAAACCAGCAGTCCCACCTCTGTGCTTTCCCAGCTTAGACCTTTTGTCTTGGATTATTCGGGAACCTTTCTTGTGTTATGCATGGTAAACAGGCTTTGCTTGAGTCTCTCTTATGTTAGAGGTTTAACAATGCAAAGGGCTTTGTTCTGGTTACGAGCATTGCAAAGAACATCTCTAAGGTTTGTTTACACCAAAGGGCAATGGCATAATAAACCTCGGTGCCTCATGCAAGGGCTTGCAACAGGAAAGGTAACGTTTAATGACCTTCATTTCTTAAATGCCTTCCAAACTCCTCCTCAGACACTAGAGGGTGAAGCTCTGCAATTCCACTGAAAAGTAAGTAACAGAGGGAAAACGAGCCACTGCAAGGTCAAAGACAGTGTCTGAGCCAGGACACTTGGCTGCTTTGATTATGTCAGTACTGCCCTATATTCTAAGAACATTTAGGAAGTTAAAGAAACTCTGAGTTGGACAAAGTTGAAGTTAAACACAAGATTGAGTGGCCTTTGGCAATACCTTTTGTGCTTCTGAAATATTGCAAGATGCTGCTCCCTGACCAGGCAGGCCCCACTGGCAGTGCTGCCGATCCAGCAGAAATTCTGCTGGAGTCCAAAGTGACACAGGTTCCCAGGACCCTCAGCAAAGCAACTCAAACAAGGTAGCCTTAATATAAATTCAACCCTAAATTCTCTTCATGGTTTCACCTTAGGAATAAAAGCAGCTGCCAAGTGCAAACACTGGAAGTAGATCCTTTAATTTAACATTGACTTTTTCTTGTTGCAACTTGATAGGCATACTCCAAATGCACTACTGCTTTGTTCTGATTCTAATTCACTCATCCACACCTGTCTAAACTGCCGGTGACTTTCTCAGTTGGAAGCACATGTACACGTCCTGGTGTTGAGCTGTGTCAGCAAACACTGCGCCTTGCTGCTTTAAAAAGATTGCAAAATACTTGTTGGGTGCCAATGAGCAAGCTTCATGCAGCCAAAAATGAAATGCAAATAGGAGGTTTGGCCCATTGCTGGTGAGACTCTTCAAAGCAGGGCTCCCCTTCCTGTGATGTGAAGACTTTGAGATGGAATCCCCCCAAGCAAGAACAGCTCTCAGAAGGGATGCCAGCACCTGGTAAAATCAAAGCTTTGAAGATGGGCCTCCCCATTGATAGAAGTCTTTGCATAAGTATCCTCCTATCTTCTCTGATGCCTTTCCAGTGTCAGCAAACTGGAAGCTACAAAATCAGGAGAGGGGTGGGATCCCTCTGATGCACCCTCACTGGAGCAGCAGGTCTTGGGTTTGCTAGAGGCCACCACCCAACCGTGCAGACAGATCGGACTGACCTTTTTCTGCCTGACTAAGGGGTCTGGCCAGGTGCATTGTAGTGAACCTTGCTGGGGTGGCTGGAGATGTTATCGCACCCCCACTTCCCCTCCTATCCGTCCTACCCCCTGCCCACTACTCCCTTGCAGAGCTCACAGAGTGAAGCTGTGCTGGCACTATAAGCACTTGAGGGAAAACCCAGCGGCTTTGCTGAGACAGGCGAGAAAGTGAGGTTTTTCTACCAGACTCTGCAGGGCGAAGTCTTTGATTCCCCATGCCACAGGAGCAGAAAGCTCCTGCAGGCACAGGGCAGGGAGATAATGGGGCAGTAACAGCACTGAGAGCTTTTACAGATCTCACCTGCTGGAGGCCTAATGTGCAAAATTTTCCATTTTGGATCTCCCTGAGGGAGATGATGGGGTGGCAAACAAGGGTAAATACTGTGACTCGTCTTCACTCCATCATTGTGTTATCTTTCAGTGGAGGCATGATGCTTTCAACCACCTCCTCCACTGACTTTCTCAAAAGAGAATCAGTCCCTTCATCTTCATCCCAGAACCAGCCACTCCTCTTCCTCGGGCTGTTCTTCACCAAAACAATGCTTTCCCTGTACCAGGCAGGGTATCAGATGGCTCACAAATGCCTATATTATTATTTGATTGAACCCTTTTACTTTAATGTATGACCTGCTGAATTACAAGGAAAACTTATTTTCTGGTCTAAATTCTCTCTTTCTTGTAGCAGGGCCTTAAAGCTTTGATTTTTCCTGATCCCGGAAAGATGCCCACTAACAGGGCATATGAAACAGGAAGGAGTGAGGCTGCATCTTACTTTTCATGCTTTCCTCTAATCAAGCGACACTCCTCTGCATCCTGCAATACCTGTCTTGGAGCCTGTTTTGGGGTGAGGAGTGTCCTCTGGCCAGGAAGGAAGCAGGTGGAAATAGAAAGAAAAACCTCTCAGGCTCTCCCCAGGAAGAGGAACTGGGAGGGCAGTGGCTCGGGCACGCGGGCCAGGAGAAAGGTGTTGGCTAATGAGGTGTCCATGGAAGTAATTTGGTACATGGATAAAGGGCAGGAGTCCATGCATCACTTTCTGGTTGCCTTCCTTAGGAAACCAACGTACTCTGCGTTCCTGAGAGCACAGCTGATAAGAGAGATGTTGCTTCTCTGCTCGCCTTTCTCCAAGTTCTTGAAGGTGTAGTCTTCCTAGCTTTGGGGTACTTTAGGAGGGAACTGGATGCTTGCATTGAAATGCCCGGGAGAGTGCTCCCGTGGAGAAGGGGTCTCATGCGGAGCATGGCTGCTATTCGGTCTGGACAGAGGGAAGCTCAGCTGGATTATTTCAACCATTTCAATATGTTTCACTTCTGAACAAGAAATCCACTGCCTATGTCCACCAGACCCAAAAATGGAACACTCTGTTAAACATGAAACTGGAAGTATGTTAAAACTGTATATTACAGTCTTAATAAATTATCTGTTTTAAAAGGGGAAAACAGTGAAGAATTGCTGGCATAAGTGTGGAATAAGATTTTTCAAAGGAATTATCCAGCCAAGGCCCTGGATAAAAGTATTTTCAATAATAGCATTAGACCAAGAAGCAGCACAGCAAGAAATGCCAAATGTAGTCTCTAAATGCTTAAGCAACTGGAAATCTAGAGATGAAAAGGCACTGTACACTAACTATTTACTCTTATTACTGCTGAATTGTACAGAAGTACATTTATATTTTATACCTCTTTGAACTGGGAAATATGTATAATTCGCACAAGAGGATAAAGTATTTTTGCACTGAAGGATTAGAGAGGTGCTGTTTAAAAGACAATTTAAGATACAGGTCTAAAAGGGACTTTGGCAGTAGGTCTGGTTATTGCTCTTCTACTTTCATTAGTGCCCAGAATTGGAGGATCACGTCTGTGTTTTGCGAGTGAAGGCGATGGAGGGGAATGTAAGTAGTCCTCGCAGATCTTAAACAAATTACTGCGTTATTTGCAGGTGGAGTTCTCTTAGAAATCAAATGGCTGATAAATGTCTTTGACCGCTTTCCAGCCTGTGTGACAGTCTCCACCGCTGTGACCCGCTGGACCTTGTCCATCTGCAGCCACAGCCTTTGTAAGGCACTTCCACTGTGGTGCCTCTGCTCGAAACTGGGGAAAGTGCTTGCTCTTGCTGAATGTTCCTGTTTGAACCCAACCCATCATCTCCTTAGATGCATTTCTCTGTTGGAAGGTTATTAAGAGTGACAAGCCTCTAGTAATGTAATCTATCATTTGAATAAAGGAACTGCTGTGTTCTGCAGGTGACTCCTTTGTGGTCACGCTCAGAGGAATAGCGTAAGGAATGATCGCGCATGCCTTTAAACTTCATCACAGTACACAAAGGGTAGAAGAGATAAATAAAACCCAAACACCATTAGCTTGCACCATCAGGTTAGCTTGCACTATCAAGTTAACAAGCTCTACCACATCAGCTGGAATGGCTGGAAAAGGATACTGCCCTTTCCAAAATGAGACAGCGCCTGTGTCATTTTTATTTGCTTGAACATATCATTGGATCCAACCACTAGCCTAATAAGGCCGGAAATATTTTCTTGGGATGACACAGTTCCACTTATCTGAGGACCTTCCATCCCACGACATTGCTTGATCTCTGGCAAGGCAGCCAAGGGGATCCCAGGCGGGCTCAGCCCGTCTCTGGTCCTCTCGACCCATGCTCCTGCGGGCTTGTCTGGGGCTAACTGTAGAGAGTGTTCATCTGCCACAGACCCACCACTCCAAACGTGCTCCGGCCGTGGGCTCGGAGCTGATGCGAGGGAGCATGGCTTTACCTCCTTCAGTCCGGGATGCTGGGGCTGGGGGACAACGATTTCTAACCAGCAAATATCGGTTTGAAGACTCCATTGTACCAACCCACCGTAGGGAGGGGAAGAGAAGCAGATAATGAGCTACTGCATGATCAACCAAAAGAAGAAGGTATAAAAGATATAGACCATTAGAAAAGAACAAGGCTTTAAATGCCATCTGAGATTTTAGCCGAAAAGGCCTTTATTAGGTTAAAAAAAATCTACATTTAACAATATAGAGTACCCAGTCCTGTAGATTTCTACCGCAAACTCCTCTGAAGTAAACTACAAAGGATTGTGATGTTTCTTCTTTCAGACTTTTTTTTTTATATGAACTTTTTTTTAAGGCACCGTATCCCAGTGAACTATCCTCCATTTCTTTTTCTTGCTGAAGCTGCAGATGTACATTATGCTAGTGTGAAAAAAAGCTAATTAAACTGCATAGACTCTGCAGGAGGCAGCGAAGGCCTGCAGTGCACGGGGGATGATTGATTTGGACTGTCACACAGCTCTGCTGGGTGTCATAACTTAGTGACAAATAAAGGATTACAGTGTCCCAGAGTAACTCTCTCCCTTTTATTGTTCACCAGACATCAAAGCACAAAAGCATATTAGCATTTTTAATAAGTAGTTAGGTCAGTTGTGGCTTACAGTTCGGAATTACTTTATGTAAAACTAAAAAATGAAAGAAAAACCAAACTTATTGGTAGATTAAAAAACATAATACCCGCAAGGCAGGAGTGATTCTTCCATCGCTTTCGATCGAGAGTATGCTATTTGTCTAAAACATGCAGGGAACGTGGGTTCCCAGCCCATTGTCTGAAAACTAGACTTCTAGCTATAAAAACAATATCGAGAAGATGAAAACGTTTTATCAGAAAACCAGTTATTGAACTTCCAGCGTCAGAGGCCTGCGTGGTGCATTGTTTGTGTATTTTTCCTGGGGAGCTTCTTGTTTTCTGCTTACAATTAGCAGTATAAAATGATTTTTTTAAAATCATCTTATCTCTAATGAACATGTATCCCCAGAAATAAAATTGTGAGTATCTTGTATTTTTAAGAAAGCATAATTTGAGGGTGTTTATTAGATATGAAAACGTGAACCAGGATGGAATAATGAAGCTGGTGTTCTTATCAGTGTACGATTAGCTCGGCATAATTGCTAACATTTCCCTTTGAAGTGGGCAGAGTCCTTTTTGATGGCGCTGGCGCAGATGAAATGGCACAGCCAGGGTAATGTCTGCGTGCAGGACGCCAGGCTGGTTCTCGGGCACTCGGTGGTGTCTGTGCATTCACACTCGCAGCCTCCGCAGCCAGCGCCCATGCAAACCCCCAGCGGCAGCAAGAAAACTTCTCTCCTAGATGGAGATGACCCCAGTGAGGGCGACGCTGTGACTCCCAGCCGTCAGAGGTCTGTCGCCGTATCGCTGGTGGAGAGCCTGCTGCCGGGATTGCGTACTTTAAGATGTTTATAAAGACCTTACGGGGTTTGAGCTAAATCCTTAAGTATGAGGATCTTGGCTGGAAACACCGCTTTTTACAGTGGAGTTGATCAAAAGCAGAGACGAGGGAGAGGTGACGCTGGATGGCCCCAAAGCTGCTCCTCTGTCACCGCCCGACCCCATGAATCGGTGGCTGGTGTCAGCGAGCTCCGGATCCGGCCACGGCCAGGCTGAGCCCCTCATCTTCCCTGAGAAAAAAGCTGCAATAATGATGCAAACTCCATTGCCCTCAACCTCCCTCTCAAAGGCAAAAAAGTCACCGAAACGTTATGAACACGTGAGATGCAGTAGCTAAAATCAGTTTATTCACCCCAAAGCACCGGCACATCTTTCTGATTGCTGGTGTAACTGTTATCGGTTGCTATCTAGCACTGTCATTAACACAGTGCTATTATCTCTCTCTGGTGTTTGGGAAATTAACTGACTGCCCTCTTTTATCTTGATGCTTACTTGCATCCCTTGCTGCTACTGTGTATTTCATTGCAAGCGCGATCCAGCACTAAGAGCATCAAGGATGTTTTTGGTGTCTGGAGCTCCATTTGCTGAACCTACCCTGCAAGACAGGCAAGGAGCTCAGAAGGTTCTGCTACAGCTTGTGTGAAAATGCCGTGTTTCAATGGGACGCTTCACTGAGCTCATCTCGGAAGTGCCTGTTGTGTCCCCTTCACCAGGCTGGCACGGTCACCAGCAGGAGTTGATGGTACCACAGGACTCCAACAATGGGACAACTGCATCCCGCTGTGTGGGCAGCAGCCTGTCCTGGGGAAGATCTTCCATTATTCCCAGCTATCTCTTTAGATACAGATTTCAAATTTTCTTCCCCTTCCTTACTTTTTTGCAGTTGTACAGGCTGCCTTCCTGCCCCACCAGGACTAACACACTTCCTTCTGTCAAGGACAGCAGCTGCCGGAGTGGAAAAGCTGCATTAGGAAAGAATAATGTGTATTTTTAGGCTGCCTCTTTATATAGTTCAGGAGCTGAAAATGAGGAAGAGAGCCAAGATCTCTGTGGAGCTCCAGCGAATATGCCATGAAGCATCAGTGGTGCAAGACCAGATTTAGGGAACTGCTGGAATGGGCCATTACAGCTGTAAAGCAGATACAGTTTTCATATTATCCCTGGAGAGATGTTTCCTCTTTTTTTATAACAATCCTTTTAATACTTTTTAAAATGAAAGCTTCATTTCTTGGTATGAAATTACCTTTTTTAAAAAAAAATCAAAGATCTTACCATGAGAAAAAAACCTGGCACTTGGATACCCGTGTGATAGGCATCTTATAAATACCTCTGATAAATAAGGAAAATTGGTATGAAAGTAATCTTAAGAGTCTGTCTTTCATTTTCAAAGACAAGAAAACCTTTCTCAGTTAAAGATGAAATCATATTATTAACCCATCATCTTGTGCCTGCACAAAAGGCACAGTGGAAAAGTCCAGAGAGTACAGAACTGTATTTACCATTCTGTAAGTGCCAAAACACGGAGACACGGTGCAGGGATTTTTGATAATGGAACTTCCGCCTAAATTTAATTTCCTTTCTTTGGCTCAGATAAGGTCTTTCATTTAATTTTAATGTAGTGCTTTTTAGTAAATCCAAACTTACCAGACTCTGGGGCATTTAAACCTGTATCCAGAACTGACTTTTGCAGTGTGAATCCACCGTTAGTATTTACGTGAGTATGCCACAGTGCGTTTCAGTTATTGTATGTTCTTGGGGCTACAAGGACAGGATGGAAGAGTCCGTCTTCATATTACAGATGAGCTGGAAATCTCAACAGGACACGGGATCTGAATGTAGGAGGTTCTTAATCTTGGCAGGAGTCAGCAAGTCCCTTCTGTACTCACACTACAAAAGACAATTTGCATGAGGATTGTTGCAAACTCCAGTCCTCAGGATCTAATTTTTTTGCAGGACTGCGATGACTTCCTCCTTCCCCCAGAAAAGAACCAACAGTGTGAACTGGTTTTATTGCCTTCTTGGACACATTAGCATAATTTATGCATACCTGCTCTGCGTTTTCCAGTTATTTCTTTAGACTTTTCTGGGATCTGGGACTCTCTTTCCATTTGTGAATCCTGTACGCTCACTTGCTGTTGTAATTTGGGAGGCTCCTGCATATTTGAAAACGATGGCTTCATTTGTTTTTCCAAGTTCTTACTGAATCACTTGTTAGTGTACAAGTAACATTCCAAGCACCAGATTAATGAAAGCGCCTTTCTTCTTTGTACAAGTTATATTACGTCAGAAATTTCTCCACACGCACACCAGTTCCAGTTATCTGATTGATATATTTAGACATCACGCATGAAATACGCCTTTATTCAAGTATTTGTGTCTATAAACTGAAAAGGACCCTTTATTCTGGAGGAAGAGTCCTGAAGCTCGGAGCTGAACTGTACGGTTCTGTCAACAGTTAATCTGGCTGCTCGCCAAAAAACAGTCTTATCTCTTCAAGCAAAATCGGTGGAAGGAACCACAAGAGTGATTTTTAAAAGATCCTTTTGGAAAAGACCCACAAACTCGTGATGTCACTTCAAATCCACGGCCAGCAGACGCTGCCCATCAGCCCTGCTCTCGGCAGTTGGGCTCCTCTTGGTGCCCACTGGGGAAGCAAAGGGCAGAGTTGATCTGACCATGAAAATCATTACCTGAGGGCTTTGCTCTTAGGGCCTTGTGCTCCATGTGCTGCACAGCGTGGAGCAGAGAGGCCAAGGGGGAGCTGGTAAAGCAGCCGGTGGCACGGGTGGAAAAAGGCTTCCATGAGGCCAGCCCACCTTGGACAGGATGCATAACCCCATCCCAAACCAGCTGGGGTTCGTGTCTGTTGTTCCTGACATTGCCTGGTGTGGAGATGAAGATGAAGATGAATATTTGCAGTGGATTTATTGCACGGGAGCCTCAGCCAGACGAGGGCACCATCGGGCTTGGGCGCTCGCTCTGCCTAAGCCCTTCTGGCCCACAAGGCAAGACCTTACAGGCAGAGGAGAAACCAGTGGAGAATAGGTAGAGTGCAAATAACAGCACTCTGATCATTGATCTGAGCTTGAGAGGAAAATTATGGCCATCACCTGCAGATCTGCGGTGTGAGGTTAAGTGAGCTGGACTGTGGGAAGAGTCACCAGCTCGTTAACATCTCAGGCTGCCTGCAAACGAGTCGTCTAACGGCAGCCTGGGAGAGGCTTGCAGGTTACTGTTGCTGAGGCAGGTGGAGAGGACAGCACAGGGCTCAAGATGCCGTGGTGTGGTCAGGTTTATGCCCCGATGTCCTTGGGCTGCAGGTGTTCTCCTTGCTGAGACCAGCTGGAATTGGGTGTGCTGAGCCTTCATCCTTGATGATACTGGTCTGAGGGAAAAAGATGACCTCTGGGTGAAGTTTCTTTCACTCTTTTTATTGCAAGCATGTACCTCTGGGAGAGTGTGGATAACAAGTGAGGTGGGCTTTCTTTCCATGCACTAGGAGGCAGTTGGAGCTGGCTATAGTTTTGACCAGGTAAAATACAGAGAAACAACTTGTAGTTCTGCAAAAGCCAGCAATGTTCAGATCATGACATGTCCCACCAAAGTCTGGAGGAGTCAGCGTTTGACTGGCCCTGGCATCCGTCATTTCAAACCCTATCCTAGGACGTTGACTTCCTCTTTGAAAAGCGCCCGAGATGTGGGGCTGCTCAGAGAGCCCATTTGCTGCAGGATTTCCATAATCCACGAGCCATTAACAACCTCACACAAAGTGGCACCTTAGCAGCCAGACCTAGCAGAGAAACCAAAGCAAATAGGGGCTTAGTTTCTCTCCTGTGCCTCCTCAAACTGGGCCACAGCTAATGCCGAAAGGGGGTTACGCTATTACCGC
>Ga0181612_178340_pt1 | contig 12075 bp, 9 predicted proteins | sample HoacroProtozoa21_FD_119630 | JGI IMG/M metagenome (GOLD analysis project Ga0181612, IMG submission 119630) | Hoatzin crop microbial communities from Cojedes, Venezuel. Combined Assembly of Gp0051906, Gp0051904, Gp0051908
CAGCTGTATGCTGGAGCTGAGAGTTCAGGTGTTTGTAGGCAAGTCACTAATAGGGTGCTGAAAGAAATGACCTTGTGTTTCTTATGACCAAGGATGGCTTCGTAATGAATGTCTGTCCTGATGCCATGAGATAGAACCTGGTGTAGACCGATGTGTATTGTAATGATGATACATTATTGATACAAGCAGAAGTATTTCACCTAGTTACAGCGCAGACCTCTCCCATAATATCTTCTTGTGCAAGTGCATTGAAATCTCTGTTGACATTGAGTGTGTCCGGCTGTGTCATTGTGTTTCCAAACAAGCCACTCCTCCTCCCTATTGTTTCCTAAACCTCTCCCCGGAGAAATTATTTACTTCAGTGCTAACCCACAGTAGGGTAAAAAATATATATGTAGAAAGTAAGCCCAGGAGATCTGTAGTACGGCACTCTTCAACGAGTAATGGAAAAAAAATTCTTTTGTGGGGTGTGGTTTTAGGAGATCATTTCACTACATTCTACTACATTTTTTTTTTTCATGCTGAAATTTCTCAGGAGAGGCAGAATACTCGCACTAAGCAGATCCATTGACTGACAAGTGTCTCAGCTTAATTTCAAGGACGAATAGCCCTCAAAAGACTTTTATTGCCACATCTGTTTTTCTGCCCTAAACATTTTGGATGGTAACTTGTCTGTTGACACATTGTCTTCCTGCTTCCCAGACAAAGTACTCATCCACACTTAAAATACCTGGGATTTTTCAGGAGAGGGGAGACTCTTTTTACTCTTTTTTTTTTTTTTTTTTTTTTGGTCATAATGTTTGATTATCAGCAGTACTGGCTTGTATAAAAACATGAAACAAAGGGGGCCTTTCATATAAGCACAAATCTGTTGTCAGCAGAGGAATGTCTTGAAAAAAGTGCAGGGGTCAATACTTAGGGAAGGTGACTATTCTGTATCTCTACAGTTACAAGGAGACAAGTAGGTATTTACAGGTCAATGAAACTTGGAATTCCTGTCTGTTGGGAAGTTTATATGTTTTTATGCTGAATATAAAACCATTTTAAAAAAAACTTGGTCCAGAAATGCTTCAGATTAGAGCCTGTCTGTTGCTGCTACTGGATTTTCAGGTGTCCAATCAGAACTGAGACTAAAGCATGTCATATCCTTTTTTCTTTTAGGATCAAGCATTTATGTTGAAAAATATCTCCACTGAGGAAGTTCTGTATGGCTTAGATGGGTGGAAAATATATCAGAAAAATCTAACTGTTCAGCTCAGCAGAAAACAATAAGGGCATGGTATACCTGAATTTCTGTACTTTGTGACTGATCTTAGAAAGGTGGTGTGAAGCTGCCCAGAAACACCTGAAATTCTGCAAAATAAAAAATTTAAATTCTGAGGTCAGAATAACTTTTCATCCAAAAAAAGCTTGAGGGATTTCAAGCTTGTGTGTCTTTTATTATGTATGAGAATGGCAGAGACTTTTTTGTGGAACTGTGCACGTACACTCGTTGCCTCCTGTATGTAGTCAGTAAAGCAGTAAAACAATGACAAAATCCAAGTGAGTAATGGGGTTTTTTCCTAAGAGTTTATGTATACAGGGATTTATATATCCTGTTGCAATGTGGCTGAGTTACCCTGTGTGGTAACTTCAGAAATAGATTCAGTGTGAACTTCCTTGCCAGGTAAAGAAAGTTGTATACATTCACATACTTATTCAGTAAAATGCCAGACTACAGAACAAGTTCTATGAGACCAATGGTGATGCCAAAAAATACATCCGGTGACACTGGAGGGGTCTTAGTCATCCTGCACTCGAGCTGGATAGGAAATGCGGCCACTGTTCAAAAATAGTAGGAGTTTTAAGTCCAGCTCATTTGGTCAGTTTTGAAGTCTGAGTTCCTCCACACTTTAGCAAGAAATCCCTCAGGTGTTATACACCAGTCCACTTTTGGGTGCTTACATCTCCATATAGTTCTTTATTTGAACACGCTGCTAATTGTGCCAGTTAAAACAGTAAAATGAGGTTAAAAAAATGCATTTGAAGCAGAAATGCCAGTGGTGGTTTACAGGCAAACTGGCTTTCGGCAGCAGAAGTCTGCCCTTGGTGGCATAGAGATCGTGCACGTGTGCTTTGGCTGTTTTGGTGCCAAGTGATTGCCCGTAACAGGGCTGGAGCTAGTCTGTGAGCTCAGCCCTGGCAAGGTTGGGGTGCTGGCACGTGGTCTGTTTTACAGCCTTGCTGGTGGCTGGCCATGCAGTGCAAAGGCCTGGGTTGCAAAGAGCTTGACAGGTAGCAGTATCCTAAATTGCTGCTATTAAACTTGGCGTTGCATGCTTGACCCATGCCCTTAAAAGCTTTTCTGGAGCTGCTCTCCTTTAAGCCGATAATGAGACCTTTGCTACTTCTGAGCTTGTTTTAGTTAACTGATCTTATCTGAAGATCAAAATAGATTTTAAAGGTGCCAAGTGGTTGCAGTATATCTCCTATAGCAACACGCTTGTCGCAACAGGTGGAGGTTTTGAACTGAACTGCGCATTGGGCTCAGCTGCTCTTCGCACTCCCTTCAGCTTCAGTGAGGTTGTGGGAGGGATGCGAACCCTCCCATTGCACAGAGCGATGTGACTTTTGGGGCTGTCTGGTGTATGCATTGCTCTCTGGTCTGATCTGTTGTTATCTCTGTGTTTCATAAGGACAGTATTTAGTTTGACACACATGGTATTTTTCTCTGTATCTTGCTATTAAATCCCTGACTGAAAGCACGTTGCTGTGTAATTACAGACACACATCTTCCTTTGGGCTTAGAAATAAAATTGCAGGTGTCTGCAAGGGGAATCTCTGTCTATTCAAAGAAATAAGAGCGATCTTGTAAACCTTGTGATGTTCTCCTTTCAGCCTCAACTGGAAGGAATTCTGCAATAACTTTTGGTGACAAAGGTCTGTGGGGGTGACAAGGTTTTTTTCATCTTCAGAAACAACATTTCAGTGATGCTGAAACACTTCACAGCACCTTGAGGTTGATGTTATGTAACTTAAGTGTGTGCTCAGAGGAGTCGGAGGACTTCGACCAGGAAATCGGGCTGTGGAGAAGTCATCACTGGTCAGGCCTGCATCAGGGTGTGTGGTTTCTTGCGGCGGGGAGGAGGTCGGGCAGCCTCCAAGTCATGGGGCAGGGCCAGATTGGAGACACTGCTGCTTCGGGATTTCTCCCCAAATGCGGTGGTGATGGACAAGCGTTAAACCACAAACAGGATGAGACGTCTGTCAGTCTGTGGGTAGTGCTGGAGAGGGTTGTCCTGAGAGCTGAGCAGGGAGGTGCTTCCTGACCTGCACTCTAGGTGGTAAATTGCTTCTGGGCAGAGCTGACATCGGGGTGAGCAGATGGTGTTCAAGTGCCCTCCTTGCCGCCCAGACCCCAGCTGTCCCCACAGCCTTCAGCAAAGGCAGCACAGGGTCGCATCTTTGCACTCAGCTGGCATAGTTGCAGCACCTTACAGGACAGGACGTGGTGGATAAAGTCCAGCTGTGCATGATGGGGCCTGTGCCTGGTGGAAAAGCTCCCGTCCATAGTGTGGTCCACAGCAGGGTCGGGCTTTCCCTGCCAACATCCCTGGAGCATGCCCAAAGCCTGCAGTGAGTTTGCGCTAGGGCGCCTTGTAGCTACACTCAGGTTGCAGCGTGGAGCTACCTGAGCCACCCTCGGGTGTTTTCTAGGTGCATCATAGATGCTATTAAAGTACAGGAGGGGGTAGAAGAAAATAGGCTTGTCTAGTGCTGTTTTGTCAAAATACAACCAGGACAAGTGCAAACTAATTGGAAATCTAGACAACTCCCATATAAAACGCAATGGTGTGTCATGTGTGTGCCAGCACGCAAAGTCATTACTCATTTGTTGTTCAGGCAAAATTCCCACTGAGTAAGGTCAGAGTAATCACCTCAGGATCTGTCCCTCCTGTGTTCCCCTCCAGTTGCCATGGTTCTTTCCATGTGATGAGCACAAGGTACTTTCTGATCTCAGCTGGGTGCGTGTCTTGCACTCATGGCTTTGCTGAGTCAAGGCAAGGCTTGGCACGGCACCTGGATATCACCCATCCTCTCTGAGAGGAGGCAAAACCTCCTGGGCTTCTGCAGATTGTCGTCCTGCAAGACCTCCATCCCTGTGCCATGTTACTGAATTTGCCGCAGAAATTGGGCAATGCCACGTCGAGGTTGCTGCCCATTGGAGTGATCGCTGTATTTTTGTCTTCATCATCCCTTCATTTTATCTTCCCCTGCTCTTCCATACCAGTGGGCAGGCTAACTGGAGGCAACTGGAGCCATGCCCTTCGCCCACTCTTCACCAGAAGTCCTGCTGGGCTTTTCCCCCTCACTGGACAGTGCCAGGGTGGAGGCAGGATGGTGCCAGGGCACAGGGACGGTGCCTGGGCATGGGCCTTGCCATAGAGCTGCCCTGGCCCCGTGCTGCCATTTCCTGGAGGCAGGTGCATGTCTTCCTCTGTTTGTACAGGTTTGGGGCTCCTGTGCTCCCTCAAGATCAGTAATGGTAGAGCTGTGGTACTTTTTGGATGCTTTTCTTTGTGGAGAGATGCTTCTCTAGTGCCCAGGCCTGCCCTTTCAAACTGAAGGCCTCTCGTCTGCCTCTGATCTGCAGGGATGTATGAGACCCTTCAGACACCTTTCCCCAGATCAGTGTTATTCCTCAAAGGCCACCTCCAGGACCTGTCCCAAGCCTTGCTGGGCTCTGGAGGACCATGGGGTTGGGCTGGCTCCCTTACTGTGGGACAGCTTTCAGGATCTGGATCAACGTTTTTGATATGCATGTGGGAGAAGGTGGGTGGTTCTTTGAGGGGTAGGAGTCTGGTATGGCTGCAGTCCTTGTGGTAGCCTGGGTAGCCCTTAATGTCAGTGCTATGAACACTGCTGGGCATGAACCATGTCGCCCTGTGTTCCCATTCCTCTGTTTCAGGGATCTTCAGTTCCCTGCATCCCTCTCCCCCCACTCTGCTGTCTCCCTGCAAGGATGGATTGCATGCCTAACTTAAATATGAGGGGCTCTCGTCACCCCCCCCATTGCTCCCCATTCACCGCACTGGGCAAGGGGCTCCGTGCTTCTCGCTCCTTCCTGTGCTCTGTTTCCCTCCTGGGTCTTTCACGCCTGTCCCACGCCATCTCCCCTCTGCTCTCTTTTCCTCCCTGTGCTCCACCCAGCTTTATCTTATGGACAGATGGAGAGATATGACACAAAGCTGTGCTCAGACCTTACTTCACTTGGCTGATGATCTCTCTCTCCAATTAACTTAAATGCAAGCTAGCACAGCAAGAAGGAGAGGCAGTTTTAGGAAAGCTTGAGAGAAAATCTCATCCTGTGTGGCAATAGCGAAGGAAAATGAAAATGAAAGAGGGTTTCATTTACAGCAAAAGCAGACTGCAAGGTAGACTTCTAGGCCACTTAGCAGGAAATTAATGATAAACACATAAAGTGTGCAAATTTTGGCCTTGAATCTTCTGTTGCCTGTGTGTAACAGGCATCTGACAGAGGCTGGCAAGACATCAGCTCTGGGAGATGCAGCTGTGGGTGTTTGTCCCTCTCTGCTCTGGGGGTTGGTGTCTGCAGTAGGGCAGCGCTGAGGGCAGGAGGACCTGCAGCCCAGCTGCTGCTCTGCGTTGTCTAGCCCAGTTCCTGAAACTGGTAACGATGGTAGGGTTGCACTAAGATGTTGTGAACCCAAGGGGGTGCAGGGTGGGCATAAGCCATTTTCTGGTCCCTCTCCTGAGAAGAGATACCCTTCAGAAAAGAGTGTGGAGTGCATGGGAATGTAATGTATTGCCCACAAGGGTTTATTTACAGACAGGAAAGTTCCCACTTTGACTTTGCTTTCTTGTGCTTAATATTGGTTTTCTCTACACATGCCCCTGGCTTGATGGAGATGTACCTTCTGACACTGCATAAGAGCAATGCTTTGGAAGGAAACATCTTCATTTGTGCTTATGTGCTATTATGTATGGCTGCTGGGAAGGAAAAGGCCTGTCCTTTAGAAGAGCCTTATTAAGAGAAACCAGTTATTAACAAGTATATATGGAAAGGGTGGGGTTCCTCATTACTCCATTTCAGCATCTCCTATCTGCCTCAGGAGTGCATCATGGTGATATCAGCCTTATTAATCCAAAACTCAGTATTACGCACTCAAGATTACACCACAGGTAGCTAATTCAGTGGGTCTCTGACACTACAGCCTATCTGATTAAAGTGGTAGTGGAGCGATCAATGACAGCGAATTAAGCTGTCTGTGTCAAGGAGCTTTTGGTGTTATGGTGCAAACCTTAAGTGATATTCAAGGATTAAAACCTGGAAGACTGTGATCTAATTAGCTGAAGCTTGTGCTATGAGTGGTTGGGACGTGATGACTTGGAGATGAAAATGCCCAATGGCCAATTTTCTCTGTGGGAAAGTGAGAAATTAATTGGGTTTGGTATGTGCTACTTTTCTGTGTGCTTTTTTGATGGGTTCTGTCCAGTCTAAGGAATATGCCACTGTGGAAAGACGTATTGACTCTTTTCCAAGCAAGTACGGGTTAAAAAGATTTTCCCCTCTCCTTGAGGGGAAAGTATCTTTATCTGGTTGCTGCCTTTATTACAGGAGTTACCATGAAACATAATCAGAGGAAGCATGTTTTTAGTGGTGGAGCTGCTGAGAAATTATTACTTCTGTTCTGAAGTCCAGTGTTGACATTTAATTCCCGTGTGGGAACAAAAATTCCACATACTTTACAAAACTCAGTTATTCTTAATGAAAATTCTCCAGAAATCTTTCATTTTGATACTATGGACATCTTACACTTTACTTACTACTTGTGCAGGTACGGATATTTTAGTAGAAAGAACATGGTTTTTAAAAAAAAATTGCCCTCTCAAAACAATGTTTTCATTGCACTTTGTTAATCTGAAAAATTTCTTGGTCTCTTCCTTTCTTAAACACTTCTATCAAACCATTTCTGCAAAACATCTTGATTCTGTTAAAATGGGTGTTTTATCTTCTTTTAATGGAAAGCCCTTTCCTCAGATATTTTGATCAGTTTTATTTACCATATGAGCGTCCAGTGTTTTGGAACCTGTGAGGCGCAGGGTGGCTTCGGATGAATTTTAAGGAGCTCAGCACTCCTCAGCATGAGTCCCACACTATTTACCCAGCGATGAGACAAGCAGGTGTAATTATATTGGCCTTTATCATTTTCTCATGACTGTCTTGCTGATAAGCTGTCCTTGGTGAGAACTGCTCACGCATGTTTGGTGACAAACTGGTGTGTTTGTGTGCATGCATGCAGAGGCATCAGCGCTGCCTGCTGGTACCGATCCCACCCAGCCTTGGAGCAAGGCAGGACTCGGAGCTCTTGCTGTCAGTATTAAGGGGTTTTCTGAGCTGCTGTTGGTATTGTGGATTTCTGCTGCAATTTGGTCATGGCTCAGGACTCCTCTTCCCCCCTAATCCTCCTCCCTCCCCCATACTTGGCTCTGTGAGATGAGGTCCCTCAAACCTGACACTTGCTTCAGGGAGCTTGGCACTCAAGCTAGCCCTGTTCTGCAAAACTTTAAAATAAACCACCTTCTCCAGGTGCCATTATGCTCTGTCCTCATGATAGCTGCTTGCTTGCTTTCTTTTGTTGTTCGTCCTCTAAACCCAGACTGTGTATGTGCAGAGGAGCCTAGTCATTCCACTCTGTCATTGGGCTCACAGCAGGCTCTTTGCCTGGCTGCAGTTGATGGGAAGGTTTTTATCATCTACCAGTTGGTGGATACAACACAGCCCTCTACGAAATATCTGTAGAGAACAGAGAATAATATGGAGGGCTGTGTTCAACAGGTGAACAGAGCAGAGAATGCAAGCTGTCTTTTCAGGCATAAGATGAGCTTGGAAAATAAAAGTACATCTGAATGACAGTGAGAAAGTGCTACAAGGGATGAAAATAATTGGGTGCAGCTTCAGGAATTAAAAATGTCTCAGACCTAGATTCTTTCCTATATGTCAATATTTAATTGTAAAATTTTATGGAGGGGATATATTGGGATTAATACCTGTGTTTCAAATAGTACCTTTGACCTACTTCCATGACAAACTTATTACTCTGTGTCTAAATAGCACTTCTGATGATAAGTAAATGATGCTGTTCCCAAGTGAACTGTACAGGAAATGTGCAGATTATTAGCTAACTCATTTTTCAGCTTGGGAGACACTGACAGCGGAGCATGAGCTTGCTACTGTAGGTGTTGAGCGCTGGAAATGTTCATCATTGCTCACAGGCTGCGCAGTCAGCTTCCCGTTCCCCAGTACTCTGCTGTTCTTACTTGGTCAGGTTTTCTCTCTGAAGGGATGTATTTTCAAGTCTTCTCCCATCTCTCATTTCTCTTTCCATCAGCACTGCACCTCCAATTGAGCTTCCTTATACGTTTAAAACTTTGTCCACATTTCTTGCGGCCAGGAAACTCACCGTCCTCTTCCACGTCATCACTGGGGATGAAGAGCAAAAGTGTTGAGGAATATGCGAGGAGCTGGGGTTTGTTTTTTGCAGTGGATTTGGGGTGGTTATTTTATGGGCAAAACTTTTAATTTGCTCAGAATTTATAATCATGTCAATATGCATTTCATGCAAATGAAATCTTGGTTCCTGTTTAATTTTTATTCGGCACTTTTATTATATCCTACTTTGTGTATTGGCAAAGAAAAATATTTTCTCTTTAATGCTTCTGCCCATTTTTTGACTCTCTTCCTTTCACTCTGTTCATTTCCAACATCTGATCAGCCAATTTTTTAGTTAAGATTTTCAAGATAAAATTATGATTTGAAATATGTATCAAAACATGCTATTCAAATGAATAAAAAAAGAATATTGAGATTTTTTTTAAAGGCTTCAAATCTGTTACATTAATTTTCACAACAAAAGTTTCATTAATAATTTTGGAGACATTTCATGTAATGGCAACTTTTTCAGGCTTTCCTTCTTGATTTTTTTTTTCTCCTTAACCAGAAATTCATGTTCTTTAAAAGCTGTTTGCCCAGTGCCATATTTATACTCCTACCATTATCTCCCATGCATACCTTTTACTTTAAGTATTTAATTGATGCTGGAGACTGTGCCATGTTTAAAAACAATTACATTAATTCCTATATTTTTCACGTAATGTGGTGTGTGTCTGATGCAGTCTACAAAGGCTTAATAACATGCCTAAATATGCTATGTGAGTGCAGTGAAGATTGCGCTGGGCTGAGTATGGGAAGTGCAGAAACTAAAGTGAAGGAGAAAGGCTTTGGTTCAACTAGAATGGGGGAGAAGCCTTTTCTTTACCTGGAGCCACAGAGCATTCTTTGGGACAAAGGGGTGGAATTGGAGGCTGGAGAAACATCGGTAAAATGGATGGGGTATAGAGGTGGGATGTCACAGGGCACCAGGCTATGCCAGGGAAGTCATTGGGGTGGAGGTTTTCCACCTCTGTCCTAAAGAGTCAGCTTGGCAAGGAACCAGCCCAGCCCTAGCCATGCGCGATGGGAGCTGTGCGTGCCTGGGTGCGTTCCCTGGTGAAATGCAGCAGCTGTGGTTGTGGTAGAGGGAGAAGCTCATCAGTTTGGGGAGGGTAATGGCAGGAGAGGAGGGAGATCCACACTGGTGTGTGCACAGGTAATGTGTTACAAAATGATAGTTGTGTCATCCTGCCAGAGGGGATGTGACCCAGAGAAGATGACACAAAATATGGAGGAATACTGTAACTCGGAGAAGCCCGTGTTCCCTGGCGGGACAGCAGCCAGACAACCTGTGTGGATGTAGTCGGAAGAACTTGTCGCTTTTAGCCTTACTCGGGGTGGGGAGGGGGGGAGCAGCTTGAGTAAAATGCAGATTTATTAACCCGGGATTTAATTCCTAATTTCTCCTGGAGGAGAAAATTCAGACTCACCCCACCTCTCTACACCCTAGAAAGGAAAAGTAACCAGCTGAGGTCTGAAGTGTCTGACACCAGTTCTGATGCAATGGCAATACGGGGTAAAATAACAAGCTGCAAACCCTGACTGGGAGTGTGGAAGATCGCTGGTGCCGCGCTGAGGGACACAAGCCACTGGTGCCCGAGCCGTGGCTTCCCAAGCAGCAGTTGCACCCTTTCAGCCCGCGGTGTGGGCACTGCCTGTGGTGTTACTGGCTCAGCAGCAAGAAGTCCTGAGTCAGTTGCTGTCTCTTTAGCGTTCCAGGCCTGTCTCCTGAGGAAATCAGTTGTGTAAGGACACGGGTTGGAAGTCTTGCTGGGTTGCGATGGAAGTGGAAGTTGTAATGGGAGAAGTGTGTGGAAGGGAAGATCCTGTGGGAGAAGGAAGGGCAGGAGCCAGATTTCTCTCTGCTGGCTGGGGAGCAGATCACCCGCCCACCCACCTGCTAATTCTTTTTAGCTTTCAATCTGCTCATGGCTCACAAACTTTGGCTTGATGTAAATTCCTGTTCTCTGTTCACATCTCTATCCTCTCCCACCCAGTGGGTCCCTGTGCCACCTGTAACAGCTGCTGGCATGTCAGACCTGGCCTTCAAAACTAGATGCCTCCCACTGGGCTCGATTTGTTCTGGAGAATTGCGTACAAGCGTGTCCTGTACTGGACTGGGTAACTGGGTGGTAGATGGCTGTGAAGAAAGTGTCGCACCAAGTTCCTTACAAGAACTTAAGCAGTCGTGCACAAAATCCCTCGAATTCGAAAAGGGAAAATCAAGGTAATGTGATAGGAGGGTCTGTAACAGACCCCTATGGTATGGCATGTGATTTTCTTTTTGTTTTTCTTTTCTTGTAAAGGCAGGTATTATGCCTGACTGAGGGGTGGGACCCTGCAATAAACAGACCTCTTGCTTTCCCAAGGGTCTGTTGGAGAAGCAATCAGGTGCCCAGGTTCCTCCAACATGGTATGAACAATGCATCTCTGAAATGGGAGGCAACTAATAATGGACTGGCTATTTCAGTATCTGTCCTGGTTAACAGAAACTGATTTAACAATCCAAAGGTGGGAGTTAATTGACTGATCATAAAATAAGCCAGGTCACTGTGATAAGAATCGTGGATTTTGGGAAAGGTATGGAGCTAGTTGGTTGTTGTCAGTCATCCTTTACCCTTTAGACTTTTGTCCCAGATAACAAGATGCTGTATCCAAAGCATGTTGGTAGGCTTTCCTCTTGTGGTGGCTAGCTGGAAAGCTTTGTCTGAAATGCCCTGCAGTCCCCGGAGAGGAGCTCGGTACAGATGGACGCGCTCCTGCTTCGGGATGTGGCACAGACTCGAGCGTGGGGAATGGCTCTTCGGCAGTGGCAGAGCAGAAGGATGCAGTTGTGAACAGAGTACAAAGGATGCCCAGCTGCAGTGCAAGTGTGGCCTTCAGCAAGAATGGTCAAAGTCTAAATGGGCTTGTGCTCCTCTATGGGCTTTCTTGGTTTGTTTGTGTTGGGATTCCAGCATGTTGTATCTCAAGTGCTTCACGTCCACAGGAATGTGAAAAGCATTAAAATCAAGATTAGGATGATTGTTATAGTGATGTTTATTTGCTAACATGCTTACAAAAAGTATTCCACTTTGTAGTGTGCTCAGAGTTATAAAGTAGCCTGATGACTGAGTCTGCTCTGGAACTTAAGTAGCGTAGCCAAACATTCACAGTGGCTCTGAACAGTGCTGATGTGTTGGCCTGGGTGCAGTCTGGGGACACAAGGGAGTACTCACTTTTGCTGTAACAATATTAATAATAATAATTAATAATAATAATGAAAAATAAGATATTTGAAAGAAATCTCATGTAATTGGCGAAGTCCTCCAATTCAGCTGCACTTTTGTTTTGTAGCCCTTTTACACCCTAAGTTCTGTTAGCTAATGCTAGTGGTTCCTTTTACTGTTACAAAGCTAGATCATGAAGAGAAATATGTGCCGAGTCCAGCTTTTCCTGTTCAGGGAGTAGTTTTTTCCATGACGTCTAATCTTTCTTTCTTTTGCTGAACTGTCAGTAAAGCCAGACCACTTTAGATCGGAAGAGCGTCGTGTAGGGAAAGAGTGTAGATCTCGGTGGTCGCCGTATCATTAAAAAAAAAA
>Ga0181612_119621_pt1 | contig 12074 bp, 10 predicted proteins | sample HoacroProtozoa21_FD_119630 | JGI IMG/M metagenome (GOLD analysis project Ga0181612, IMG submission 119630) | Hoatzin crop microbial communities from Cojedes, Venezuel. Combined Assembly of Gp0051906, Gp0051904, Gp0051908
TCTTGGAGCTCTTCTGAACTGATGATGTAAACAATCTCACAATGTTTTTTTCTATTAAACACTGATGTAAGTGCCATCATTTATCTAACAATATAATACAACATTGAAGCATACATGTACTTATGTATAGGCTGGTAGGAAAAATGGAATCTTCATTTCATCTAGGAGTCAGCAAGCATTGCCATTTGGAAGGTATGCTATTTTAAAATACATCGACCTGTACCAAGTATTGTTTTCATTTATATGTGACAAGAACACAAAAAATGTGAATCGTGCTTTGCTATTTGTTGATAATGCAAGTTGTATAGGCATCAAATTGAGATAATTATTGCTATGTCTCTTTTCCAACTGTGTGCTTAATTAAGAAGACCCAGTAAGACCCAATTAGCAACAACGTAATTTTTAAAATCCAATTTAGTAGCTCAGAGATTACAAAAATTGAAAATAACATGTTCCATTTAGATATTATTAATTTTTTGAGATACCAATTTAAATTTTTTAGCACAATAAAGTTAGTACATGAGAATAACTTACCAGACCTCAATACCATGGAACATCTGAAAAACAGCTCAAGTATTAGATTGTCACTGATCCTAGGATGCCTTGGCAATGGCGTTTTAAAAACATTCACCTGACAATTTTGTCCACATTTTCACTTTTCCTGTTTCTAATAAGAATAAAGCAAGAAGTCTTCACTGAACAAATGAGACTCACTCACCAGAGTGTTTATGGACTACCAAAGCACAAGAACAAGTCTAAATACCATCCCACTTGATGAGACAAAAGATTTGATCAGCTGACGTCACAGTGAACAAAGTCACAAAAAAAGGAATTTTCCTGGTAGATTTTTTCCCCCCCCCGGCATTATTCTTATGTTTTCAGTCTCCTCTCTAAGAAAGCTCCCACAAGACGTTGTGGCAGATCTCAGGGAGCCACAGCAATTATCTTTTCCACTTGCAAAAACAAAAAATCCCACCCCAAAAAAAATCTCAAAAAACCACTAACATCACTCACATTTCCAGCTGAATACTGCTAATGGGACGTGTCATCTTCAATGTTATCAGAATCTCTCCAGTATTGTCTACTCCTCAGCTATGCTGTGTCTTTTTCATATTTAGACTGATGACCTTTCGAGGCCCATTTATTCTTGCTGCATTACAACTTTAGGATTTCTAGAAGCAGCAGTGATTCAGCAACATGTTTATTTCCAGTACAGGCTCGAAATGTTGGTGCACTTGCAGTACGCAGACGATCTATAGTTTAATATCCTGCAAGTATACGGACACTCAAACAAGTTATCACAGCAGTGTGTAAGAACTTTTATAAAGCCACCGTTCTTCACTACACATAGAAAGTGAACTTTCCAGTCTTTTCCTAAATGCTTAGTTTTGTTAACTTTTGCTCTTCTAACTCTTGGAAGTAATACCATCAACCATTACGCAGTTTAGACATCACCTACTAAGTTAGAGCTTTAAAAGCTTTATAGGCATTTGAAGTACTTTTTGCAAAAAGACCTGACTACTGCCTGACCAGAAGACCAACACTGTATCACCTTCATGTGAATTATCATTCCGGTTGCTATTTGCATGCCTGACACCATCATGCCTGAGAACCGATCTTACTGTTCCTTTTCTTCTTGCTCTGATGTCTGTCAAAGTATTCAGTGTCTTCAAGTGCCATTGTTCTGACAAGCAGACCCTCCCAATGGACTTGTACTATACACTGTGACTCCCAGAACTGCTATTATTTGAGCTGGTGTCAGATTGATTTTCTTTCTGTTCATGATAGTGCTATGATCTTGCAGGGTTGAAATTACTGCTGATTTATGCCTTGATGCAACCCCTCGAGAACTGGCTTGTATCAGCATGTCACCTGTGAAAAGGTACATTTGAATCCTCAGAGATCTTTCTAGTGGAACCTTTGTTCTCATTTCAATAGAGAATCCTTTGTAATGGATGTTTGCTAGAAATTTCTCCTGCAAGTACGAAGTCTTCTGTAGTGCAAACTGGAAGTATATTATGCATCCATCCATTTTTACCAGTCTGTGAGAGCCTTCTTGGCAGAGATTAATTTAAGTGCTCCATCCACAACCTTTGGTTTTCAAAAATTGATTATACCATTTTCTTTAGCACTCCACAAAAACTTTACAGCTTCTGCTGGCACTGAAGAGTGGGAATATTCCCTAGTTTTATGTCTAAAGGCTCACCTACATGAGGAAATGTAACAGACTAAAACCATACCATTATGCCTCTGGCGTGTTTGTGGAATAATAGTCTTTTATGCCAGGGCCTTCTTTTAATTGGACTTTCGAACAGGAAATAATTTCCTCTATTGTTTAAGCATTATTCACATCTTTACATACTTCACCTATTAACATCAAGGACAGTTTTTGCACTTTCAGTACAAGTAGCCTCTTGCCTACATCTTTGTGATCAATTTTCCCATAAAACCTAACATCTCTTCTACAAAAATACATTAACAGCTAGGCATTGGCTTTACATTTAAACAATTCTAACATGGTAAATTGCAATTGAAATCTTCTCATCTGTTTTTAAAATCAGCCTCTGAAATCTTAACTTTTTTTTTTCCTCTCCTTGTTGGTAGAGCTAATTTAGGTAAGTTAATTTTTTTCTTTCCATGTATGCTTTCCCTTATAGTGGAAGAGTGAAGACAGACACGGGGATTCAGTCATGCTTTTTACAGCTTTATAAAGGACTTGGCCACTTAGTTCCACACTACTGCACAATTCCATACTAGGGAAAACTTTTTAGGCAGATACAAAAATACCATACAAATTCAGACAGAGGTTCTATGTTGAACATGAATTTGTTCAATTATGTATGAAAAAACCCAAGAACTTTAGCAACTGCACTGAAGCACATGCAAGTTTTGATATATTTTAAAAAATTCTTTACCTCACTGAAAGTAATCATTTCTACTACAAAGTATTTCTTAGAAACAAATGGTTGTATTTGATAAACAACGGTTTACTACATAAAGCACCTTCTCAGTAGGACCTCTTAACACTCCTAGACAGGATAAAAAAAAAAAACCCAAACATTTCCATGAGGAGTCCCTGTCCAATGCCCATGTCTTCTTTCAGTGTAAGTGCTTCTGGAACAGATACTGTCCTTTCTCCTAATTTAAGCACCACTACGAACAGCAGTCTTGCAGGGACTACAAGAAGGACTGAAGCAGACAATTTTTTGGAAACTGGTACTCTGTAACAATCAATTTCAGTTCAAAAGAAGATAGGAGTTTGCTGCAACTGATTCTTCCTACTAAACAAGAAACTAAACAGAGGTATCTAACAAATCAAGCAGTGCTACTCTCCTGTTTAGGTGCTGGAAGGAAGATGAACCTTCACAAAGACGTCAGCAGCCTCTGTATCCCTGATGACTATCAACGGAGACCAGGATGATTACAACGCAACCTTGGGTAGATAAGTTAGGAGAAACGAAACCGTGCCACGCTTCATTTTTTGGAATAAGTTCTCAAAATTCTCAGCTACTTAAGCCCTTATATAGTACACCTAATATATTACTGTCACTATGACCACCCTGCTAATGCACTTGGCAAGAATACATTCTCCTTAGCGCTTGTGCAATAACTCCATTTAGCTCAGCTCCCTTTCTTCAGGTGAAAAAATCATAGCAAGAAGAAAGCGAAGGATGAAACTGAAATAGGTGGCTCTGGTCTGTTGCTTTTATACATATGTGTAGACACACACATATCTCTATATTAGCTGCATTCAAAAAGATCAGCATCATTATCCTGCCTTAATATTAGGATGCGCTGTTGTCTTGGTGAATCATTTTTCCTCAGGGACGTTTTGTGGGTAACAATTCCACTCATGTTAATTCTATTTACATTGGGAACACTGTAGTACACATTTAACGTGAAGCTGTGTTTCTTTCAGGAGCAAGAAAAATGTCACTTTCCTTTCCCAAAGCACCAAAGGCTCCTTTTACTGTCACAGAACACAATTATACGTTAGGGCTCTGCTGTCTCTTTCCAGCCAACAAGGCAAGAAAATGACCTTTCTTTAACCTATGGCTGAATTGCATTATACTCGGTTCAGTAGATATCCTCTTTTATATTCTCCCCTATCAAGCACCTTCTTACCGAGGTTATGAGATAGGCACTTGCCTTTCACATCTGCTAGTGATTTCATTTTTTCCAAAAAATTTGCTTTCATTTGAGGAGGGATGTTAACTCATCGCACATTTCATACTCTGTAACATTTGTGAATACCTGAAAACACTCCAAGCTGCCAGGAGACTCTGCCAGCAGTACTTGGTTACTAGCTGCTGTGTTTTGCCTCACCACATGATCCTGTAAAAGATCACAAAGAAATACGCCACGCACACTCACTTTCTCTGCGTCACGCTACGGTCTTGTGCAGAATAACAATGCTCTGCAACAGTCCCTGTGTTCCTCCTCCATCCTGTGAAGCAGTCTGCATGTCTGGTTTGTCTTGTCTTACAGGAGCTTGGTAATGAAAGGAAGGAGACACTCCCCAAAGCACAGGTGTCTAAACTGCGCTTTGGTTTACATGAACAAGATGCTTGGGGAAGCAGAAAAAAGTAGCTGTGACATTAATGCAGTAAGCCACTGCTGATCTGCACGAGAGAGCAAGTCAGCAGCGGAGGATCTGCGAACATGATGCTGAATGACAAATATCATTGCTGAAGAAAATTGCACCATACAGCTGCAACAGAGTGTTATGTTTTAAAATTAAGAAAGTTCAGAGATGAAAGAACACCATGCGAATCATTACTTAGATGCATAGCTCATCTCGCAAGTAGCCACGTGAATGAGCTCCCCTAGAAAACATTTGGCATCACTGCTGATCTGGAGAGAATTCTAAACATTCATTTCAGTGCTCTTAGGTGTACAGGAGTTCTAAGGTTCAGCCATTCGCTATATGACAAGAAAGTTTCTGTCAACTCTTATTACAGACGACTGAGATTACTATCTCCTCTAAGAAAGCAGGTTGTGTAGCTTAAGGATACCTTCCCAAACGCTACCATTTTACCAGCACGTTGTTTGTTACATTAACACTGAAGGCATTATTAACACAGAGGTAAAATGCGACTGCAGGCACCCAAGGAGACAGGCTAGTAGCATACATTACATTCATCTTGTGAAGAACACTGTTCTCGTAAAAGCTTACCTCTGAGTTATTGCTTTTACATCACAGGGAAAATAAACGGAAAGTACCAAACATTCAAAATAAAATGAAACAGTCATTTCTTGTTCTGTCATAAAAAAAATCTTTGTATCACTTCATGCCCAAGTGACTGTTAGCTTGTGAGATGTCTGGAGCTACATACAGTTCTGTCATTTCCAAAATCCACTGAACATCATTCTCCCTAACAGACTAGCAATACAATGTATAGTTGCATATGAGATATAGTCCTACATACTTCTGAAAGGACAAAACTACTGTTTAGTGGAAATACTGTGCAAAATTGTAGAACAACTGTTTACATATCTTGACTGCCCCTACATCAATGTGACAACCTGTCAAGGTGAATTTTTTTGAAAGTTGATACCGGCTTTGGAATTCTTTGTGAACTAAGGATAGGATCTCTATTACAATACTGCAAAAAAGACCTGAGAAATATCTGCACTAATTCCTTGGAAGACCACCAAATAAAATACAGGCTTCACATCCACCTACACTCATCTCTATAACTACGGAACAAAAGCGTATCGTCCACGATGAAAACAAAAAGCCCAAATCAAACAAAAACCACCAAAAAACCCCATCCAAGCACCCCAAAAACCACTGGAGATGCAGCGTGCGATCCTTTTCCTAAAAGCACAAGTCTGCAAATGCTACTGAATCACAAGTTCTGACACTTGTTCACTTACTGAGCATCCAGCTCTCAAACGGTGGCATTTGTTTATGGTTTTTACAAACATAAATAAATTTTTTTTGGCATAGAAATGCCTCCCACACATAGAATCTACTTATATTTTTATATCTTACCCTTCTAAAATTACAAGGAACACAAACCTGCAGTCTAAACTAGAAATATTAACATGAAATGTGCTACTAAAATGGTCATTAGAGGGTCTATTCCTCATTTAGCTCCAACAATTCTCAAAGTTATTATTAACACACTTCCAGATAACCTTGAATCAGGACTGGAGACCTAATCACTGTTAAAATATATCTATATATATATCTCTATATATCTCAACCTCTTAATCCTACTCCTACATACAATTCTTACAACAGTTGACTTTGAATTACATCTGGTGAAGGTGGTGCCAGAAAACCAAGAGACAGAAATGCAGTAGCTCTGGTCCTGCAGGCACTGTTCTACGGGTGCTTTTCTGAGAACAGCAGAATCTGGTCCCAGAGTGACATCCCAGCTGGAGCACTGGGAAGGGGAAACAATTATTTTTCCAGTGGCTTCAGTGGATCTAGATATTTAGTGACAGGAGCATTGGATGAGCATGACAGAGAGCAGCATTTTAACAAAAAGAATGAAACAGTCAACTTACTGCTGGAAATAGCTGAACAGTTGGAGGAAGGAAAAAATTACCATCAGTGGACTAAAAGAGATTTAGTTTCAATTTTTCTTCTGCAGGTAATGGAATATTTAAAAAAAAAAAGAAAAAAAAAAGGGTAAACTATAGCTACACCAAGCTTTCTGTAACAGATATTGTTGCCTAGTGATACAACTACACTACTCAATTGATTTAAACAAATTTACGGATGAGCACACATACAGAACTGGACCAAGGGTTCCAGGGCTCACCAGAACTGTTTCCAGGTATTGCTATCTCCAATACCATGATGGCCAGTGCGCTAGCTGTGTGTCAGAAGAACACACAGATATTTCTATTTAGACTTTTTTCCTCCCTTAATTAAGATTTTTAGTAAGTTGTTTTGCCTTTAATTCCTAAAACATTCATTATTCTTAAACACTTTCATTTCCATTAATCTTCAAGGTCAGTTCAGTAGCGTAAGAGTTTTCTTCTTACTGAAATGAGCAGCTAATTCTACATTTGAAAAGCCATGTCTCAACAACACATCGATCTGCGTGACCTTCTCTGAAACCTTCTCGTTTAATACCTAAAACTGCTGAGAATGAAGCATGATTTCCCTCTAGCTCTTGTCAAACTTTTTTTATGTTAAGTCAAGTGCCAGGAGTCTTGCAAAATCTTGTGAAGTACACAGGTCTTTTATTCTTTCAAATGACAATCTGACCTAAGTTTCCTGTTTAAATACAGTGTCTATGCAGTCAGTAGGTGTCCAAAACATTTTAACACTAGTACCTCAGCGAAACAAGTAAACGATTAAGCGATCCTCCACTTTAATGGGGAATGTGAGGAATTTTTCCGTGTTTAAAAAAAAGAAAAAACACAATGAAACCAAGGCTGCACTAACCAGACACCAAGAAACACAACTGCTGGAATGTGAACGCTTTTTTACTTTATAATTTTATAATTCATGATTGGAAGGATGAGCCCATTAGGATTACAAATTTACAAGTTACATGGTTAAGGTCATCGTCAATACTGTGATCTTGCACAGTATTTCAAAGTGAAGCCTGAGCAAATACAGTGGAACTGCTGGAGCTGCAATAGTCACCACTTTATTGACTCTGAAAGTTAGAAATACTTTTTTTTTTCCAGAGTGAGAACATGCATTCTTCTAAAATCTGCACTTCTTTTAAAATCTACATGCATTCCTCTAAAACTTGATAGGAACTGCATTGAAGCACAGTGGCATAAATGAATTTAGACTCAAACTTCATGCATTTAGCAATGTAATCCTGTGATTTCTCCTTTAAAATTCAAACAAGAGAACTAAGATAACCGTTACAAATGCACCGGGAGAAACACTGAAAAAAAAAGTGTCGTATTAGCAGCTTGAAAAGGTCCATTTTACAACCACAGATGTTTGGAGGCTGAACTACTTCAATAATTTGGCTTTAAACCATCTTAAGCCATATTACAGTCCCAAAGTAATTCACATAACAAACTGTATTAAGTGAGTTTGGAATTAAAAATCTTCCTTTATCTACTCAGCAGAAGGAGAGTAAAAGACAAGTTAATGTTTCAGTGAAAGTGTGCGGCACACAAAGTGTTAAAAAATGAGTTAAGAAATCATTACTTTTTTTGGATAACATTCAAATGTTGGTGCACACAGATCCCAAATTAATCAGTTGACCAAAACACCGAGTAAATTTATCTCCCTGATGAGTTTAAACATAAAAGAAAACATGAGAAATTGAATTCTTTTAGCATAAATATCTTGGCGGAAATCTGGAATGTAATCAACATTACCATATTTACTGAAAGTTAAAGACTTAAATTAATGAGTACCTTGTGTTTATCTACCAAATTTCAACTTGCTAATCTAGTCTGATCATCATGTCCCAAGTCAAATGGTTATGAGAAATGCTCAATACATGTTTAATAACGATCAAATGCCTTTTTACATCAAAACAACCAAAACTTAACACAGAATACATTTTCATTAACACATAAAAATGGAAAACGGATCTGCTAGGGATACTGGTGTTCATAATAACAAGTTATCCTTTAGCATAAATGTATGTATCGCCTGCACTGACAGGGTAAGCAACACGTTCAGTGATCTGTGTGGCTAACCTTAAAAGTATTAGTTCAGATTTTAGCTAATGGATACTAATTCTCCTATCACAATTTAATCTTTAAACTGCAATAATAAATACGTATGTGAAAAATTACCTGGAACGTTTAAGAATCATGTAAAAAATGACGCATTCTGCCCATGAGAAGTATTGTGCTCAGAAAACACAGATCAATTGAGAAAAAGCTTAGGTAATATTTAGAAATCTATCACTGCTGATTCCCACTGACAGGGATGTTAACATCAGAATATTGGTACTGCACAGCCTGTATCATGTGGTCCTTTTTATCAGGTCCATATTATTCCAAAAACATAACTAAAGAAATAAAGAACTGTACTCCCAACTGCCAGGTTTTTCAGTTCAGGATCCAGTCCTCTATATTCCTAACCAATGCAAGATTACTTCTGATTGAGTCACATTAAGCAGTGAACTCCACAGTCGGTTTAGATTTTGTAATTCAGAGTTCTTTTAGCAGAATTAGGTTGATCTCAGAGGAGATGCGCAGATTCCTAAGAAGTTAAGGTCTCCCAGATTTGAAATAAATAAATAAGTCCAAGTTAATCATCAGAAACAGCCTAATCAGATTAAGGTTGTGAACTCTGGACTACCACAGTGGTTTCCAGCAGCTCAGCAAGCTTAATCCACAAATGGATAATACGACACAAAGCATTTTATCATACATGCCCTTGCTAGACACTAAACCCACCATTTTGGTATAGGAAACAAATATCTTTGCTAAATCAAAGAAGAGATTTAACCAAGATCTTTAAGCAAGCTTTCGAGGGCTACGATTGTTGCCATGTTAATCCTTTTTCTCACAAAAAACATATTTATCTGGGTATTCAAATTCATTGTCATTTGAAATAAGACAGTTAAACACATATTTCAATAAGACTAAAGTCCTTTCTTCTTACAGCAGCTTCTAGTTCTAGCAATTATTTTAAACCCCGAGATTTCAGAACCACTCCTCTTCCACAAGCAGTCTGTTTCTCCAGTGTCTTACGCTCCCTTCTGCATCTCTCCTTTCATCCTGAAGATCTCTCAACCCCTTTCCTCCCACTCCATAGAACGGTTCCCTGGCAGCGAGACTGCCAACGCTACACTGAGGTCGGAACACAGTTCTGCCAAAAGTCTGAGGATGAACGATATAATTTGTTTTAAAATAGTCTGTACGTGAAATATCACCTCTCATATGTTAGTACATACACTACATTTTTCCACCGCATTAGAGTACATAAAGGAGAAATTTTAAAACCACTGTTACTTCTAGAGGCTTATTTTTACAGCTAATGGTATATTATGATGCTGGACACTCCTAATAATCAACATCAAACCCACCAACAAGGTGCGTTAGAAGTCTTAACTTCTAGGGCATACAAGTGTCAAGGTTTTGCCACTCCTCCTTCCACAATAAGACGAAACTACATTCAAAAATAAGATTAGCGCCCAACAAAAAAATTCCTCCCAAATCACCCATTCCTTGAATTACTTTCTATGAAATGCAAGATTACTTTCAAGAAAATACGATGCTTCACCTTTACCTACAGGGACAGCAATGTGACTAAATAGTGCAGAACCATTTCAAAATACCACTTCATTAGAAGTGGCTTAGTGCACACCACGTGCGATGTAACCCAGACTGCCTTATTAGCAAAGGTCATCCCCGTAGTCTAATAATTTTGGGTACGTTTTACTTGTCAGTTAAGCCTGGATGAACACATACAGTTAACAGATTGAACAAGCCATGCAGATGCTTCCTATCAACTCTTGACAAATGAGGTAAGGCCATACAGTTCTCATGACTTGCTGATTTTGACATGCTGGTATCTGTGTAACAAACTGTTCACAACTACAAGCAGAAATTAAAACTCTGTTGCAGAATTCAACTTAGCTTGCAGCTACGAAGCTGCACTTTCCTATCACAAAATACTCTGCCATTCTAATATATGACATTTTCCATCAAAATAAAATTTTGGGGCCACCTTAGTCGTCCAAATTGATGTATCTGTTTGTTTTACAATGAATACACAAAATTGCACTTCTGTGAATTTATGAGTAAGAATCTCTCTCACCCAATAGTTTCTTTTTTGTAGCTCTTTATCCAAAATCCTAGAAACATTTTTCTTCCCAATGCTGCCCTCACGTTCCCTGTTTGGCTTTCTACACCTCTCGATTGCATTCTCTGATCATTTGGTTGCTTCACTTCAATTATTTTAAGTGCCTTCTTGTTTACGCTCAAGGTATAGTGCTCATATATAGCTCAGATGGCTGCATACTGCTACACAAGGTGTTTGAAACATGTGATAGTGTTCCACATTTCAGCTCTCGCAGTCTGTAATAGAGGTTAATCTTTGCTTATGCTTCATCTGAAAGAGCGACTTGTCTACCAGCCCTGAGATTTACCTCAGTTCCCTGCAGAAAAGCATTAAAATTTCATGGCACCAAAAAAAGGTAATCAGACTATTCACGCATAATCTTGCTCAATTTACAATGAAATAAACTATGTCTTAAGAACATGCAATTTTGGAATATAGACAGACAATCTTTGAAGGCTTTAGAATATGTATTTTGGCATTTGTGTATGGGAAAATACATGACCGTCACTGTTTCTGAAGTGCTCTTATAAACTATACAATCCTCCCACTGCTAAGCTCAGGGTAAGGAAGACGACTCAAGTGTGGCTCATGTTTTCCCTGTGCACTTGGGGACGGGATCCATCCTTAAATGCAGAGCTCAAGGGGACAGAAAAAAAAAGCCAGGGCTACTAATACACAGGTATCATGGTCATTATTTGTCTAGGACTGCCAGAGAGGAACTGCCATGGAAAAGCAGCATCTTACTGAAGGAACAAAAGGTATACGTTGCTACTCTCCAAGAACTGTTGCAGGCCAGTATTTTCTCCTAGGATCAACCTCCCGTCAAGCAGAGATCTTTATGGACAGTAAGTAGGACAAGGGTAGCCACTTTTCCGTTTGCGAAACCCCAAGCAGAAATATTGTGCTTACACCCCATAGGGAGGTGGAAGCTTCTGGAAATGTTAGACTTGTCGTGCCTCCACTGCACGAATCATCTGTGTGCTACACACACTGTAGGTTTGCACATATGCAGAAGTAGTCTCAAGGATTCCCCAATGAAACAAAATTTTGCCCAAACAAAATTGATGCAAAGAAATGGCAATGTGCCAAGAAAATATCCCTGGCTGTAGCTCGTCTCCCAGAGGAGCCAAATCTGCTTTGTGGTTTTCAGGCTGACCCACACCAGGAACTCGGGGAAGACGCTCCCTCTTACCCGAGACATCACAGGCTGGATTAATCAATAAAATCTGGTTGGCAAAGCAATACTGAGGAAAATAAACTGTGTTTGTCAGGGAAAACAAAACATGCTCATCTATTTTACTGCACACCTCCAAAACCTGAGGGCTTATGCAAGACGTAA
>Ga0181612_159575_pt1 | contig 12073 bp, 7 predicted proteins | sample HoacroProtozoa21_FD_119630 | JGI IMG/M metagenome (GOLD analysis project Ga0181612, IMG submission 119630) | Hoatzin crop microbial communities from Cojedes, Venezuel. Combined Assembly of Gp0051906, Gp0051904, Gp0051908
CCGCCTCCTGCCAGATCTGCCCAAGGAGGTGGAGAGGGGAAGCAAATAACGGGGGCACGGCTGTCTGTCTGTCTGTCTTTCCCGCAGCCTCACTTCTTCAAGATCTGAGAGAACAGTGCTTCGTTTCTGAGGAGAAAGAGACAACCCCCACGGTCTGGAAACAAGCAAATCGATCCCTGAGAATCAAAAGAACATAATTACGGGCCTTATTTGCACCTAACTTAAGAAACAGATTTCTAAAACGGGTCCTGCTGGAGCGCTGGCACTGAAGCTTCTGGTTCCACCTCTCATTTCAACCCAGTGCCTGTTTCCGAGGCGTGCCAGCCTCTCACTACCACCACACCTCACCCCATGCCAAGCAGATGGGCAAACCCCATGCCACGGGTGAAGCCGCCAGGTCCAGAGAAGCCAACCGACCGGCCGAGTCGGGCACAGGGTGAGGAAGCCGCTCAGCCAGCCCTCCGCGCCCGTGGCTCCCGGCTCCCCACCTCACACGTTCACGCACCGAATGTTCCTCCTCCCCGCAACGTCAGAACTTGTAGTGGGCAAGTGTATCCCCAGAGAAAAGCCCTACGTGACAAAAAGGTAAATAAAAAATAATTACAATGAAATAATTTACAATTTACTTCCTATCCTTATTAAAAAACAATTACTTTACATCTCCTCTTCAGTGTAATCTGATCCAACATTCCTGTCTTCACAAACACCTCCCCTCCGTCTTTTCCATTTGCTTCCTCTACTATTCCTTCCACAGACTTCAGCAAAGTTACCACTCATCACTTGGGAAGCGTCCAACAGACATCTGAAGCAAAGCCAAAGGTATTATTCTCCCCACATTCACAATCTCTTACAAATTTCATCAAAGATTCCACAAAGTTATGGTCTTCTTCCCAATTTACTACTCCTCCTATGCCCTCCCTGCACTCTTTGCTCCTCTCCATATAACCTCCTGGTCTGCAAGAGCTTATGTGCCTACATACAGAGGAAGCATAGTGCCAGTGATGATCGAGAGAAGGATCTCATGGTTAAAGTTCAGGTCTTGAAGTATTTTTCAGCACCGAGTCCTCAGTCTACAAGGTCTTCCAAGGAACAGCGACTTCTCTAGCCCTGTGCAAGAAGCTCATTGCCAATGCTCAATCAACAAAAAAACACAGCAAGCAGTTAATTAATAATGAATCTCTGAAGGCTTTTCAGTGGTCTGTTTCAAACAAGACAGCACTTCTTCCACTTACATCGGGGCTGCAGCCAGCACGTTTTGGAGCACTTCATGGTGCTTTGAGCAAGGCTGTTCAGATGGAGAAGGATCTCAGCTTCTGAGATGGCCTTTAAAATTCTCATTAAACTCCCTCTACAGAAGTTAACGTATCGATTTTCAGGGCTTGTGCTACGGAGCAGGTCCCTTCCCCTCCCCACCTTGAAGATCCGTGATGTTCATTTAAAGAAATAAATACATTGCTGGTGGGAGACGATTAGAATTTAAAATGAGAAGGAATTTCTACGTGCAACATCAGACCTGTTTGTCAGCTCAAAATAAGAAAAAAGGCCATGAAATCACAAGAAGAAAAAAAAGTGTCTGAACTTCACATAAATTTGTAATGAAATAATTTAATTCAGAAGTCAGGGGAATCACTATTTGATTTCCAGTACTTACATTTCACACTGTCCTTTTAAGACACCGTGGTTATTAAAAAATACATATTTAATGACTCAACTTGAAAGGCTCCTAAAAGATGCTATAAAAACACACACAGCTCATTAAATTGGGATTGTACTCGAAAAAGATCTAAACATAAGGGACAGTCGCACAACCTACTTCAAGCATTTCGCTCAGGTGCCTAAAATACAGCACTCAGGCCATTAGTTAGGGTAGGGACTCTGACTCGCCCTCGAGGAGCCACAGAAGTTACTTCTTCCCAGTTTGCTCGATGGTCTGGCAGCCCTGCGCCCCGACAGCTCCCCAGGGCCGCCGGCATGGGGTCCTGCCCCTGCCCACCGGGTACGCAGCCCTGTGGCCAGCACAGGGGCCAGGACGTGGGGGGGACCTGAGCAGCCCCCCTGCGACAGCACAAACCTCAGCCAGCCCAAACATCCACATCTAACGCCCCTTTTCATGGTCTGAGTTGAAGAAAATCATTAGTAAAGCCAAATAAACACAGGGACCCCTGAATGTGTAAGGTTTTTTTCCCAGCCATGTGCCTAAAATGCAAAAGTGCAAACACCTATAATATAGAGAAACTCTAAATCAAAGACCCTTTTGAATACACACAACGCAAACCAAGGGCACACCAAAGCGAGAGAGGAAGATGTCCGGCTCTTCGGAAGTTGTCTGAAAAGTAATCCGGCTCTCAGAATATCCTGAAGGAACAGGAGGCTGGATGGGGGTCGGGAACAGGGAGCAAGGAAGCTTTGCAGAGGGGACAACATACAGGCTAAGGAAAATAGCTCAAAACTTATTCTGTTGAGAAGCCGTCACTGTTTCACTGTTACTCATAACACAGGTGTCTCTGCACGTAACTGCTAGAGTATGGGGCATTATTCAGTAAAAGCATGTTATGTTTTTATGGTGAGGGACACCATGTTACACTGGATATATGGGCGGTTATCTCCGTCAGCTTCCAGAAAGTCAAACCTCTTTGGTTTCAACTCACAGGATAGCTTAGCACAGGCAAAATGGAAAAAGTACAACAGGAGAGACAGTTAAAAGCTTCGTCTTTTTTAGGTGAGCTTCCCAAGGATGGTACAAAGGAACAGAAAAAATCCCCTACAATAAAAGATCAAGGTCACACATTAACTGTAGGTTTTGAGAGATCAAAATCATCCCTGGCCTGTTTCCGAACGAGAATACAGATGATCTGGTATTATTAGGCAGGGAATTCCGGTGCCTCAGGCCACACAGAAAGACTCCAGTACCTTTCAGCTGCAGTCAGCACTTGGCTAACACTGAAGCAACCAGCATCCAAAACCCCATCAGGTTGCATGTGCGTGCAGGCATAGCTGAGAGAGAGACCTGGTGAAACACGTAACGGGTAAAAGAGCTGAACCGAGTCTTTTTAAGGTCTAATCGTTTAAAACAGGCATTTTCAAGCAGTCGGGTCTCTACTAGGATTTAATCATGGTGCGTTGCAATCTCTGTCAGCATGCGGGATATTCCTTCCTCACTGAGGATGGCCATCCTCTGGCGATGTCGGCAGGACCGCTGTGAAGTAGCTTTCACATGGATTTACTGCAATATTGCATGCAGGGAGCATACGTTGTCCTTCAGTCTCAGCCCCTGACTCCAGATGTTCCCAAGGGCACAGGAGATTCTGAAGGAGATGTAAACAAAGACCACAAAACAATCCAGTTTCTGTAGGACCTACGTATCTGTCAAAAACCAGGCTGTCTCACTGCTGAAGACACGTAACATGAGTTCATGTGGCTTAACAATGAAGGTATCATTTGGAATCACCTTAATGGCTGTGAATTGTTATGGCTGGGTAATTGGGAGCTTCCTCCTCTCAGGACTTTTTACAGGCTTCGTAAGAAGTCTGAAGTTAGCAGGACAGGCTTGCCAAAAAAGCGTGCTGGACTCGGAGCAGAGTGGGAAACAACAGCTAGCAGGTGAAGTCAGGTCAGTCTTGTTCCCTTCCCACGCTCAGGAGCAGTGACAGCGAAAGCGACCTCACGAAGAGAAATGCAGTCGCTCCACTCCCTGTTCACAGCACCCCTTGCTTCGCAAGCCGGGCTGTTCAGGGAACCCTGGAGTCGCTGGGCACCTACCCGAAGGGCTTCAGACCGCCTGTGCGCTGAGCATCCCCTCACAGGCAAATATATACCGTAGCGTAAGCACAACTCCCGGAAAGCCGTTGGACTCAGACCTGTTACAGGGAGGAAGCTCGTTTTCTGTGCTTCTTTTAATCTTGGGGGCTGGAGAATGATCCTGCAAGCGTGTACCTTAAGACAGCACCACCCATAGCTGCTGTGTCCACATGGCGACCTGCGATAATATCAGCATTTGGAAAGAGTCTTCTCAGACTTCTAGCAACCGATAAGTCACTGGGGATGTAACGCAGACCAACACATTTTCTTCTGGCCTCAAATAAATGCCTACTTGCACCCTGTTAGGTTCAGGGGGTGTGGGAGAAGAGCAGGGACTGGAAGTCAGAATATTTCGAGCATCCCACAGACCTCTGCAATACTTGGCTTCCTCCAAATACTCTGATCCCACTAGAGATTATTCATACTCTCTTTTTTTATTAGAACCAACCCTTTCTTAAGTACAAAGGAAGTCTCTTTGAGACATGCATCCATATATTCCTGAATGTCAATTATTTAGTCATTTCTGAGCTATCCAAATGTGGGAACACTGTTTTTCCCAAGGCATCAATTTTGTACAGAACCATAGGAAATTTTATTTAAAGCCCAATCTAATGATTACACAGTCAAATGACAGCACTTGTACGGTTCTTTCAGGAGACGTAGCAATGAACTATTTGCATAAACACACTAAAGTGCTATTTGAATAAATGCGCAGCAACTAGATTGCCAAGTCAAGTAAATGCCTCAGCACTGCAGTGCGCAAAGCCAGAATGTAAGTCAGCAAGTTCTCTTCTTCGTAATTTAACAAATTCCACTTCCACCTGGGAGTTCGCTGCCACTAGCTCACTGCGAGCCGTGCAGCAGGACTGCAGGCCCCGATGCCTCTTTTCCTGCGGCTGCGGAGGAGAGAAGGATCGCCAGGAACACGAACCCTGAAGCAACAAAAGCCAAACAGCGACGCAGTGAAGAAGGTGAGAAGTTCTTTATGGCCTCCTCCTGCTCTGACAGTAAGGTTATGATCCTGCACTCACAGTATTACTTGGGGGTAAGGAGACCATATCCCCACAGCAGGCAAGGGCACATTAACAAAAAGCATTTGCGGTTACATTAATAGCACGTCTGGATGTGAACCCACTCCTTCTAGCAGTTTTAAGCACACAGAAGACTCCAAAACCTGCAGTCTTCATCAGCATACTTCATAAGAAACATAAGCATTGATCTTCTACTGCCTGAATTCTGGGACCTGGGGAAGAAAATTGCTCTCCCCCATATGATGCTGCTCTTGTTGAAATCAGCAAAATAGCCCAAGTATATATTTCATTAACATAAAGGAAAAGGACCGCCAGCATTCTCCAGCAATCCACCTAAGGCAGAACTTGCTTCCATCCACTGGAAGGAGTCCAGCTTCTCACTTCTATGTTATTTGGCATAGCCCAATTGCTTACCCCTTCTTCCTCTAAAGCAATTTCTTTCTCTCTCTCTCTCTCTCTCTCTCCCCTCCTCTGTTTTGTAATATAGATTAGATCAGCATCTGGTCCAGTAAAAACAGCTTCTGCCTTGGGGGGGAGGTATGACTAAGATAACCTCCCGAGATCCCCACTAACCCTGTTTTCCAGCACCTCACAAGCAATGAGAACTGGATGATATTTGTGATATTTGGCAGTCCTCAAAGCTATCAGATAAATCAGTATGTATTTATATTTTGAAAGAAAGAAGTCTTGTGCTCTCTGGGATATGCTGTGGCACAGAGGATTCTGTGCGTTTACAGGCTTTATTCAAAGAGACTACTGGATGGCATGCTTTAATTCTTTGAATTTCAAGTAATAAATTAGTCTGGTAGGGTCTACTTTGCCAGTTCTTCTGGAGGTAGTGAGGTGCCACCTATTCCAAAACACATTTATCTGACACTGTTATATAAAGGCTGCTATAATTAAAGCAAGTGTGAAGACTTCATTGTCACTTTCTCTTGGTTTAAAGCACCTACAATGAGAGAGGTAACTGGGCTACATTTGTAGGTATCCTCTATACTTAACTAGTTGTGAAATTTCTTTTTCCTGCAGGCACCATGGAGATTTGCAAGAAGCAGAGCAGTGGGGAACTTGGAACCATAGCTACGGCCTTCCAGAGTGTTTTTGATAGAGAAGAGTAGATTATCTCCACCTCCTGAGGCAGGTATGAATCTGCTCTGAGGGTTTAATAACTCAAGCCAACTCTAATTGTGGCTTCCACTGGTGCACGGTATTGAGTGAAGCAAATCCAGAATTACCTGTGAAATGTTGCAAGACCTAGCCCGTAGCCATACCACTGTATTAACAAGGGCCTCCCTTTTGAAGACTTGGAACTTGCAGTGAAGTACCTACACGGATACGTGGGCAGCTGAGCGGTCGTGGTGATACCCACAGACACGGAACACGCAGAGATCTCCCTCCAGCAAAACTCCCGTCGATCCGCAGCGCTCAGCGACAACCAGGCTGCGACTGCCTGAAGGTCCCAAACACGGACTCGTGCTGAGGGTACCAACCCGGAGAGACAGAGCGGTGTTATGGCTGGAACTGTGCCATATTTCTTCGTTGGAAGGCAGGCAGGGGGTTCTGTTTTTAGAGAAGATAGAAATGTTTATCTTCCATGCCAGACACCATCTGGGCCAAAGGATTAAGCATTTGTTATATTTCTTATTTTAAGCTCCTCTTTCCTCATGTTAATCGATCTCCCTAACTGCCGTAAGTGCAGATGCTGAGTGTTGCTGTACACCACTTTGGACTGCAACTGACGAAATGATGGGAAACTATCAATAAAAAGCCAATTACAAAGTTTAGGGGAAGCTGGTGCTATTTCATCCAAGTAGTGAAAGCCCCCATTGCATTCTGGAAAGCCTCGTCAGTGCTGAAACACACACTCGAGAGCAACAACCACCCAGCCGGGGCCGATAAAAGCAAAGGTGCAGGGAGCCTGTCACGGGGGAAGGAGCACTGCAAGCGTACGGATGCCAGGTACATCACTCCCAACCACTGCTGTTTCTTTAATGCCATGCACTCTGCATAACATCGATCATCTCCAGATCTTCAGCGTCACTTGATACCCATTAGAGCAAAGGAGTCTATCAGCTGGTGGCAGTAATACAGTGCTATGTTAAGTGAGCTCATCAAAATCCCCAGCTTGTGAGATGGAGGATGTCATAGAGGCTACAGAGCAATAAGCAGAAAGATTTTTCAATCTCCTCACAGACATACAGCCCAGAAAGGCCCCGGTCAGTGTTAATTTCCCAAACACATTCAAATATACTTAGTTTTGTCAGTAAATATTCACAAAAAGGTTACTTGAAATATATTTTTGATAAATTACAACTATCAAGTAATAGTTCTTTAGAGAAAACAAAGCCTTGACTGAGCAGTTGGAGCTGGACAAAGACGACTCTGCTAGCTGAAAAGAAATGCCACCTTCTACAAGAAACATAATCTCACTGGAGATTTTTTCCCCCCTTTAGCTAAACTAGTAAAACTACAATTCCTATTTTGTATTTAGAGTAACTTAGGCTAGGACAAAGCATGTTTTAAAAGGAGTCAAAGAGTTTTGAAGTCCTAGCGCTAAGAAGAATTTTATTGTTCTTGTTAAGAGAGTAAAAGGAAAAACAAATAAACCTAGGCAAACGTGACACAGACCTATCTACAGCTTGCCGCTTCTCCTTGGGCCTTTACAGGCATGGCTTGATCAGCCTGTTGACTTTATTGCATTTTCTTATGCTTATAATCCAACCTCTATAGGACACTCTTCCGTTCATTTCAATAGATTACCATGACACCCGTCCCAGTGGAGAAACTGATCCAGAAACAACAGATCAATGCATGAGGAACCACTTATCCAGACTGATTTCTTTAAATATTTAGTCAGGCTAGTCGGCAACTGAGCTGAGAAAAACAAAGATTCAAGGACCTGGCTGTGCATGTTTAAGTAAGTTGAGTTCTTGCCAGTAAAGTCTCTGGGAGATCTTTTCTTACCTACGTGATGAAACAAGGAGTTTGTGATAGTCTCGCCGTCCAGAAGCAAAACACAAAATCTGTGTTAGAAATCCTGAAAATGATGACTGCTTATCATCATTATGCTAAAACATATTTTTAATGCGTCTCTGTTTGAGACGTTCACCCTCTTCCATTGGCAATCCTTACTGCGAGTCTCCTGCTTGAAGGCCACAACCGGCGCCATTTCCAGGAGGAGAACTAAGCCTTAGCCAAGCACACAGTGGCTGCTGGCAAGCTAGGTAGGATGGCTCCAAACAGACCCCCAGCAGCCAACACGTCACCCCTCTTCCTTCCACAGCCTGTCCTCGCTGCGGGGAGACCTCATGCCAGGTGGGGTCTGCGCCACCAGACGCAGGTACAGCAGTGACTGGGACGGGACAGGAGTTCGGGGATCCCCGGGCACCGCTATCCCCTAGCAAAGTCAGACGGGAATCTGGGATGAATTGAGGCATCTGTGCTCCGCTCAGGGTGATAAACACCTGCAATTCTCACTTAATTCGTTCAGCATCTCAAAATGCTCCACATGCCAGCAGCACTGTATGAGTCCTTTTACAAACCTGAGGCAGTTAGAAACGACTAAAAATACCTTCTGCTTTTCCCTTACAAAAGGGAACAATCATAATTATAGAAATCCTTGCACCAGCAGAGCCCATCTTCATATTACAGGTATGAAAAGCCCTACATGTAAAAGGGGTTCGACGCATGAGGAGCTACTAAAATAGGATAGAATAGCATCCGTTTCTCAGCTTTTAGGCAAAGATGTTTGAATCCACTGGTAAACCTTTAAAATTCCCAGTTTGAAACGAAGCATGAATGCACATGATGTTGGGACGTAATTCTGTGAAAGCTCGGGTATAGTTCAGAAGCTTCGCCAGATCACGTAATTTCTGATGCTCTGAACACTTACACAAATGCTAATATTTGTTCCTCTGACTCTGTCATGCAGTTGTTAGACATGTATTTTCCCTAATCCCTCAAGCCCTACAGTCACGCATAAAAAAAGAACAGAATGACTAGTTCATTTCAGCCTTTGACAACATCCTTACAGAGACTACTTAAAAAAAAACCCAAACCCTAAATAGACTGCTGAGAGGAAAGTTCTGTCCTACATCTAAAACTGCCTATGAGACAGGAAACAAAAAAAGTAGGAATAAATGGAGGAGGATCAATATCTAGGGTCTAATATTTGCTTTGGTCCAAAAAAAAGTCTCCATTACAACAGCAACGTTCTCACATGATATGAAGTCATTTGAGAGCAAGCACGGAAAAATTCAGCTTCAACAGCTAAGCTTGACAGTTACAAGCAGAAAACAGAATATTATAATTGGAAGTGTTGAGAATAATAAATAACGGCAGCTCTGCCATCCCCGCCTATAATCATTATGAGCAATAGAGAAGCAGATCAGAACCCCATGTTCTCAGAATTTAATTCAATATCCAAACGAGGGAGCACAGAATTAAAAGGTGATAAAAATTTCTGAAAGGATATATTTATCCAAATTGTAGAAAAAATCCAGACTCTATTAAAATGAATGATGGAACCAAAAACTTGTAAAGCTTATCCTTAAGAAAAGGATTGGACATGCATTTGAATACTACGGCTGCTGTAGCTCTACATGTTCTGCTTAGCAAAATCTGAAGGGATATGGCCAAGCCTTGCTTTCAGCCTTGATCCCTTGGCAGGGACAGAACAGAACAGGCTATTTCAGTTAGAAGGGACCTCCACCGATCATCTCGCCCAACGGCCTGACCCCTTCAGGGCTGACCAAACGTTGACGCCTGTTAAGGGCACTGTCCCGGTGCCTCTTGGGCACGGACAGGCCTGGGGCATCGGCCACCTCGCCAGGAAGCCTGTGCCACGGTCTGGCCACCTCCTCAGTGCAGAAATGCTTCCCCGCGGCCAGCCGAAACCTCTCCCAGCGCAGCTTTGGACAGTTAAGGCTTAGGGAGAGACCCAATACTGTCAACAGCTTATTCTGTACCTGTTTTCCACTGCATTTTATTCTCCAAAAATATCCACTCTATTCAAATATGGTAGGTGTTACTTTCTACAACACCGACCCCTGTGCAGCCAAAGATAAACCCAACCCTTTCAGTCTAGACCACAAACTTTCAGACACATTGGTGCAATGATGAAAAATTTGTGTTATTCCAGTTCAGACTAGAAAGAAAATGATGACTTGAACCCTCATTACTGCTGTTAAACATTATACTACAGTAAAACGTATCGAACGTCTTAGTAGTGAACATTGCTGCCACCTCTTGGGTCAGCAGAATAAAAATAGCAGGATAAGATTACCGCGTAGTTCTGCAGATGGGGCGTACCTATGAGGAGCTTTCAGTGATCTCCAACACGACTTGTGCAGTCAGAAATTTGGCCCTTGGAAACCTGTGGGTTGAGGATGGCTTCCCAAACCTAGCTGGTACTAGCATACTCTGGAGCCACTTCTGTTGGCCTTGACTGAAGTGGGACTGGGTGGACACGGAGCAGCTCTGGGGGGAGCGAAAGCCACATTTCGGTTTTACTATTTCATCATTCAAATTCTCCTTAGAACTGCATCAATGAACGCAGCTCCTTCACATTTGGAGCGTGAATATGGAAAGAAGGGCACATCACAAGCCACAGCAGTATGCTGCTCTACCCACCAGCCACCTCACCCAGGAAGCGAGAGAGGACTCGTTCCAAAGTCCAGAGCAGACAGCGGTCGAGTTTTGATCTCCTGTAGGTCGCAGACCAAAGAATTTCACTTACAACCACAGCCTTTAACTGAGACCTACAAATCTCTGTTGGGAACATCATTTATACGAGGTGAACAGAAGTTCCCAGGAAGGCATTTGGTTTCAATCTGAAGGCATCAAGGACAGGACAGCCCGCAGCTTCCCCCCGCTCCAGAGGTTAATCATCCTCACCATTAAAATGCAGCTGATAGCTTCCATCAGGGAGCTCAGTTCAGAGACTTTTATCTTCTGGTTTTTGGGAACAGTTGCCTTCAGTCTTTTTAAAGTACCTGAGCAAAGGTTACTGAAGATAGTAATTCCCTTAGTATAGCATTAGGAGTTCACTAGTAAAAGCGCCACTGAAACTTGCTCTGTTCTTCTAATTGTTTGAATGAAGAGACAAGATTTGGAGCACCAAAATGGCACTTTCATGCTTTAACAAAAGACATGTTCCTGAGAAACATAATGCATGTTTTATGCTCACCTTTGTGAGACGACTTCTGGCCTTGTTTTTCTCACCACCCATCTGTTCACTGTCTGCTTAAGATTACTCTCCTTCAGACTGTATTTTTGCAGCCAATTAGGATTTTATTTTCTGCCCACATTCATAACCTGCCGAGATCGTTTACAATTAGTCCTCTGTCCTGATGGGTAGTGTGACAGTGGCTGGCCAACGAACAGGAGGATTTTAAGATCATAATGAGAATTTTTTCACCGAGAAACTGGAGAGCCCACCCGTTTTACTGGCTGCAGGTCTGGACTCCCAAGGTCTCACGCTTCGCACAAGCAGTGCTCCCAGACCCAAAGCCCACCCAGGGTAGCTGTGGTGTGGTTCCACATCGAGTGCCCGACCTGCTGGGCATCCAGAGTCCCCAGGCTTGGGCAGAACAGGAGCATGGTGGAGGGATGCAGCCGGCCCCAGCGAGGGTCCGGGGCAGCACCAGGTCCCAAGCCACAGAGCAGTCCTCCTGGAAGCTCTGGGGCTCTGGCTATTCCACAGGACAAGAAAGCACTTCCCAGTTCCTGGTCCCAGCTGCATCTCCTACCCTCAGGTCAACTTCATGTCAAAAGGAAATCCAGCTGGACATCACCAGCCTCCCTGTCCCTTCCTCCCCCACCGCACCGCTTCCCAGGCACACTGGCCATCGCTCACTGACCGCTTTTCACAGGGGCATCTGGGGACCATCGTGCAAGGCAGGCTACAACAGCTGCTTCAAGCCTGAAAGCATCAGATACCTGTCCCAGGAGTAGCCCACCCAAAAGCTACCCTGTCTTGCATCCAGCATAACCCACTGGGTCTTTCTGATCATCCATTTCAGACCCAGCGTATTTCCCAGAAAATCCCGTTCCACTGGAAGATTCAGAGTCTTTAGTTCCGGCTGCTCCCCACCAACTTTATGAGGAGAGGCTGAGGGAGCTGGGCTTGTTCAGCCTGGAGAAGAGAAGGCTGAGAGGGGACCTTAGAAATGCCTCTAAATATCTGCAGGGTGGGGGTCAGGAGGATAGGGCCAGACTCTTTCCAGTGGTGCCCAGCGACAGGA
>Ga0181612_161109_pt1 | contig 12073 bp, 5 predicted proteins | sample HoacroProtozoa21_FD_119630 | JGI IMG/M metagenome (GOLD analysis project Ga0181612, IMG submission 119630) | Hoatzin crop microbial communities from Cojedes, Venezuel. Combined Assembly of Gp0051906, Gp0051904, Gp0051908
GCCGCGGGGTGTTTTGGAGAGCGGGGCGGTGGGGGCGAGGTGCCTTCCTTGTCCCCGCGTGTGAATAGGTGTCAGCAGTGTTTGCTTCCCTCAGGGGCGGCTTCCCGCCCCCTGCGCGGTGTAACCCCCCGGACAGGTGTTCTGCTCTCCCGGAGTGTTCACCGTGGAGGTTGCCTGCATCAGTACGAGTCGTTCGACACTCCGGGCTGGTGAGCTTGTGCGCTGCAGGCGCTGAAGCACAGCAAACCCCCCAAAGCCCACGGTCTTACAGAAAAAGTTGTACTGCGTTTATTAATGTGTCTGTTAAACAAGTTTGATTTCACATTGACGTGAAAGCTGTAAGCGAATGCCGAATAACAGTCTGCTCTGTCTGACACTGCTTAGCCCCGTAATGCGTTTATGAGTATGTGGATGTGTAGTGCTTTACAGGTATTATTAGGTTTCGGCGATACTGAACACAGTGCTACTGATTCTGTGTGATGCATTGTGGGGAGGGCTGTTTCTTCACCATTCCTTTCCCCCCCTCAGTTTTGCTTATCTGTGAAGGAAGGGTTCTTTTACCTTGGAGGTAGGAAGCGTGTTTCAGGGAGAACAACCCGTAACATGACACTCAACTAAGTATGACTTCATTGCCACAAGAATTTATTCAGATTCTTAAATTTTTTGTGAACTGTGATTATATTTTCGTGGGGTCAGCTGAAAATACTCTTGTGTCTTCCAGGAGAAGAGCCTTTGGAAGGCTGCCGGGTTTGTTTGTATGTTTGTTTCTCCTGGAAGTGAGCTTTACTGTTGTTTACTTCCACTGAGGCTCATGTTTCTTTGAAACAAACATCAGTGTATGTGTTGCAGATTACTTTCTTTGGTGCCTATCTATTTGTTTTGTCAGTTCTCACTGATTTTCTGTGTAGTACGGTGCTACTGGCGCACTTGAAGATGTTTTTTTTTAATCTCCAAAAGTGGCAATAGCCACGTTACAGATATAACAACTTAAATGTTTCTGCTGAACTGAAGACACGTCTGCACAGAGCTTTAGTTCTTTAAAAAGTTTCCTGTTCATAAAACCTGGGATAATACCACTTCCTCAATATTACTTAGTTGCTACTCAGTTTCTCTATGAAATCAAAGCAAATGTGGGTTGGGTAATACATTGATTACATTTTAAACGGAAACTGTTGTGTTGCAGGTAGAGGAAAACAACCCTCTGCAGTTCCTGTATTCGCAGCAGCTAAGGAGCTTGGTTAGTTAGTCAGGGCAGCATTTTGCATGCATACAGTGTAAAAGTTGCAACTGATTTGTTTTTTTTTATCATCTCCTTAAACTGAGAAGCTATATATCCTGCAGTTTGAAAGAACTAATCTGCCTCAGAAAAGTTAAAAGCCAGTAGCGATTAGGGTAGTAAGCTGGTTGCTAAATAGTTTTTTAGCATGACATTTGATTTTTTAACCTAATAGAGGTGTGCCTCTTTTGCTAAAAGTCTGTTTGTCACTAGCTTTCTTTTTTCCCTTCTGACCTTGAAAATGTGGGAAGACAAGTAAAGAGTCACTTGCCCATCTATTTAAAATGGAATTAGAAGTATTCTTTCCACTTTTTGTTTTAGTCTCACCATGTCATGTTTCTGAGCAGGAGCTGAACTTGCTTTGTGCATGGAGTGTGACATGTCAGGTCCTTTCTAGATTAGGTGCATAGGACAGAGACAAATAGAAACAAAGAAGAGGCTTTTGCAGTTGTGTGTCTCGGGACTTATTTTTTTAAAATACCTTACTTTTTTCCATCTTTGTGTCAGTAATTTGATGTTTTTTTTTCAATATATCTCTTCCAGTATTTTTGATATGAAATGACTAACACAGCTGCTGTGTTTTCAAGCCATATCTTCTTTGAAAGAATTCACTATTTGTCCTGTTGCACAGTGCAATAAGCTGCACAAGCTCTGCGTAATGCTCTGTGTTTAGATGTGTTTTCTTTTTGTCATGCTGATCAAAGCTTTTGGGTTTTGTGGCTTTTTAAGTATAACACCAAAAATGTCTCATGAAAGCTTGAGGTAAACATGGGCTAGTAGTAATTTCAGATACCCTGGTAATACATTTGGTGTGTTCCTGGCCCAAGACTCTGTCAGATACAGCTGAAACAATCTTTGCATAAAAGTGAACAAGCAATAATTTACAGGAAAATTGTTTTCTTCATATGGCACAGTTAAATGGGCAGCTTGGTAAAGTGGTGAACTTCATGAGGTGTGATGTTGTTAGATTAATTGGTGTTATGCTATAGGCTGTCCATGCAACATTAATGTTCTGTAATGTTAAAAGCTTGTGAGCTAGATTTTGGAGGGTAGGGAAGCAGGGGTGGACGTTCTTTGTGTTGCTGTATCATGGTCATGCAACAGTCTAAAATGTTTAAAAAATTCAAAGGAAATGTTTTTTTTTTTAAATGATTGTGCAATGTTGTCTGACATTTAATTCTTCTACAGATTAACACTAAAGCCCCACAATGTCCTTGAAACCACGAGTAGTTGACTTTGATGAAACATGGAACAAACTTCTAACAACAATTAAAGCTGTTGTTATGTTGGATTATGTTGAAAGAGCAACGTGGAATGATCGCTTCTCGTATCCTTTAAGTGAAAATCTGACTTGATGTGTTTGTCTGTGTTCAGCATGGAGTGGCCCTGTGTTACGTAACAGTTTCAGTGGTCTTGATCGGAAGCCCGTGGTAATTTCCTCTGTTCTGATGATGAGTTTTTCTTGTATGCTTAAGTATCTGTTTAGCGGGGTGAACACCCAAGATGGAGAAGCTCATCTTTAAATTTGGGGGTTTGTGGCGTGGTGAGGTGGTTCTGTTTAGAGATGTCTCCCTCTTTGCACTTGTAAGCGTACTGACACTGACTACTATATTAGACATTGCTGTAGCAAGGGTTTACAAAAAATCCTTCTTCCTGTCCCTCCACTGTTACTCCCTCTCTGTTCCTGACAGTTAAGCTATGTTTAAAAATAATTACTCTTTCTAGTTGTGATCGTATTTTCTTACTGTTCAAGTCACAGCTGTACATCTGTTGTTGTAGTGAAAAGTTTGCATGTTGCGTGTAAAATGGGCTTCTAATTTTTGACAAGATTGAAGTTTCAGTGAACTTCTTTTAAAAGGAATGTAACTATTCTAACCAGTTACACCGTGCCCTGTGTCTATGCATTCATTAGCCATTACAGTGTGGTGAATAATTAGAGAATTTTAGGAGGCTTTGCAGCTGTTCTGCAGCAATTTGACTGAGTTTGGCTCAATTAGAGGGGACAGAATGGTTTAGACTTATTTATTGATTTGTTAATTCTTCTGGGTAGAAAAAAGAAGCTCCTGAGAAGATTCTTAACACGTGGATTTTTACAACATAAACTTATTCTGTGTGCAGGAGTTAGACTCTAAAGTCTCTTTTCTTGCTGAATATGTTACTGTTTCTCAGAATTGCTTTCCCATGTGCCTGTCTTTTGAGTGTGTGCGTGTGTATCAATACATAAGAAAAATTTAGTTGCTCATAGTCCTTGTAGAGCCTTGTTCTATGGTGCAAAAATCTTGAAGGAGCTCTTTAATTTTAAAACTTTTTAATTAATTTTGGGGGGCATGACTCTTCACCTTGTCTTGGAGTCAAGTTCAGATGACTACGGAATTTACAGACTTTTTGAATTAATTAGTTGTGCACTTATGTGTTGCCAAATTGCGCTGTAGTCATTCTAAGCAGTTTGTAAGAACTGCATGTTTCAGTCTTCAACAAGTAGTTAAGTTCCGTAGCTTTACACTCTACATTTAAACAAGGGCACCTAAAATAGATCTAAATCTAAAATAATAGTTGAATGAGATGTTGGATTGATTCCTCTTGTCACACTGCTTCACTTAGAACTACTTATGTGGAGGTCTTGTACACAAGCCTGCTGTTGATCCTCTTTCGGGATTTACTCCAGTTGATTTAACATCAGAAAGGGAGCGCTTATGAATAGCAGACTCAGGAAGCAGTCTTGGAAGAATCATTTGGCATGTAATTCTTAAGACCTTACTTACTATCATCTCTTAATTGTGCTCCTTGGGAAGTGGCACTATTAGTGCCTAATTTGGCGCAGGCCAGAGCCTTTTGGCTTATTCTTTGTGGCTGAAGGACTTGAGGAGCTTGTGTGACTTGTAATTTCCAGCTTAAATGTTGATTGTTTAGTACTTCTGCTACCTTTAACCAAGCCGTATGTTTTAACACAAGCTGGTCATGGAGCATTCAGCAACTTGGTGAAACTGGTAGTTCTATACCACTGGTGTGAAAGATTTCTCCAGGTTTTAAATATATAAAGAAAACTGAAGTATTGATGGTGTATTTTGGGAGCAACTGACATCTAAACAATACGTCTTCTTGTTCTTTGTTAGCTTCTTATTCTCTGTTAAATTCCATTTAAATGAAGTAATGTGTTTCTGAACATCTACAGGGAGTTTAAAGGAAATATCATATTAACTATTTTTCTTGCTGCTTAATAAATACAATGAAAAGGTGACAAATTATTTGAACGATGTCTTAATGATACTCATGCAGGCTGTTTCATTGATTGTAGTACCACTTGGTCTTTGTACTTTCTCTATAGTCAAAACAATGGTGTGGAAACAAAGGAGAAGATACAGCAAAGAATCATGATTTCAGTCTGCAGCAGTGTGTTCTAAGAAGTGTTTGCTTTCTCTTGTGCTGCTTGAGACAGCTGAGATCAAATGGTGTATGCAGACTAATAGTGTTTTAGGGGTGAGAGGCTTGTACTGTGCATTTTCCACTCCTAGAGCTAATTTGTGCCTCGCTACTTCCACAGAACTTGTTTGTCTTGAATATAATGTTTTCTTTGTAACTCTGATGGTAATTTTATTGTTAAATATAGCTTATCTCAAACTTGAAATGCTAGAATGACAATGAGCTGGGAAGAGTTAAAATCTGGAAAAGATCACTTGAAAGACCGTATGTCACTTTATTTAGACCGTGAATCATCTTGAGCCACCTTTGATCTTTGGATTTCCTTTCAGGTTCTCTGCAGAAAGAAACATTTCTGGAGTCATTTCATTGTGTGGTGAATGAGTGACAGTTATGTCGTTCTGTATGAGATATTATTTACAATAATTTGGTTATTATGAATGCTTTGTATAACTTTTAAGACTTTGCTTCTAACTGTTCAGTAGGCTAGGGAGTGCTCTTTAAGAGGCTGATCAAGCTTGATTAGAGAGAGGTGGTTCATCTGTACTTTGATAACTACCTTTGAGCAGTAGAACTATTTTGAACAGGTAGAACATCAGGATCTTCCTGGTTTTGTCTTGGATTTTCCACCAACCGAGTAAAGAGGATGAAGAGTACCCAGGGAGGAAGGCAGCCATACTGCAAACAGAATGATTTTAAAAGTATGCAACATGACCACCTGCTTTTTTCCATTTTTCTGCATGTTTGTTCTCCCTCCTCTAATCCCTCATTTTACAAGGAACCTATGATGAACAAGAAACTTATACACATGTATCTTTAACATAAGAACCAACCCAAAGAGCAGGAAGAATAAATAAAGTTCGTATGGTCATGATTCTTTCTGACTGCGAGTCCTCAAGTGCTCTCTGAATTCTGATTCTGTTACAGAGCAAGACCAAAAATCACAGAAATTTTCTAAAAGCAATACTTTGGTCTTCTAGAGAAGATCCAGTCACAACTTTCTGCGAATGTATGGTCTTAACTAGATGCTTTTTTAATGCTGAGGGCAATATTTGTGAGCTTTCATGGCCTTGGATACCATATTTTTTTTTGTTGATGGTAATTCCCTCCCCCCCCTATGATTTGGAATCACTTCAATTTCACATTGCTGGGTAATGCCCCGCAAATAGCTACTGCTGGAGCACTTTAATTGCACAAGGCTTCTGATGTTTTTGTTCTCAGCACAGAGTGAAGGCCTCTAAGCAGCAGTTTGGCTTCAGCTTCCTTTGACCTTTCTCACCCTGTGATACTACGTGCTGAACTGGAGGGACAGATGGCTTTCACCATTAAAGAAAAATGACTGAACAGTAAAGACTTCTTCATAATCTTCTAAGGGACAGCACCATAGAAAAAATGTGCTTGAAGTTTATGGAGGAAGATACTGGAGATGCTTAATGACTCGACTCATCTCCCTTCAAAGATTTTTTTCTTTTTTTTTTGGTTGAGAGATTCACAGCATTTTGAACGCTACTCTGAAATTTGGATTCTGGACTGAAAGATACGGTTAGATGAATAAACTAATACAAATAGAGCAAGAATGTAAACTTGCTGTAGCCAGGCTACTCTAATGTAGTTTTGCCACTCATGGTGGCTCTCTTTTGTAGAAATCCAGAGAAACTTAGTATTCAGCAACTAGAATTTGGTGTTGATTTTTCTCATTTGCGTGATACAGGAAAAGTAAGGTGCCTGTGGAAGTGCTTTGGTGATTTAGCTGTTACTTTAATTTCGGCAGGTATGCAAACTAAGCATCGTATGTCAAGGAAGAATACTAGATTCAGCTTTCTTCATTTGCAGGAAAATTTGACTGTTCTTTAGAATAAGGAAAGGCGTATTTGGAAGATGTGCATTTTCATGAAGGAGTACAGATTTGTTCTTAAATAGGTTTATTACAACTAAGAATTTGTTTACAACAGCCAGGTCATCTGGACTCCTAACTGAAGCGTAGGGCACAGGGGCTAGATAAATTTGGAGATATTTGCTGCTTTTGTCAGATAAGCTGCTATTGTTATTTTCTTGTGCTGTAGTGGTGAAGACTGCCTGTTGCCTCTGACTTCGAAGTAAGTAGTTCCTCTAGCAGAGATCTGTAACGGTTTTGGTGAGTTGGATAGTGTAATTGTGAATCTAAAGAGAAAAGTCATGTCCCCTTTAGCTTACAAAGATTTTTAATTCTGGAATCTATTTTCTCAGAAATACCTTATTTGCATAGTGAAGAGGCTTGCGATCTGAATGATACTGAGGGTGTGTTCAGCTATGGACCATACTTAGACTGACAAAATTTGTTTGGGGCGGAGGGGAATGTGTGTAAAAACAAACAAACAAACAAAAAACCCACCCAACCAAAATCAAATCAAATTGTTCTTTACAATCTGTTTAAGAAAACCTTTCTTTCTTCACTACTATTTTAATAGTTTGTGATGTTTTATTAGTCATAACTTTGTAAGTTAGTGTAATGTAATGCTAGCTGCTGTTACAAAGCAGTGAATATTGCCTGTTTTGTTTGTTGAGGCTTCCATTTAATGCTTCTTAGAATTCCAAGGAGAATTCTGATAAAGGTGATTTATGTGAATGATGTAGTCATGCTTGAGTTTAGACTCTGATTAGGCTCTCCAAGATTCCAGTTGCCACATAAAGACTTTTCCCATCTAGTTGTCCTAAATCAGTCCCTTTTCTGTTTTGAGTAGTACTTCTGTATAAAAAATGAAACATGCTTTTGGGAAAACTGTGCGATGAAAGCTTGATGCTGCTCTGTAGACTAAGCAGGTGACTTGTCAACTGTCCTTGTATCTTCTACCTCCTTTTACACAGACGTGCTTTTTTAGGGTAGACTAGAGGCAAGCAGATCTTGTATCTTCTGTTAATGAAAGGGTTTACCTTAAAAAGTAGTCTATATTAAATCATTATTTCTAGCATGGCTGGTTTTATCAAGTGCCTGGAGTAAGTGGATAAGCATGATGTTTTTAAAGAATTTTTTAAGAACTAGCTTATTTCCCACAGTTGTCCAGCTGAAGCTGGACTTAATCCTTACTTGACTTTTCTGAAAGTAAAGTTCTTAATCATAATTTCTTTTCCTGACAAAGTGTGAAGTGACTTTTTCAAAACTTGGTATAAACCTTACAAACCAAAGGTGTAGCTCTGCAAGATGCTTCAGGGACAAAACTACCTTAAGGGCTTTAACTCTTTGCTTCTGCCCACTGAAGTGAGCAAGTATAACTGTTTTGTGTTGGCTGTGATCTTAACAGAATTACTGAAATTATATAATGGTTAAAAATAAAGATTTTGTGTCCATGCCACCATTGTGATGACTTAATTTCCAGTGTCCCACAAAATTGTTTTACCTGTGGAGTTGGGGGGAATGTGCAGGGACAGTAAATTGTTTTGGACTTGGAGGAAAACTTGAAGTCGGCTTCACTTTGTATTTGCTCTGCTCCATACTTGGCTAATCACATTCTTAACCTAATTAGTGCTTCTTTCCATTATCTGAAAAGAGTCTCAGTTTCACTTTGGCTGCAGATACAGAGGAAGAATTTTGGATGAAAGCTGCTTTTTCACTTTGAGATAATCATATAGCATTCATAAATGGCAAAAAAGTGGTAGAAGCTGTGTCAGTCTGGGGCTATCAGAAGTTCCAGCATCTTAGCTTTACATTCCCTCACCTTCCACTACTTAAAATTTGTTACTGATGCTGAAAACTTAGATTATTCACAGGTCAGTTCTCACACTAATTTCAGAAAATAATCAATTTTATCTTTTGTGCTTGACTGAAAAAAAAAAATCTAAAATGGGGGATGGGGAGGGGAAGGTTCTGTAAATCTTAAAATTTGTTGATAAGTTTTCACACTTCAAGCAGATACAAACCTTGACTCTGAGCCCAGAGACATTTATGCTTTGTGTGTGGCCTATCCTGAACCTCTTGGAGAGAGACTTTATACTGAGACTAAAATTTTTTTGGAAAATCACGTACGCCATTTGCACAAGGTAACCTATACAGTGACTGATGTACATGTAGGTATTGTTTGTCCTTTTGTGACTTTAGAGAGTGATTTTGTTTGTTTTGTATGTAGGTAAGTATGCAGCTTTTATGAGACTAAATCACATATGACAGAGTTCTAGAGACAAAATAGATATATCTCTTTGATATATGCAACACACATATTGCACAACACAATGTAGACATATATATAGATATTTGTCTATATGCAACTCAAAACAAAGAACTTTCTTTTTAAGCCACCAGTTGTGGTTTATATAAAATATTCGTTGGCTTGAAAAGTAAGTTCTTTCTCTTCTGTTGAATACTTATAATCGAACAAGTTACAGAAATGTCTTCATTTTCCAAATGTGCTGTAGTTTGTCATTAGCCTTCTGTTACAATGTATGTACTCTAGCGTCTTGGAAACTGATTGTATATACTTTACTAAAGAAAACTGCTGAAATATGTGGGAAATAAGAGAAATGCTTGGGAGGTGAGGAAGCAATGACAAATTATTTATTATGACAAATAACAATACTTGTATACCTGTATAGCTGTGAATTAACTTCTGTTTCATCAGCTAAGACAGCTAATTTCAACAGAATAATGATTCCTCATGTTGAATATATATAGTGGATGAATGGTGTCTCCTTATATTTCGGTAAAAAGATAACCAGATTTAAGAAAGATGTCCGCCTGTCTTTGCTGTCTGTGTAGCGAATGCAGAATTGCAAATTGTGGATAGCACTGCTAAACAGCTTGATGGTATTTTTTTGAGCTTAGGTACCTGTGTATTTGACAGAATAGGCTGAGTATCTTAATGGGTAGTTCCACTGGTTGCAGAGAGGATACCTCTGACACTTTGATAGACTAAATCAGTTCACTGAACTGGCAGACAACTCGGCCATTAAAGTTCTTGCTCCTTTATTTAGTGAGCTGAATGAGCTCACTTAGGATAATCAGGCAGGTGCCAGCACAGTAGAATCTGTGGGAAGTAGCGGAAAGCATGCATCCATTTTTTAAATTGGCTATCCGCCATTTTTCTTTGAAATAATGTCAGGGGTTGAGCTAGATGACCTTTAAAGGTCCCTTCCAACCCTAAGCATTCTATGATTCTATGACAGCCTTCATACTGCAGAGGAAAGCACTCTCGACTCTGTTTCATCTACTACCTTTCCTCTTTTATGTTATTTTTGCATAGGCTTCTTTGCTGCTTGAGCCAGAGTTTAAACGTATTCTAGGGAGAATTAGACTTGGATTCATAGCATCTCATCCTTCTTCACAAATCATGCTGATTTATTTAAATTGTTGAACTTACTCCTTTGAAGTATGAATATATTTTGAGAAGTTCAGTACATAAGCAACTTCTTGGATGATAATTCTCTTAATTTCTGAAAGATTTGGGCCTAGATTTACAGAACTTCAGATGTGTTTAAGTTAGCACATATCTGCACTGTGTTAAACTAGTTCTGTTCCAGGATTCTTGGTAAGTATAAGGGCTTGTCTAACTGTAACCACTTAAAATCAGTATGCCTTACTGGTTAGCCAACTCCTCTGGTGTACATGTGGCTGCGTGAATTTAAGATTGATCTGTGTCAGAGAGGGAATAGTTACGCAAGTTATCCCACTGGCACGATGTGAGAATATGAACCATGCTTGTTCAAGCAAGTACTTCTGTAAAGACAGAAAATAATATGTTATAGAGATTGTTCTTTCTAAATGCAAAATAAAACAACTTCCGGTGTTGTGGCTGGTTTACCAAAACTTCATGGTATGAAGATTTGTTAGTTTTCTGGTCGTTGCAACAATGTTATTTTTAGACTGGTTAAAGCTTAGGTGTAGTCTTAATTTTGAATCTCTGATTGTTACTCCAAAATTATAATCCTGTTATAACTTTGTATGTATGCTATTTTCATACTAATTTTAGCGAGGTGTGTGTGTCTTCCTTCACAGAGAGTTCTGGAAGCTGAAGAACAAGTACTTGTTATGTATCACAGATACTGGGAAGAGTATAGCAAAGGGGCAGACTACATGGACTGTTTATACAGGTAAGCTTTGCAAATGTGTTGTTAAACTTTGACGTTATTACAGTGATCTGCAGCTTAAGTTGAATAATGTTGCTTAAAGAGAGCAATAGCTGAATATGCCCCAGGTCAGTATCGGAGAGAATATCATTATAGTAGCAGAACATGAGAAAAAAGGAATAATGCTCCAACGGGCTTTTCTGTGCACTGCAACTCACCACTACAGTAATTATCTGAGATGATTCCTACTATTCTTTCATTACTAATATATTCTACCTCTGTTTCTGATATTGCGGTGCCAAATATGTTGATGCTAATCAACCCTGCAGTGAAGTAGCTCATAATCCTAGGTGTTCTGCTGCAAGGATGGCATTGTACTGAAGTGTCCAGTTGAACCAGCATAGTTTGTTTCAAAGCTTAGCCATGTACCTTGGCAAAAACACAGCTGTCCTGTCAAGGAGAGCCTTTCAGACAAGGTTGGGTGTTCTTTGGGTTCGTTCTTTTCAGGTGAATGTTTCAACTGCAGGGACTGGAGAGGGAGTGAAAATTTCTCCTTGTTTCTTTTCTGAAAACTTCAGAAACTAATAGGCTGTATAGAGGCAATCAATTTTACTTTTTTTTTTTTTTCAATAGATTACAGCCAAGTCTACAAATAAAAACACAACTAACCCCTGGGTTTTTTGTACTTCTACTGTTTCCTGAATTGCAAGTGTGTTTTGTTGCTACTAGTGATAGCCTAAGCATGTGAAACTCACCTATTCATGAGCTGCTAGAATTATAACTGTACTGAGATGCTTTGGATTTACTAGGATTTTGATTTTAATTCCACCCTGACTCTAGGCTGAACATTCTAGTGTCCATTATGCATGTCATACCCAGCAGGTAAATACAACTTATGAGGCACTGTTAATATTGTACTTACTTGATAGTATGATGTGAGGATTTACAAAGGTTTTCAAGACCTTTACTACTACATTAGGAGATGTATGTGTGATCTTGTAGAACCTAATAAATTATTGCTAGCAGACTGGGAATAAATTTGATGGAGTCCATCTTGAGCTTGCAGACTTCAGTTCCGTAATGTGTCACCATCTTAACTGGAGAGTTGATACAGGAGGAAAAAAATCCCAACTATTTACGGTCTGGGGAGGTCCCCACTGACTGGAGAAGGGGCAACATCACCTCCATTTTTGTAAAGGGAAAAAAGAAAGACCCGGGGAACTACAGGCCGGTCACTCACCTCTGTGCCTGGCAAGATGATGGAGCACATCCTCCTCGAAACCATGCTAAGGCACATGGATAACAAGGAGGTGACTGGGGACAGCCAACATGGCTTCACCAAGGGCA
>Ga0181612_152670_pt1 | contig 12072 bp, 3 predicted proteins | sample HoacroProtozoa21_FD_119630 | JGI IMG/M metagenome (GOLD analysis project Ga0181612, IMG submission 119630) | Hoatzin crop microbial communities from Cojedes, Venezuel. Combined Assembly of Gp0051906, Gp0051904, Gp0051908
AGGAGCAGCTCGGCCCGGAGGCCGCCGCGGGGCGCAGAGGCGGCGGGTGCCGGCGAGGAGATAGAAGTGCTGGAGCTGGGGAAGGAGGAGGCCGGCGCCGCGCTGTCGCTGCCGCCTTCGCCGCCGCGGGCAGCCGAGCCGGCCGCTCCCGACGCGGAGCCCGCCGGGGAGGAGTGCAGCTGGGCCGGCCTCTTCTCCTTCCAGGACCTGCGGGCCGTGCACCAGCAGCTCTGCTCGGTGAATTCGGAGCTGGAGCCCTACCTGCCCGGCTTCCCAGAGGAGCCCTCGGGCATGTGGTCCGTGCTGTTCGGAGCCCCGGAGCTGTCCGAGCAGGAGATGGACGCGCTTTGCTACAAACTGCAAGTTTACTTGGTCCACAGCTTGGATACCTGCGGCTGGAAGATCCTTTCTCAGGTGCTCTTCACCGAGACCGACGACCCCGAAGAGTATTACGAAAGCCTGAGTGAGCTGCGACAGAAGGGGTATGAGGAGGTGCTGCAGCGGGCCCGCAAGCGAATCCAGGAGGTGAGGCTGCTGCGTGATCCGGGTGTCGCCACCCGCGTGTTACCTTTTCCTTGCTATGTGACGTCTTCTCTAGTTGTTCCCTCCAGCTGCTCTCCTCTGCCTTTGCAGAATTGATCCAGCCGTGGGACAAAAAAGAAAGTGCAGGAAGGTGGTATAATTAGTGGGTTTTTCTTTTTTTTTTCTTTTTTTTTTCCAAAACAAAGCTTTGAGAATCTTACTAAGAAACGAAGCTTGACCTTTCCAAGGTCCCTGGGGCAGGGATTTAAGAAGGTGCAGATTTCCCTAGTCGTCCAAGTGAGTGCTTTATTCTGTGCAACCAAAGGTAGATGTTTGTGAACAAGTATCTGATCAGTTTGGCAAGGTCTTGCTCCCAGAGTGTTGTTCTTGCATTGCTTTGCACCAGGATGTGTTGGAGTCTGATTTTTTCTGCTTAATGGGAGCTGCAACATGTGGTGTTTATTTTGACAGTACAATTTGGGTGCTTAAGGCCAAAACATTGTAGGTTCCTGCAGGCTCTGGGTGCTGAATCTGGTATTTCAAGTAAGATGATGTTTTCCAGTGGAATTGAAGTAACTACAACGTTTGTTCAGCTGGTGAGTTCTTAGAGTTTGGATTTTAAAAAGCGAGCTGTCTGGTCCAAGTGAATATTTACTGCGTTGCTGTTGCTTGTGTCTGGCAAGACTTGGGTGTTTCAGGAAACGCCATCTCTCCTTCTGGTACTGTATACTGTTTAGACAAAAGTAGTTGAGGAGTTTCTGCTAACTAACTGCTGGCGTTGGTGTATGTGATTTTTTTTTTTTTCCACATCTTTGTGGACTGAGGTATGTAAGGACCCAGATTTCCCCACTGTAAAAGGAGTATTTTACATTTGTTCTTATGTTCCAGTGGCCTTGGTCCAGAACGTACCAGGATCTATCTGGGTGTGACTATGTGTATGAATCAGGCTATGGAATTTTTCATTTTTGCGAACATCATCGGAGTTCTAGTGTGTGGACAGAGGTCAAGTTTGGCTACTTCAGCTGCCCGCTTATATCCTGTCAATATTGTGTGTTCAAAAATGTGTGGTGGTGAATGTTTTTTCCTTGGTGGAATATGAGCTTATCTGCTTGCTGTCTGCTTTGATGGCATAGTTTTGAGTCTTTGTAGGATTCAGGCCGAGCTTTTACTTAGTGACTGAAGTTACAGAGTATGACAAAATTGTTTTATCAGTGATGAAATCACGATAAGAGCATCCACGTGTAGCATTGTCAGGTAGAAGTTTATTTCCAAACTGTTGTGTTCGGGTATGTCATTGTGATTTTTCTTTTTTTTGTGGCTTTTTAGAAGTCTGAATTAATCCTTGCAAATTTTGGTATACAACTGGTAATTAGTCTGTTAGTCTTCTGCAGTAGTTTTAGTCCAAAGAATATGAAAGCATGTTGTCTTCCACTTTTTTGTTTGACTACATGAATGCTTGGCAATGTGTGCTGAGACTGACTTAGCCTTCAGCTCAGCAATTTTTAGAAGGAGCCGAGCAGGGCAAGAGAAGTTCCTGTTACATGTGTGGAGTTTGGAGAATGGGTACCTAAGTCAAAGCATGTGGTGTTTTTGAGGAAACACTAGTTTGGTATTACTGAGCAAGAACTGTTTTTCTGGGAGAATCTCGACTCGTATTTTGTTCGCACCAGTAGTACTGGCAAAAAAAATAAATTGGTTAGGAATAGGCAATGCAAGCTTTATCCGTCAATATCTTTAAACTACGACATCATATTCTCTGTTAATGTTCAGAACTTATTGCAGGCAAAATGGCAGAGCCTGTGTGTGTATTTGACTACAGCACAACCTCCCTTTTCTGTGGTAACCAAACCAATAGTGTAGCTAAAGTCAGTACAGCTGTACTTCTGTCACTGTCAGTTGTGTAAATTGATCCTTCTTTAACTAAAGGTAGTTCATGTTTAAGAAAAGAAACCAACAGAATGATCTGCGCTCTCCCTCTTGGCTCTCGGGTTTCTCATTTCCTTACCTGTTAGTGGTTTACTTGGTGCACAAGAAACGTCTTTATATTAAGCAAATACTTACGTTGTTTGTCATTGCAATTCTAAGTAAATAAGGCAATGGATGGTGGGCACTGCTCGGTATTTCTGAAGTAAAGGTTTTTCATACTCTAAAGAAAACCCACTGAATCCAACAGAGAGGATGCCATTGAAGCTTTATTTGGGATTCCAGGTTCTTGGCCAGTATTTCCAGAATCTTAAACTCTGTGTCTAGAAGGCAGAAAAAGTTCGCCTTTGTACTCTTGCTCCTGCCAGTTTCCTGTCTATGTTCCTCCTATAACATGGGAGGAGTTTTTCTACCCTAAGCGTACATGCTTGTAAATTTTTTGTGTACATAATAATGTATAATAATAAGTATAGTAATATCAAAGATGGTGGTGTAGCTCTTTGTCAATGCTCTGTTGGCAAAAGGCTGAACATAATCACAGTTTTCCTGAATAAAAAGTGGTGCTAGTATAAACTATGATTAAGAGGGTTTGGTGGCTTAGTCATGCCAACAAACATATTCCATTGTGTGCTTCTCCTTTTACTTGCTCTTGCATAGCAAGTTGTGAGTTTGGGAAGCCTGTCTTTACATTACACGCCTACTTCAGCATTGAATTAATGACACCTGTGAATCTCCCTGTTCCTTAATTGCCATGGCAGTCTGAAATTTGGTGGATGATAGTCTACAGGATCGTGAATGCCAGTTGTAAAACTAGTCAGAGACTTGTTTTAGTTTTCTTGCTGCTCTGTAAAAATCTATGAATTCTAACGGTCTGCCTACAGACACTACAGACCGTTTTGCATCTCTGTGTGTGTTGTTTTGAGCTGCTTTAGTACAAAAGTTCAGAAACACTTTTCGGTGCATAGTGAAATTATGAGAGCATCTCATTTTCTGTGGCTAACTTAAGATTCCCTTGAGAGTGAGAACCTACTGATATTAATCTCCTTCCCCTGTACAGTGGAATATTTTACTAAGCACAAGAATACCCCTGAAAACTTCTACCTTGTGTTGGTTGGCTTGATTTGCTTTTGATTCAAGGACTGGAAAGGTTAAGGGAAAAAAAAATCTTTTGTCTGTTTCATTACATTAACAACTTGTATGAGAAGAAAATGTAAGTTTTTTTGACAGAAAGCTGAATGGTCACTTTAGTTTCTTCTTAAATCAGTATGGGTACAGTATTTTAAAAATTACTTTTGCACAGCTTTAATAAGAACGTTTTTTGTTTTGCATGAATGAAGTATGATGGTCAAATCACAAATTTGTAAGGAGTTGGTTCAGTGGTTGAATTTGTTCTAGTATTTTGGTGAAAAATAATATTCAAGATCATTTTGGTAACTAGGAGAATTTTGTTTCCTTTCTTTTGGCCACGTGGATTCAGTTATAAAATAAATGTGAATATGGTGCCTAGTGGGGCACTGTACCAAAAATGCAAGTTTTCCAGAGGTAAGGTGACCTGTTTCTGTTCAGTGATCTGCTGCTAGGCACAATGTGATTTAAAGAGAGATTCAACATCAAACTCAAAAATAATGCAAATGTAAATAACATAAAACACTACAAAAAAGTATTTGGTGTTCCAGTAATGCACAAAAATGCTAGCAGTAGTGTTTCCATCAAAACCAGTGTAACATCTTTCTGTGCAAGAAGCAAAGAAAACTGAATCCTGTATATTAACTGCAGTAAATAGATTTACAAGATACATAAGGTGGCTCAGGAGAGAACATGGGTTCAGATTTATCTTTGAGAGCAGAGGACTAAGCCAAGATATTATGTGGAATTTTTTTGCTATCAACGTGTATAGAGCAGAGTTAAGACTAATGCTGAGCGTTCTGGAAATCCAACCTATTTTTGTTTGAATGCTTGTTTTTACATACTCATTATTTGTAGTATGAACACTTGTTTCCAGTAAAACTGGATTTACTTCTGTTGTGATTTACTTCTGAGTAGTTTGTAACTAAGCTATTTAAGTACTGAACAAATACAATTAGTTAGTACTAACCAAAATATCATATGTCAGCAGCTGTAGGACATGCTCTGTAGAACAGGCAAGTAGGCTCAAAGTTCTTAGGAGACACCTACATGGTATTAGTACTCTGGCTAGTACTTCTGTTGCTGTCCAACCAAAGGTATTTTCTCTGTGTTTATCCTTGTCAGCCATAATCTTTCTACTTATTTAATTTGTTGCTGGAGTTATTAGCGGTTACTTCTGGTTGTTACGAACTAGTCCTAAGCTAATAAATTGTTTTAAAGGTTCATTGTTTTAGGCATTGGAAATTCCCACCTGACTCATTCTGCAAGAATCAAACCCAATAGTAAGGATACTGTGATACATTTTCAGATAAGCAAAACTAAGTGTGGAGTGGTTCCCCCATCCCCATTTCAGCAAATAATAAAAATCGAAGTCAGCTGGATATTTTGTTTTCAGTGTTTCAGTGAGCTTCTGAATTGTGTTCTATAGAGGTAAATCCATGTTACAAGTTAAACACTTGATGATGACGTGTACTACTGGAAGATGTGGAAGTAAGGTAGAGAGGGCTGTATCACGTGAGATTCTTGGACCCTTATAGCAGCAAGGTTGATTAAATATGCAACAGCTTAATCATATTGTGGGCTCATAGTTGCTGAAAGTCTAAAATGTGATTACGTACGATTTTAAAATAAGTGCTTTAAAATGGCTTCTAGGAATCCAGTATTTAAAGGACATTAGACCACGTTACCGTAGTATTTTCTTCTCTTTAGTCTGTGTATTAAAACCTTCTAAGTTCTAAGCAAAGTAACTATTTACTGTTTAATTGGAAATATTTTATCTGTTATCCTTCTTCCATTTGATGTCTTCTTGAGCAAGTGTTTCATTCTTTCTACTGCCTTTCACTTTTACTTCTGTTATATAGGTAGCAGCAAATTGTTTCAGAACTTTAGACTTGTGTTTGTAGGTTAATTAGATTTTTTTTGTTTTTGTCGACCTTTTTGTGTTGTCTCTTTCCCAGTCTTAGTGTGATACTTGTTTTGAAGTAATTTTTTTCTTTTTTTCCCACTTTCTACACTGCACTTATGGCATATATGTGTAGGTAGACTTCATGCACTGCTTTATTAATGCCTTGTTATTTTGACAAGAGCTAGCTGAAGATGGTGAATATTATGGCTGTATCTGAAGACAGTAGAATGCTTAAAATAATGTACACTTTTTCAAAACATGGACAAGTGACATGTACCCAAGGCAAAGGACATCTGCTTGAAAAACTAAATTTTCCTTGACAGAACTTAAGTCTTATGTGAAAAATAAAAGTACATTCTGTAGAACATGGCAATATTGTTCAGTGTGACCCATAGTAAGTTTAGACTTAATTTTTGGAAACTGAAGACAACAGCTTGCCAGTCTCATAGTTCCTTTCCTTATCCAAATACCTGGGAAGATAAAAGGAAATAAAATGCAATATATTCTCTGTTTTAACTGTCTAAACTGGGGCTGGGGAACAATTTGTGTCATGTAGTTGGGGGAGTATTCTGCTGATGAGATTATGGTATTCCCCTTCAAAATTTGAATAACTGTGTTTCCCTAGATGTAGAGGTAGACTTTCCTCTGTTTTTTGTTTAAAGTTGCTCTAGTTGATACTCAGTTGCAGCATTTTCATGTGCCAGAATATTCTGGAGAGATCCAAACAATCTGTGTGATAAACACTCTGTAACCCATTGTGCTCATGAAGATTCGCAGCTCACTTCGTTTCTTAGCTTTTAGAGGTGGTGAGGACTTGTCTTTTCTTTGTGTTTACCTTTGTTGTCTTGCATATTTTCTCCATTTTTCCAGCATTATTTTCTTTCTCTGCAAGTGAATATCCTACCTTCAAGTCAATGCCTTTTAAAAGGCTTAATCCAGTAACTTTTTTTGTTCTCCGTTGCTGGCTGAGATACTACACTGGCAGGTTTAGAATGTGAAGGCAGATTAATTCTAATAATTTAATCTTTTTGCATTTCTTTCTGTAATATAAGAAGACACTGCTTACAGATGATGAGTGAGGTTTATGTTCTTTATATATGTGCTACCACAGAGCTGACGAAGGTACTGAAAAGCAGAGGTTTTCAGATATGGCTACACCTACATTTTTTCCTCTTTGAGGAGGTACTTTTAACATTCCTACTAGTAGAAACATACCGTGGCAGTCCACCACGATATTGCTGTATGGGAGAGAACTCTAGTCAAAGTGAGGGCACAGTCCAACTGAAGATACATCTGCAAAACTTCTTTATTATTTAAAGACATGAAAACTTTGCTGTAAGGAATGTGGTTGAGCGTGAAGGAAGATAGGATAGGAGGAGAGGGAAGAATGGTGATATTCTGAAGATACATAACATCACTGACAGTCAATATGTATCTGAGCTGTTGTTGCTCAAGACTGCTGTCTGCTGAACAGAGAAGTAGAGTAAGGTTGGATTGTGGGATGATGAGCCTGTTGCTTTAGCTGTCGAGAGTATCTTCTAAATAGGCTCAGTCCTCTTCCTTCTTTATTTTCTCCAGAGAAGAATTGGCTGTTAACATTTGGTGATTCTGTAATGCCAAAATGTATTTTTTCTTTTTAGTATCATACAAAAGCAACAGAAGCAAATGAACATGTATTAAACTCTGTAGAGGAACCTGTACCTAGAACTTCTTTTGCGATTTGGGGTGACTGGAGTACTAGTAATAGAACAGTTGCATTGTTTCTTCTCTCTTTTTCCAGAAAATAAAGAAGAAAAAAAACCCTAGTTAAAATAAATTGTTTATTTTTAAAATGTCACAAGTTATTGCTAAGTTGCTGTGTAGGAAAAACTTGTAAATAAGATACTGTGCTGTTGCGAGCAGTCTACTGTGTTATAAAATGGGGTGTCCAGAAGTTTTGCCCTGCTGCTGGTATTCAGCGTGATGGTGCTTTAGGGAGGGGGGCGTATAAGGCAAACAGTGACTGTAGGTTTATCCATGTAATGTGTAACACCACTGTAACCATTCAGAGCAAAGATCTTGGATAGTTCACTGAAAATACCTGCTTTAAGTGCAGTGCTGTTTAACAGCAAACATGCAAGAATGTTTCAAGGATGATAAAGGAAGAATTGTTGTGCCCTTACAGGAAGTAATAGTATGATCTCATCAGAAATCTGCTGGTGCTGTTTGCTAGAATATGGGTTAATTTTTAGTTGTTGAAGCCCTTGCATAACTTTAAACAGGATTAGAAAAATAAAGTAATCCAGATTTGTTAGGCAGAAGGTTGGATGATCTCATAGTATCCTCCAGTCATAAGCTGTATAAACTAAAAAGGGAAATATGTTTTTGTTTTAATTAGTTTGTTGTTGAAACTTGCCCAGTTTCCATTTTCTGAAGAATTTGGGCCTGAAATGGAAACCAAACCATTATTAGTTTGTCTGAAAACTTCATGAAGAATTTTAATACACAGTAGTAGTTCTGAAGTTGAAACATCTCCACGTCTCCTTGTTTACTTTCCTTGTCAACCATGTCCATTATTATTAGTAACCTCTTACTAGAGGCTTGTTTGTGCAGTTTGGGTTTTACTTCTAGATTAGCTCTTCTAGTTGTAGGCGGGATGGTGTTTTGTGAAGACAGCTTCCCTGGCAAGCTAGTTTTTGAAAATCATCATATGGAGCCATTCAGAATAGATGTAAATAGAATGCTGGTGGTGTATTTGCCTGTGACTCTGCTCACCAGCTGCAAGCATTTTGGCAGAGGTTTTTTTTGGTTAAAAACCTTTTACTGTTAAGACCCTATCTCTGGGTTTCCTTTCTTTCTACTTGTTTCCGTTTGTCATTTCTATAGTGTAACTTCTCAAATGTATGTGGTTTTTTTTGGTTACATATGTGGCAGACAAACATTACCCATTCAGATGAATTTGAATGCTTAATTTACTTTTTTTGTTAATGAGTTGCTTCTGGAAAGGTGTTATAAAACACTTCCAGTCATTCAGCAACCTTTTTTTTTCTGAAAGTAAATTGAGTACCTCTGCTTTCATAAATGATAATGAAATTTTTTGTTTGATGCTACTGCTATAGTACTTTCCAAAATGTATTTGTAGACAAATATTTATATAACCTTTTTTTGGAAAAATGCCGTGATATTGGTGTGAGGAACTAGATTTAAACATTTTTCAAGAGGAAAAAAAAATAATTAGTATTTGCTTGTGATGGCTTGCAGACAATTTATGTGGGTCACTTAAAATTAGTAGTAGCACAGTTTCTCACATAACAGCATTCCATCATGACTAGTTTTGAGCTACTTCAGGGAGACAGTATTGTAAAAGATTTTTCAATAACTTAGAATCATAGATTATTATGTTAGAAGCAACATCTGGATTTTCTAGTTGAACCCCATGCTTAAAATAGAACTACTTTTGATGAAGGCTTCTTTTTCTAAAAAAAAAACCACCCCAAACCCAAAAACAAACAAACAAGCAACCCCTATGAAACTTTAAATAACACTGTGTGCTTTACATCGATGATAAGGAAGTGTAAAAAAAGAAAAAGAAACAAATGTATTAATTCAGTTCTGAAACTTTTGAGGGTGAAAATCTATCGAACAGTTTTAGAAGTTTCTGGAAGTTTATAATTTTCTACTAGTAGCACTGTGGCTTCAGAGCCCAAATTTTTCAGCCTTCAGTAATGTGATAGGTGTTTATAATTGTCAGATGTCAGAATTTTGAATTGCACCATTTTGTCACTTCAGACTAGTATAATTCAGCAAAATATCAATGTGTGGGAGGAGTTTAAAAAATCCCAAACTACTTGCAATATTGGAGCTGCTCTGGAAGAGTTGCATAGGTAAATAGTTTGTATTGCTTCAACCATGTTTTATCGTGCTGTTTTGTCATGCATGGATTTTACTATTCCCGAACATTTAAACTGTGTATCCTTTCCCCTTCATTTCTCCATGAAAATAGGAACAAAACCAACCTGGACAGGTAACGCCACGAAATACAAGTCTGTGTTCCCACGATACTAACATAAATAGCTTTTGTCTGAAATGTTGTGCTGGTATGAAAGGGATTTAATAGCTTGTTATTTGCGTGATACTTGCTGTTAAAGAGGAAAAATAGTGTGTGTCGTGGGATTTCAGGAGTTTCTTGCTGTCTTGTTTGGCCTTTTTGTAGTAGTAGTGCGCTGTAAATGTGTTCTTTCTGTTGGGCTTTTTTGGATGTTGTGTTCAACATTTAAATACCCCCAGCCCCCCATTATTTTAGCTTAGAAACTTAGAAATTGCATTTAGCTTGTGTGATGCTGTTTCCTTCTGAAACCTGCCTTTCTGTGGTTTCACTGTTTTATAAGGCGCTGTAGAGTTTGAAAAGGGGTTAAACTATACCAGCCTTGAGAAAAACAGCCCTCTCTGTGATGAGTTACCTGTCAGCTGTTGTCCAGGGTTTAAAGGAGGTTCGTCGCCCATGTTGTTGAAGGGAGCTGGAGAACTGGATCATCAGCTTGCTAGTGCTGAAAGGAGGGGATTCTATTGCTTTCTGTCCTCCCCCCTTCAGCTTTTTGTTCCTTCATGTTGTGCTTCTCTGTCCTTGTGGTGGGCTGATTCAACTCGGTAAACCTCAGTAAATTAATTCAAGAGAAACTACAGAAATAGCTTTCTGCCAGATGCTCAGTTAGTTTGTTGAAGGGTCTGAGAAATACCAATGCCAGTGCAGTGGAGGAAGAGGGCACCTGAGAGCAGAAGGAACAAGGAACCAGGTGGAGTTGGAAGAAAAGAAGGAAGAGGGGATGGGAACTGGAATCTTCTTTCGATAGGAACAAGCTGTTAGTTCATCTCAGCTTTTAAAAAGTAATTTCACCTGTACCAGTACTTTGAAGCTGGTGTTGTCACAATGCTTTACCCACTTTGAATTAGATTTTTTTAAAAGTCCAGCAGTAGATTGGTCAGACATTTGAAAATATCTGCTACCATGCCAAGTGCATTGTAAAACCGGTAAGAGTACTAATTCAGTGCTGCTGATACGATTCCCATGAGCTGACTTCAGAGTGCAATTGATTATACCTCTTAAGATGTATTTTTTTTCTTCCCATTGAATGTTCAGCTTTCTTTTCATAAAAGAACATTTGCTCTTTAGCAGAGTGGGTATTTGTCTAGGCCTCTGTCCTGACATTGCAAACCTTACACAAAGACGGGTTTTAAGAGTAAATGCATTCATTGTGTGCAAATATTAGTTTGTTAAGACAGTTACCAGTTTTGAGCCTCTTGCAGATGTTTTCCTGACTAATAGCATAGTTCAGAAGCACAGAAGAAGATGGTCTGTGGACCAAAAGTTAATGTATTTTATGGCACAGCACGAACATTTATGTAACTTATGTTCTCACTCCTCTGGCTTCCGGGTTTTTTTCGATCAGACTCCTGTAGAAAAAAAAAATACTTAAACGCATTAGAACACATGTGAAATAAGCTCTTTGCCAAGCCTTTGGGGTGAGGTGTTGCCTAGATGTCTTTATGTTTAGAGTTACTGTGTTTCAACTGATCAGTGATTCGTTATTGACTTTATCTTTTAGATATTTTGCCCCTTTTCAAAGGGAGGGAGTCCTACAGTGACATAATAACTTTGAAATACAGTAAACAGATCTATTTTATTCATCAAATTATGTTACAATGTAAATACTTATTTCTGTGTTACTAACAGCAGAAAAAACCCTAGCGCTCCTGTACAGTGAGCACTTCTGTGCAATTAGCCCTTGTTTGCTATGATTTCTGTAGCTTATTTGTGGCTGTGCTATTCTAAGTAATATACTAAATCAAACAACTAGCTGGTTTTTATAGGCACTCATTTGGCATGATAGTGTAACTCAGCAGTGGCACAGCCACATCACACAGTAAGGTAAGGTAATCGGAGAAGTACCATCTTAAAATAAAAGCAGCTTTACCATGATGATATGCATGTTTGTGTTATTTACAGTAAAGGAGATGCATAGTTTTTAATTGTTGATATTTGCCTCTTGAGCTTTCAGAAGAGATATGGTGTACCATACGTTGTTGTTGGAGTTGACAGCTTTAAGCCTGAGCCTTGTGATATTCCAAGAAGTTATATATACATATACATACAGTTCTGCTGAGATTTCTATTTAGAATTTTGTGTGGGAGGAGAGAATTTGCATTGTTCAGTAATGATGCATATGTGGAAATAATGTTTTGGCACACTTGACTACATTGAAAAACTACTTCAATTTTTCTTACCCAGTTCAGTTCTTTTCCTTTTCTACAGACTTGTATTACAGGTAGTGTATTGGAAAGAGGTGCATTTTGATAGGCAGTGTAAATGAGCTTGACAGAAGTAATTGGTACTGTCCTAGGAGCTGTTAACCAAAGTATAAATGAAGATAACTCATATGAGTAAAGAGAGGCCAGGCAATCTGCAGTGTGCTGGTCTTAGCCGTCTGGCATGCTCTCTCGTAGTGACTTGACCTTCGCACCAGGTGCCCACCAAGCTGCTGTCTCTCCCCTTGCTTAGCTAGACAGGGCAAGAAAATACGATGAAAGGCTCGTGGGTCGAGATAAGGACAGGGAGATCA
>Ga0181612_112065_pt1 | contig 12071 bp, 11 predicted proteins | sample HoacroProtozoa21_FD_119630 | JGI IMG/M metagenome (GOLD analysis project Ga0181612, IMG submission 119630) | Hoatzin crop microbial communities from Cojedes, Venezuel. Combined Assembly of Gp0051906, Gp0051904, Gp0051908
AAAATATTGAAATAAAAAAAGAAGAATTAGAAAAAATATTAAAATAAAAAAAGAAGAATTAGAAAAAATATTGAAATAAAAAAAGAATAATTAGAAAAAATATTAAAATAAAAAAATAAAATAATGAAATTTTTTAATTAAAAGTGACTTTGAGGAGCATTGCCAAGACCTAAATGATGGTCTTTGTGTTTTTTGCCAGGAATTCCATAAGCATCTGCTCTGCATTGGGTGCATGCTCGGAATACTGGTAGGATTTCCTCAACATTGTCACGAGCATTTTCCATCATTTCACAACCAGGACGTTCATAGTCTTTCATTTTGTTTAATGGAATAAGAGGAAGAACGTTCATTAAAGAAGCACCACATTCTTTGACTTTATTAGCGATTTTTTCAATGTGTTGGTCGTTAAGGCCAGGAATTAATACTGTGTTGACTTTGACAACTACACCAAGATCGGTGACTTTTTTAATTCCTTCAAGTTGGTTTTTAAGAAGGATTTCTGCACCTTCGCGGCCTTTGTAGACTTTACCTTCATAATATATGAATCCATAGACATCTTTACCTATTTCTGGGTCAACTGCATTGACAGTGACAGTTAAGGTGTCTACACCAAGTTCGGCAATTTTTTCCGCATATTTTGGAAGCAAGAGACCGTTGGTACTCATACATTTAATTAAACCAGGTTTTTCCTTATCAATTTTTTCAAAGAACTCAAAGGTGGCTTCATTAGCTAGAGAGTCACCGGGACCTGCTACACCTACAACAGCAATATTATTTTCTCCATCCTCAGATACTTTTAGTACATGTTCAACAGCTTCATCAGCAGTTAAAACTTCACCAGCAACTCCAGGCCTATCTTCTTCAGTGTTAATGGAGCGGATACAGAAATTACAACCAATGTTACATTTAGGAGCAATTGGTACATGAACTCTACCTACTTTATCATGTAATTTTTCATTATAACATGGATGTACTTTTGTAATGTGAGCAAATCTTGAACTGTTACCTTTTTTCTCATCTTCTTCTAAATCATAGACAGTTGCATCATCATCACTTAAAGATAATTGATTTCTCTCTTCAATATCTAAAGCTGTAACATCATCAGCTTTTTCATTTGTCCAAACAAATTTTTTCTTATCTACAGGAGCATCCCATACTGCATCTTTATTAACCATATAAATACCTCAATAAAAATTAATTTAAAAATTTCGATATTTAATAAAGTATATTAATTAATAAAGAACAGTAATTAATTTTTAATCAAAATGATAAATGATTAAAACAATTACTTTCTCAATCAACCAAAAATTTATTAAAACGTTTATCACTTTAAATCAAAAACACAACATCAAAAATTGATTTAAAGCAATATAAAATTTGACTAGCTAAATTGAAATAATATTAGACAATATAAATTATTTTTAAAATCATAATTAACAAATTATAAAATTTTATAAAATCATATAAAATATTTAAATATTAAATCAAAATACCTTCAGATTATTCGTATTAATTTAAACTTTTAACCATTGTTATATTTCTTATAATATATAATATTTTCTATTTGTTTTTATAAAATAAAACAAACCAAATAACGAAACACAATATTTTTCTATTTGTTTTTATAAAATAAAACAAATAGCTATTGAAACATAATATTTTCGATTTGTTTTATAAAACAAAACAATTTACACACATAACTTTGAAGACCTGTTAAAAAAATAAATAAAATAAAAAAATAAAGAAAATAATGAAATAAATAAAGAAATAAAGAAATAAAAATGATTAAAATATGAAATAAAAAAATAAATCATTAATTTACATAAGTTTTAGGAGTGTTTAACTCATTGATATATTTTGATGCTTTTTCAACCCAAGAATCTCTTATAAGTTCATCTGTAGCAACAACTGCAACAATATCACCTTCAGACATGTCTTTAATAATTTTAAAGCCTTCAGGAACTATTCTAAACATAGCATCATAAACTCTTCTTTTGAGGTTTTCGTAAGGATCGTCAACAACAAGGTTTTCAACATCATGTTTACCGTTTAAAACAATGACATAACGGCTTGGTTGATGAACATTTTCTCTTCCTTTTTCAAACCAAAGCTTTTTAAGAATATTTGGAAGATAATTCTCATTATTGATTAAAATAGTTGTAGTATCTTCATCAAAGTCGTATTTTACATCAGCTACTTCTTTTAATGAAATATGTCTTGAAGTTTTTCTCATTTTGATAGCCATGATAAAAACAACTTCGTTTGGGTTTACATAAGCACGCATATCGTCAATAGAAGGAGGTAAAACTAAATCCTGAAAGATCTGTTTAATAATCATTTCATAAACTTTTGCACCTTCTTCATCATTTGATTCAACATACATAAAATCATCTTCATAAATAATAATTATTCTAAATTAAAATAAAATTTCAAATATGAAAAATTATTTTTCATTTCTATTGCCCATACCGGATACAAGTAAAGCAGAACCTACAGCACCAATGTGTTGAGAGTACTCAGGAACAATTACATCAATTCCACCTAATGTTTCACTTACAGCTTCAACAAGACCAGTGATTAAACTAGTACCGCCCACTTGAATTAAAGGTTCACGAATATCGATTTCCTGAAGTTGTTGTTCGTAAACTTGCTCGGAAACAGAGTGACATGCAGCTGCAGCAACATCTGCTTTAGAACCTCCTGCAGCAAGAGTTGTAACAAGGTCTTGGATACCGAATACAATACAGTAACTGTTCAACATAGCATTTCTCCAATCACCTTGAACTGCAAGAGGACCAAGTTCTGTAATATCCACATCTAAACGACGAGAAGTCATATCTAAAAATCTGCCTGATGCACCTGCACAGATACCTCCCATAGTAAAGTTATCCGGAATACCATTATTTACAGTGATAACTTTATTATCCATACCTCCAATATCTAATACAGTAGCTTCACCTTTTTGACAATCTGCCAGATATACTGCACCTTTAGCATTAACAGACAATTCTTCTTGAACAAGTTCTGCATCAAGAGTTTGACCAATTGTAAATCTACCATAACCAGTAGTTCCAATTCCATCCAAATCACTCCATTTATAACCAGTACCTTCAAAAGCTTCATCAGCAGCAGTATAAACAGATTCCATAATATCCTTAGTAGCTGTCCAACCAGTACCAATAACCTTATTATTTTCCATTAAAACAGCTTTTGTAGTAGTAGAACCAGAATCTAAACCAATAGTAAGTCCTTCTTGTTTTTCACGAGCAAGAATACTTCTACGAGTTACAGTAGTAGCTAATGCTTCCATACGTATAAATAACTCATCAGCTTTTGTTCTTTCAGTGAAAGAATAAGTAACTACAGGAATACGAGTATTATTCTGAATAAAACGTCTTACCTCATTACGAACTAATGCACCTTCAGCACATCTAAAACAAGTTGCAATAAATACTGCATCAGGCCTGCATCTACCTTCAACAATAGACATTGCTCTTGCAATCATAAGTTTTAAGCTTGAACTTTGAGCAGAAAATCCAAATTTTTCATAAGCTTCATTAATGTAATCCAAATCGATTTCAGGAAGTATAATTTCAGCACCGAATTTTAAAGCTGCCTTTTCAATCTCTTTTTGGATACCACTATATTCAGTACCACATGAAACCAAAGCAATTTTTACCATATTACTCTCCTCCTTCAACAGATTCTTCATTTAAGCTATCTAAGAATGAATTAACCTTATTAACCATATCCATAGTTTCATCTCTTGATGTTGGATATGTAACTTCCAATGTAGGAATATCCCTTTTACGTAAACAAAATACAGATAATTCATTTGTTCTTGCACAACCTACACAACCAAAACCAAATGGAGCATTATCAACAATAATCGCAGCTTCAGCTTCATCTATAATTGGCCCAATAATAGACATTCTGCCTCTAACACCGGAAGGCACTTCAATTGCAGCATATTTCAATCCTTTAATAGGATCTTCTTCTGTAATATTCATCGGAGGAGAATCAATCTCCGGATCTTTAATTTTTTGTCTAATTTGTTTTTGAAGAGCTAAAGGAGTGTGTCCTTTTCTTTCAACTAAATCAGCTAAAATTAATGAATTTGGTGGATAAACAGCCACTTTTACCATAATATCATCTCATAATCAAAATTATTTTATTTTAAATTAAATAAGAAATCAATTTCTTATATTTTAAATAATAATTTAAACCTCTTAATTTTTAATAAATACCATACAGTAAGTTATCTTTAATAAAACATGATTTTTAATAAATTAACTTTTATCATCTTTTTCTTTTTTATCATTCAAAGATTCATCCACAATTTCTTTAAATAAATCTAAAGAAACTGGTTCTTTTTTCTCAATATGAACTTCTTTTGGATTTTTTAAAGCTTCTCCAACTGCATCCAAAAGCTTGAATTCATCTTCCATTTGATGAAAACCTTCTCTTGGACCATACCTATGACCCCTACATCTTCTTGGGTCTCCAGGAGCAAATCCTCTTTCTTTTGTAAATATCCCATAAGGATCTAATTTACGAAGCTCTTCAACAGCTTCAAGAACATATTTTTCTTTCCCACTAATCATAGCACCATAACAAGTCCATTTAATAGTAAGAGGCAAGTTTAAAAGATGCAAATAATTTACAACTTCACTTTCACTTACATTAGCTCTAGGACCTAAAATAATCATCCTTGTTGTAACTTCAGGATCCATATCTTCAGAACCTAAATCAGGAGTAATACATAAATTTGCAGGCATAAAATCCCTCCTATTAAAAATTTCAATTAAATATTTGAAATAATGAAATAATCAATAAATATACTTTAATAATTACAATTTATCATAAAATACACAATATATTAAGCAATAATAAAATTCACAATATATTAATCATCGTAAATTTCATAAATATAAAGAGTACTTCCATCTTTAAGTTTGTTTAAACTTTCTATATTAGATACAATTTCACCTACAATGTTTGTAGAATTAAATGGTTCACCAGTAGGTCCGAATTCATCATTGTCAACAGTCCTAATACCTACATAACCTAAATTCTTTTTAGACATGTTGGTAATACCAATTTCGCCGGCTTTAACCATGTTTTCAGGAGTGTTTTCTGGAACTAATCCTTTAGATTCTTCAGTATCTCCTTCAAACATAAATATATTCATATCTGGAACTGCAAAATACACTTTTAATGTACCAACAGGTTTTTCTGCCAAATTAGTTAATTTTTCGAAGTACCATTTAGTTCTTGGAGCTTCATCAGTTAATTTAACACGTATAAGTTCTTCATCAAGCAAACCATAAGTTTTGACTTTTTTCTCTTTTAATATATCAATAGTGAATTCAGGTTCTTGACTTACAATAACTGCATCGTCATCAGTTAAACCACTTCTTTCATGCTCAATTCCAAATGAAGATAAGTAATCACTTGCTTCTTTTTGACTCATCATCATAAGCATGATTCTTTCAGGATTACTTCTAACAGTGATGAAATCTCCTTTTTTAGCTATGTCAAATAATTCCATACCCTGTTTTACAGCAGCTACTTTCGTATGAGTATCAGCTTTTACTCTATCCTCACGATAAACATAAATTTTACCTTTACCTTTTCCTTCATTTCTTAAGGTAACAGTACCTCTTTTACGTTCACTGATTTCTTCAGCATCCTTAGTTAAACCATTAAGCTCATAGAAACCTACAAAAGAATTAGATTCAAAACTTACTTCAATTTTATCATCTCTAATTAAAGAGAATAAATGTTCAACTGATGCAGGAGAATTAGGATTAGGTTCAAAAAGAACATAAGTAAATAATTGATTTCCCTCTTCTAAAACTTCATCCAAATTAGAACCTCCAGTACTATCTGTAACGGTACTACGTTCAATAACCGGTTCAATATCCAAGATTTCATCATCAGAAGTTAAGGAAAATAATGTTTTTCTACCACCAATAACCTTTGCAAAGACACCACGATCACTATATTTTGGAACACCATAAACATTAGAATGATCATCCTTAACAAAAATAACATGTGTTGCCTCATTAGAAAAACCAGATAAACTAATGAGAACCTCATTATCATAATATTTATTTTCATCATGTGAAGGTTCAAAATTAGAGTTAACAGGACCAATAGCAACCTCATTAGAAGATTCCCAACGAACATTATTAGAAATAAATTGAGAGTAATTATTCTTGAAAAAATCAATCAAAGGTTGTGTTTTTTCATTTACATCCAATTCAATGAGAATACTTCCTTTAGGAGTTTTAAACTTATATTTGAGAATGTTACTTTGAATTTCACTTTCTCCTTTTATAAGACAGACAATACTGCCTTCACTATAAGGAGCATTAGAAATTTCAATTGCCTCTCGAATTGTAGAACCCTCTGGAATTTCCACATTGTCTCCATTAATTTTAATTAGCATAAAATTGCCTCTTTTTAATAATAAAATAGAATCATCATAATTTAATTAAATTATAATACAATAATTTAAATTATTAAATTTATGAGATAAAAGTTTATAAAATAATTTAATAAAAATCAAAATTCAATATTTTATAAATTAAATATATTTATGGTATTAATAATATAAATAGTTGTTAATTTAAGTTTGATACAATCCACATTAAATAGTAAGATTAGATAAAAAAATAGAAATAAATATAACTAATTCAAATAGCTAAATTAAATAAAAAAAAGATAAAAAAATAGAAAAATAATTACAATTAATTCAAAGAGCTAAATTAAATAAAAAAAATAGATAAAAATAGAAATAACCATAAATCAACATAAATAGTTATAAATAAAAAAATAAAATTTAATCTTTATCCATCACCAAAACAGGATTTGAATTTTGGTTAAAAAGGACGAGTTTTTCACCATTATATGATACATAAAGTTTTTTCTCATCTATTACATCACCAACAATAGCTACTTCAAAAGAATAAGGACTTAATTCTTCAATTATTTTATCAGCATTTTCTTCAGTTGCAGTTAGGACAAATGCCGCACCAGGATATGCTCTAAGCCAATCTTGCCAAGAAACATCAGGATTTTTTGGAATTTTATCAAGATCGACTGAAGCTCCAACACCGGAAGCCTCAAGAAGCATTTCAAGAGTGCCAAGAGTACCAGGATTACTTATATCTTTACCTGCTGTTGGAAGGTGATCTTCTGCGATTTTCTGCATGATTTTAATTTGATTCTGAACAAGTTTTTCATCTTTTTCATAAGTTGTGTCCCAATTCAATGCAAATTGAGGATGTTGTCTGCCATCAGTATCAATAGCTACAATAACTTTATCTCCTACATTAGCCCCTGCAGAAGTAATTAAAGAGTCTTTTTTAGCTATTCCAACAATAGCTACATCTAAAGAGTTAAATTCAGCATCAGGATGTAAGTGACCTCCAACCATAGGAACATTAAATTTAGTACATCCATCAACAATTCCCTGAAGCATTTCATCATAAATCCCATCATCATTAATAGACATTATATTAACCATAGCTATCGGTTTTCCACCCATAGCAGCAATATCATTAACATTAACTAAAACAGCACAATAACCTGCCCAATAAGGATTTATATTCATCAACTTACCCCAAATACCATCAGCAGCAAGCAAAATAACCTGATTATTACCAATATCAATAGCTGAAGCATCATCACCAAAATCAAGAAGAACTTCACCAGTTATATTATAAACATCACTTAAAGTTTTTGTAACTTTTTCAATAGAGTTTTTCCTACTTACACCTTCAAATTCTTGAAGTGACTTAATAAGTTCATTAAAATCCATTATTTCACCATTTAATAACAAATAGACCTATGAAATATAATATTAACATATAACATTTCTATTTTCAAATCATTAATTTTAAAAAGCAATGAGATAAAGTTTAATCAAAGAATTAATCCTCATTTTCATCATAATCTAACTCAGAATCGTTATGCTCAACATAAATCTCATCAGAACCCAAATCCTCAACATCATGCTCAACATAAATCTCGTTATTATCACAAATAGGAGTTTCTTGTTCGATATAAGTTTCATCATAATTTATATTGTCTGAGTAGATTTCTTCAGGGTTTTCATCATATAGATTGCCTTCATCAAATAAAGAATCAGAATCTTTTTCGTGAGATGGAAGGTTTTCTTGTGGATTTAAATGAGATTTTTCTATAAATGTTGGGACAACGGATTTGACAACATCGATAAGATGATATTTGAAAATGGATTTTTCCACTTTTTTAAATTCTTCAACAGAATCGTATTCATAATTAAACGGAATTTCGATTATGTTGTTAGATGAAAATAATCTATTATATATATTTTGACCTACAATATCATCAAAACCTGAAGCAACTTCGATTATGATGGAGTCATCTCTTATAAATCCTTCTTGAACTACTTTATCCAAATCACCATCGGTAATTCCTATAATTGGAATGTTAAGCCTATATAAAATGTCAGATGAAACAAGAGTGGTGTCATCACCGATTGTAACAACTAAATCAAAGTTTTTAAATCTGTAGATATCGTATGCTGCATGATCTACAAAAGCTATTTTAAATGAGTTTTCAAGGTTAGATACACCTTCGGAGTATAAGTTTCTTTCTGTATCATTAATATTTAATGAATTGGAATCTAAAATACGGGGTTGGATATTGGAAGAGTTTCTTAAAAGTCCAGTTTTAACAATGACGTTATCTAAATCGACAGGACCTAATTTATCAACTCCATGTTCTTTAATATGTCCTCCAATAATATCAAAAATCATACCATCACGAGCAACCAAAACCAGAGAATCAGAGTCACTATAACCGATTACAGTACTATTTACAAAGATATTCTCACCAGGGCTTACCCCATGAATTTTACGGAAAGTGTAATCAGCATCATCATCAGAATTCATATATTCAGACATTATTTCATCAATGGCTTCGCCATAATCACTTTTTTCATTATCTGAAAAATATTTATAAATAACCTCTTCAGGTGTGACTTTATTTAAATTTAAAAATTGTCTACAATCCTCAAATAATTCTTCAAAATCAGAAAAAGAAATATCTTCATCATTAGATTTGAATAAACTTCTTTTCTTTTTTTTAGATAATTTTTCATTCAAAACAACATTCCAGCTAATTATAGACCCATCTTCTTCCCCAGGCCTTTCAATTTGAATAACTGGAACTTTAGAGTCATACAAGGGTTTATGATTAGTAGCTAAATAATCTTCATTAGATATTTTTTTAAAGTAATGGTTAAAAGTTTTATAACCGAAAACCTGACCGGTTTCTTGTGATTTTCCATAATTTAACAAGAAAATAACATCAACATGATTTCTATTAAAAAGTTCTAATGATTCACTTGGCAGAAGTTTTAAAGAGATATCGATAATATCCTCTAAAGCTGCATCAATAACTGCAGTTCTACCCATAGTTCCTCCCAAACGACATTGAACATGCCCGAAATTAGATAAGAAGTTGATTATCTCAACAGCCCATCCAGAATCTATAATTCCAGGTCCATGAACAACAACACCAATTTCCATCCATACCACACTCAAGGATTTTTATAAATTTAAGAATTACAGAAATATTTTAATTAATTCTATAATCCATATGATAATAATTAAAAATTTTAAATAATAAATTAAATCAGTAATAAATTGATTAAAATTTAAATAATAAATTAAATCAGTAATAATTGATTAAAATTAAATAATAAACTTAATAAGCAATAAGAACAATTGATTAACAATGGATTAATTAAAAAAATTAATTTTTGATTCGTTTTTTATATAATTTAGAACCACAGATTTCACAATCATCAAAAGGATAATCTGAAGGATATTCTCTCTTGCATCCTTCACAAGTTTTTTTCCAATTGTAAACTCCTTTAATTCCATCAGTTATAATACTACTAAAAGGAATATTAAGAATTTTCAATACATTTTGCATAGAATAATCATCAGTCATGACTTTAATATTAAAATTAGAATCATACAACTCTAAACTAAGAGCAAGTAACTTTTTATCTGGAAAAGACAATCTTAAATCATCTCCAGATTTTTTTATAATCTCCTCTAATTTGATAACAAATTCTTCTTTAGGTTCTTTAATTATTAATCTTTTTTCATCAATAGCTTGATTTAGTACTATTTGTGATTTTAAATCTTTGATTTCATGAGTAATCTCAGAAACTGTGAAATTACAAGAATTCTTCAATTCAAAACCATTAATAAATGCTGATGCATCTAAGACATAGTACAAATTAAACATATTTAATATATTATAATTTAGAATTAATATAGTTAATTACAATTAGCAGTAATTACCACAGTAATTACGGATAGTATACTTAAATTAAATTTTTTCATCACAGCACATGTAACTTCTTATAAGAGGATTATAATATGAATAATGTTTGTAATTAAAAACAAAAAAATCAATAACCTAAAAAAGAATAAAAAGAGAATACGATTTTTTAATTAAATAAACAGACATAAAAAGAGTGTTAAAATGGATTATTATCCTGCAACTTAAAATGAATAAAAACTAAAAAACCTAAGATATATTTAAAAATGTTAAACAATAAATATTAATTTTAATTAATCAAGTTTTTAAAAGATAAAAACTAATTCTAAAAACATAATGAAAAATAACAAGTTTTAAATAAACATTATAAAAAATAACAAGTTTTAAATAAAATTTTAAGGTAGGTAATAATATGAAAAGTGAAACTATGGAATTACATAAAAGTAAATTACCGATACATGTTACATGCGGAGTTATAACTTTAAGTGATAGTTTATTCAAAGATTCTAAAGGAGAAGAAAAAGATTTGTCTGGAAAACATATTCTTGAAGAATTAAACAAACAATATGAAATTAAAGATTATAAAATCATTCCTGATGATAAAAAAATTCTTAAATCCACAATTGAAACAATGATTGATAACAATATAGACATTATAATAAGTACTGGTGGAACAGGACTTGAAAGTCGAGACATAACTATTGAAACAATAACTCCTCTTTTTGAAAAAGAAATTAAAGGTTTCGGAGAAATATTTCGCTTAGAATCATATAAAGAATTAGGAGCAGGATCTCTTTTATCAAGAGCAACTGGAGGAATTTATAAAAAAACAATCATATTTGCACTGCCCGGCTCACCAAATGCAGTTAAAATGGGATTAAACATAATCATTGATGAATTAGGACATTTGAAAAAGCATGCACAAAAATAATATTAATAAATATGTAATTATGTTAAAAAATTAAAAGATAGAATAAAAATCAATCATGAAACGATAGAAATTAATTAACAATTAAAAAAAAGGAATTAAAAATAAATTAAAAAAAAAGAAAAGGAATTAAATAATAATTCAATTAATCAAAAAATTCGCTTACAGAAATAAGAGGTTCAAGGATTAAGTCTTCATTTACAAATGCATCCATTGCACCTTCTTCTCTATCTACTACAACAAAAGCTTTTTTAACAACTCCACCATTATCACGTATAGCATTTATTGCTTTAAGTAGAGAACCTCCAGTAGTTGTAACGTCTTCTACGAGAATCACATCATCATTTTCATTAAGGTCTCCTTCAATAAGTTTGGAAGTACCGTATCCTTTTTTTTCTTTTCTAATCATGAGTAAAGGAATTTCAGATTCAAGAGAAACTGCAGTAGCTATAGGAACTGCACCAAGAGCAGGTCCTGCAATTTTATCTACTTTTTCATCTTTGATTTTTTCAGTAATCAATTTTGCAATAGTTGATAAAATCTCGGGTTCTGTAATAGCTTTTTTCATATTAATATAGTAATTGCTTTTTTTACCTGAAGATAAAGTGAATTCACCTTCTTCAAAAACTTGATTTTCTTTTAAAATTTTTATTAAATAATTTTTAGATGACATTAAATACCTCCAATAAAGAAATAATGATTAAATAATTATCGTACAAAATAATAAAATTATAAACTTAATAAATAATAAAATTATAAACTTAATAAATTATAAAATTAATAAATTAATAAA